>Ga0310345_10001620_pt1 | contig 24652 bp, 25 predicted proteins | sample HC15DNA20500_MG_FD_204667 | JGI IMG/M metagenome (GOLD analysis project Ga0310345, IMG submission 204667) | Marine microbial communities from station ALOHA, North Pacific Subtropical Gyre - HC15-DNA-20-500_MG | ecosystem: Environmental > Aquatic > Marine > Oceanic | place: Pacific Ocean: North... | reverse complement strand
TATCTTGGGGGCCGCCCCCGAGACGGGGGGGGCCTGGGGCCGGGGGGGCGGTGGGGGGTATCGCGCCCCCAGTTTGCGGGGGGGCCACGGCCGGATTGGCGGTTCGGCGGTCCGGCAACCACGCTGGGGCGTTGCGCGCCCATGACCTTCGTCCTCGATCGCTACAACGCGCTCGTCACCGCCGGCGAGCTGCGGCCCGATCCTGAACAGGCCGCCGCCGCGCTGCGCCTCGCCGCGCTCGCCACCGCGCTGGAAGCGACGCCCAAGCGCGGTTCGGTGCTATGGCGCGCGCTCGGCCGCCTGCCGGAGCCGCCGCGCGGGCTCTACCTGTGGGGCGGCGTCGGGCGCGGCAAATCGATGCTGATGGACCTGTTCTTCGGCTGCCTCGACATTCGCCGCAAGCGCCGCGTCCATTTCCACGAATTCATGCTCGAAGTGCACGCCCGCATCGCCGAAGAGCGCAAGAAGGAAGCGGGCGACCCCATCGTCCCGGTCGCGCACGCGATGGTCGGCGAGAGCCGACTGCTCGCCTTTGACGAGCTGGTGGTGAACAATTCGGCCGATGCGATGATCCTGTCGCGGCTGTTCACCGCGATGTGGGCGCGCGGGCTGACCGTGGTCGCGACCTCCAACCGCGCGCCCGACGCGCTTTATAAGGATGGGCTCAACCGCGAGCATTTCCTCCCGTTCATCGATCTGCTCGAGGAGCGGTGCGAGGTGATCGGCCTGAACGGCCCGGTCGATTATCGTCGCGACCGGCTGGGCTCGATGCAGCTGTGGTACAGTCCGAACGGCGACGCGACGACCAAGGCGCTCTCCGCCGCCTTCTTCCGCCTCACCGATTATCCGCCGGAGGACCGCGCGCATGTGCCGAGCGAGGAGCTCGCGCTCCCCGGCGGGCGCACGCTGCACGTGCCGAAGAGCCTGAAGGGCGTCGCCGTATTCAGCTTCAAGAAGCTGTGCGCCGAGGCGCGCGGCGCGGCGGATTATCTCGCGGTCGCGCGGCGCTTCCACACCGTGATCATGGTCGGCATCCCGCGCCTGGGGCCGGAGAACCGCAACGAGGCGGCGCGCTTCGTGACGCTGATCGACGCTTTGTACGAGCATAATGTGAAGTTCATCGCCGGCGCCGATGCGGTGCCGGAGGCGCTCTACGTCGCGGGCGATGGCGCGTTCGAGTTCGAGCGCACGGTGAGCCGGCTGCAGGAAATGCAGTCCGACGCTTATCTCGAGCGCGGCCACGGCGCGGGATGACTGGAATTTGAAAGCCGCCGGCAGCGCACGCGATTAAGTCCACCACGTCATGCCAGGCTTGTTCCGGCATCCACGGTGCAGCGAAGTTGGCGGGCGCCAAGCTTAGCGCGCCCCGGCGGCGTTAGATTGTTAACGCTAATGCGAGCGATTATCAATAACTGACCGTCGGCAGGGAAATCAGCGCTTGCCCTAGTGTCGCGACCGGCCTAAGCCCGTGCCGCCTTTTGCGGGCCGCCAGGCCCTTCAACCTAAGCCCCATGGGAGGTCTGTGATGGCGCGCAAGAAAATCGCTCTGATCGGTGCCGGCAATATCGGCGGCACGCTCGCCCATCTCGCCGCGCTCAAGGGGCTGGGCGACATCGTGCTGTTTGACGTGGTGGAGGGCGTGCCGCAGGGCAAGGCGCTCGATCTGTCGCAGTGCGCGCCCGTCGAGAGGTTCAACGCGTCGATCATCGGCACCAATGATTATGCCGATATCGCCGGCGCCGATGTGTGCATCGTCACCGCCGGCGTCGCCCGCAAGCCGGGGATGAGCCGCGACGATCTGCTCGGCATCAACCTGAAAGTGATGAAAGCGGTGGGCGAGGGGATCGCCGCGCACGCGCCCGATGCTTTCGTGATCTGCATCACCAACCCGCTCGACGCGATGGTGTGGGCGCTGCGCGAATTTTCCGGCCTGCCGCACCAGAAGGTGGTCGGCATGGCGGGCGTGCTGGACTCGTCGCGCTTCTCGACTTTCCTCGCCCAGGAATTCGGCGTCTCGGTGCAGGACGTAACGAGCTTCGTCCTCGGCGGGCATGGCGACACGATGGTGCCGGTGGTGCGATATTCCACGGTCGCCGGCATCCCGGTGCCCGACCTTATCAAGATGGGCCGTTCGACCCAGGAGCGGATCGACGCGATCGTCCAGCGCACTCGTTCGGGCGGCGGCGAGATCGTCGCACTGCTGAAGACGGGGTCGGCCTATTACGCGCCGGCGACGTCGGGCATCGCGATGGCGGAGAGCTATTTGTTCGATCAGAAGCGCCTGCTGCCCGCGGCGGTGCACCTGACCGGGCAGTACGGGGTCGATAACCTCTATGTCGGCGTGCCGTGCGTGATCGGCGCCGGCGGGGTGGAGCAGATCGTCGAGATCGCGCTGGACGAGACGGCCAAGGCCAATTTCCAGGTATCGGTGGACGCGGTGAAGGAGCTGCTTGTCGCGTGCAAGGGGATCGAGCCGAGCCTGGCCTAGGCGCGGCGCGATCGTGGCCGTTTGACATGAAACCGACGCATCCCCAGGTTACACATAGCCTGTGTAAAGTGGAGAGCGGGTTATGACGCGCAATCTCACCCTTGCCGTGGAAGAGGAGTTGCTCGATCGTTATCGCTCGATCGCGCAGCGTCGCGGGACCACGGTCAACGCGATGATCCGCGCGCACATGGCGGCAACGGTTGGCATGGGCGACGAGGCCAAGCGAGCGGCGGTTGCCCGGATGCGCGAACGCGCGCGGCACGGCCCCAAGGCCGAGAGCGCGGAACCGATGGTGCGCGGATGGGGCGACCATGAAGATTGACGGCTTCTTGGACAGCAATATCCTCGTCTATGCGGCCTATCCCGCGCCCGGCGAAGACTGGAAGCAGGATATCGCGATCAATCTGATCGAGCGCTACGATTTCGCGGTTTCGTCGCAAGTCTTTTTCGAGTTTCTCAACGTGACGACGCGCAAGCGCAAGCCGGGGTTGAGCGTAACCGACGCGCATTCGTGGCTGGAAAGCCTGCCCGCCGCGACCGTCGTTGCGGCGGATCGCGCGCTGGTCACCGAAGCGGTGGCGCTGGCCGATCGGTATAAGATCGTGTTCTGGGACGGCGCGATCATCGCCGCCGCCGCGCGCGCCGGTGCCAAGACGCTTTACAGCGAAGACCTGAACGACGGGCAGCATTATGGCGATGTCACCGTCGTCAACCCCTTCAAGCATTTGCCGAACTGATAGGAGCGCGCGTGTCCATCCTCGTCGACAAGAATACCAAGGTCATCACCCAGGGCATGACCGGGGAGACCGGCACCTTCCACACCCAGCAGGCGCTGGCCTACGGCACGCAGATGGTCGGTGGCGTCACCCCGGGTAAGGGCGGGACCGAGCATATCGGCCTACCGGTGTTCGACACGGTGCACGAAGCCGTCGCCAAGACGGGCGCGACCGCGAGCGTGATCTATGTGCCGCCGCCCTTCGCCGCGGATTCGATCCTGGAGGCGATCGACGCCGAAGTGCCGCTGATCGTGACGATCACCGAAGGCATTCCGGTGCTCGACATGGTGAAGGTGAAGCGCGCGCTGTCCGCGTCCAAGTCGCGGCTGATCGGCCCCAACTGCCCCGGCGTGCTGACTCCGCAAGAATGCAAGATCGGCATCATGCCGGGCAGCATCTTCAAGAAGGGCTCGGTCGGCGTCGTCTCGCGTTCGGGCACGCTGACTTATGAGGCGGTGTTCCAAACCTCGAACGCCGGGCTCGGCCAGACGACGGCGGTCGGCATCGGCGGCGATCCGGTGAACGGCACCAATTTCATCGACGTGCTCGAGCTGTTCCTGGCCGACGAGGCGACCCAATCGATCATCATGATCGGCGAGATCGGCGGCTCGGCCGAGGAGGAGGCCGCCCAGTTCCTGAAAGACGAAGCCAGGCGCGGGCGCAAGAAGCCGATGGTCGGCTTCATCGCCGGCCGCACCGCGCCGCCGGGGCGGCGGATGGGCCATGCCGGCGCGATCGTCTCGGGCGGGCAGGGCGGCGCCGAGGACAAGATCGCGGCGATGGAAAGCGCGGGCATCCGCGTCGCCGCGAGCCCGAGCGAATTGGGCTCGACGCTCGTCGAGGTGTTGAAGGGCTAAACCGGCGCGCGGGCCGCCTGTGGCGCGAAGGTGTGGAGTGATCGAGATGGATGGCAGCTTCGAACCCGAATATCGGCCCAGCTGGGCGCGCGCCGGCTGGCCGCTCGCCGAGACCGATGAGCGGACCGCCGCGCTCGATCCAACGCAGATGGCGCCCGCGCCCAAGCCCGATCGCGGCGCCAAGCCCGCGCCCGCCGCCGCGCCCGCGAGCGGCGCCGATATCGCCCGCGCGTCGGAGGACTCGATCCGCGCGATGATGCTGATCCGCACCTACCGGGTGCGCGGGCATCTGGCCGCCAAGCTCGATCCGCTCGGCATCGCCAAGCAGGAGCTGCCCGCCGATCTGACGCCCGAATATCACGGCTTTTCCGGCGCCGATCTCGATCGCCCGATCTATCTTGGCGGCGCGCTCGGGCTGCAGACCGCCACCGTGCGCGAGATCGTCGAGATCCTGCGCGCCAATTATTGCGGCAATGTCGGCCTGGAATATATGCACATCGCCGATGTCGAGGAGCGCCGCTTCCTGCAGGAACGCATGGAGGGCAAGGACAAGGCGATCGACTTCACCCCCAACGGCAAGCGCGCGATCCTGAACAAAGTGATCGAGGCCGAGCAGTGGGAGCGTTTCCTCGGCAAGAAATATGTCGGCACCAAGCGCTTCGGGCTCGACGGCGGCGAGAGCATGATCCCCGCGCTCGAATCGATCATCAAATATGGCGGCCAGTACGGCGTGCGCGAGATCGTGTACGGCATGGCGCATCGCGGGCGGCTGAACGTGCTCGCCAATGTGATGGCCAAGCCCTTGCGGGTGATCTTCCACGAATTCGGCGGGGGATCGCAGAACCCGGACGATGTCGGCGGTTCGGGCGACGTGAAATACCATCTCGGCACCTCGACCGACCGCGAGTTCGATGGGATCAGCGTGCATATGTCGCTGGTCGCCAACCCCTCGCACCTCGAGGCGGCCGACCCCGTGGTGCTCGGCAAGACCCGCGCGATCCAGACGATCGCCGGCGATCTGGAGACGCACAGCGCCTCGCTCCCCGTGCTGATCCATGGCGACGCCGCCTTCGCGGGCCAGGGCATCGTGTGGGAGTGTTTCGGCTTTTCGGGGCTGAACGGCTACAACACCGGCGGCTGCATCCATTTCGTCATCAACAACCAGATCGGCTTCACCACCAGCCCCCAATTCGCCCGCTCCTCGCCTTATCCCAGCGACGTGGCGAAGGGCGTGCAGGCGCCGATCTTCCACGTGAACGGCGACGATCCCGAAGCGGTGACCTTCGCCTGCAAGATGGCGATCGAATATCGCCAGCGCTTCCACCGCGACGTGGTGATCGACATGTGGTGCTATCGCCGCTTCGGCCACAACGAGGGCGACGAGCCGAGCTTCACCCAGCCGCTGATGTATGAGCGCATCCGCAAGCATCCGGCGGTCAGCGAGATATATGGCCAGAAGCTGACCGCGCAGGGCGTGGTCGATCAGGCCTGGATCGACGAGAAAGTGAAGCAGTTCACGTTGCTGCTGGAAGGCGAGTTCGAGGCGGGGCAGAGCTATAAGCCGAACAAAGCCGATTGGTTCGCCGGGCGATGGTCGGGCCTGCATGCTCCCGCCGATCCCGAGACGGCGCGGCGCAACATCGAGACGGGCATCGATACCAAGCTGTTCGACGCGATCGGCCGCGTGCTGACCACGGTTCCGGAAAGCGTGACGATCCACAAGACGCTCGCCCGCGTGATCGACGCCAAGCGGGCGATGTTCGCGTCTGGCGAAGGGTTCGATTGGGCGACCGGCGAGGCGCTCGCGTTCGGCTCGTTGCTCTATGAAGGCTATGGCGTGCGCCTGTCCGGCCAGGATTCCGGGCGCGGCACGTTCAGTCAGCGCCACGCGGTATGGGTCGATCAGCGCGACGAGCATAAATTCGTCCCGCTCGGCACGATCGAGCATGGCCGTTTCGAAGTGCTCGACTCACCGCTCTCCGAATATGGCGTTCTCGGCTTCGAATATGGCTATGCGCTCGCCGACCCCAAGACGCTGGTGCTGTGGGAGGCGCAGTTCGGCGACTTCATGAACGGCGCGCAGATCATGATCGACCAGTTCATCGCGGCGGGCGAAGCCAAATGGCTGCGCGCCAACGGCTTGGTGATGCTGCTGCCGCACGGCTATGAAGGGCAGGGGCCGGAGCATAGCAGCGCGCGGCCCGAGCGCTTCCTGCAGCTTTGCGCGCAGGACAATATGCAGGTGGCGAACTGCACGACGCCCGCCAATTACTTCCACCTGCTGCGCCGGCAGATGCACCGCAACTTCCGCAAGCCGTTGGTGGTGTTCACGCCCAAATCGCTGCTGCGCCATAAAATGGCGGTGTCGAGCGCGGCGGACTTCCAGGGCGAGAGTCATTTCCGCCGCATCCTCTCCGATCCCAAGGCGCCGGCGGACGCGGCGGTGAAGCGGCTGGTGCTCTGCTCGGGCAAGGTGGCCTATGACCTGATCGAGGCGCGCGACGCGGCGGGCGATACCGAGACCGCGATCGTCCGGATCGAACAGCTCTATCCCTTCCCCGGCGAGCCTTTGGTCGTGCGGCTGAAGCGCATGGTCAATCTGGAAGAGGTCGTCTGGGCGCAGGAAGAGCCGAAGAACAACGGCTATTGGTTTTTCGTCGAGCCGTTCATCGAGGAATGCCTGGCGGAGGCCGGCGTCGCGCCCAAGCGCGCGCGCTATGCCGGCCGCTCGCCGGCCGCCTCGCCCGCGACCGGGCTCGCCAAGCGCCACCAGACCGAACAGGGCGCGCTCGTCGCCGATGCGCTGGGCCACAGCGTGCGCGAGGAAATCCGCCGGATGCAGCACTAACCCGCACGAGGAACCGACATGGCAACCGAAATCAAAGTGCCCGTGCTGGGCGAATCGATCACCGAAGCGACGCTCGGCGAGTGGCTCAAGCAGCCGGGCGATCCGGTGAAGGCCGACGAACCCGTTGCCAGTCTCGAGACCGACAAGGTCTCGGTCGAGGTCCCCGCGCCGGTCGCCGGCGTGATGGGGCCGCACGCGGTGAAAGTGGGCGACACCGTGCAGGTCGGCGCGATGATCGGCACGGTGGAGGCGGGAGGCGCCGCCGCCGCTCCGGCCCCCGCGCCGAGCCCCGCCGCCGCGACCCCTGCCGGGCCGGGCGAGCAGCCCCAGCCGCGCGCCGACGATGCCGCCGTCTCCGCGACGTCGCGCGCGGAAGCCGCCGCCGCGCTCTCGCCCTCGGTCCGCCGCGCGGTGCTTGAAACCGGGGTCGATCCCTCGACCATCCAGGGCACGGGGAAGGACGGGCGGCTGACCAAGGACGATGTGCTCGCCGCCGCTCAGGCGCCCGCGCCGAGCCCGGCGCCCGCCCCCGCGCCGAGCGCGCCCACCGGCGCCCGCCGCGAGGAGCGCGTGCGGATGACGCGGCTGCGCCAGACGGTCGCCCGTCGGCTGAAGGAAGCGCAGAACACCGCCGCGATGCTCACCACGTTCAACGATGTGGACATGAGCGCGGTGATGGAAGCGCGCGCCCGCTACAAGGACTTGTTCGAAAAGAAGCACGGCGTGCGGCTGGGCTTCATGGGCTTCTTCGTGAAGGCGGCGTGCCTCGCTTTGCGCGATATCCCGGCGGTGAACGGATCGATCGAGGGCGATGAGATCGTTTATCGCGACTATGCCGATATCTCGGTCGCGGTCTCGGCGCCGCAGGGGCTGGTGGTGCCGGTGGTCCGCGATGCCGATAAGCTTTCGGTCGCCGAGATCGAAAAGACGATCGGCGATTTCGGCAAGCGCGCCAAGGAGGGCACGCTCAAGCTAGAGGAGATGCAGGGCGGCACCTTCACCATTTCGAACGGCGGCGTGTTCGGCTCGCTGATGTCGACCCCGATCATCAACCCGCCGCAGTCCGCCGTGCTGGGCCTCCACCGCATCGAGGACCGCCCGGTGGTGCGCGACGGGCAGATCGTGATCCGCCCGATGATGTATCTGGCGCTCAGCTACGACCACCGCTTGATCGACGGCCGCGAGGCGGTGACGTTCCTGGTCGCGCTCAAAAATGCTATCGAGGACCCGACCCGGCTGCTGATCGATTTGTGAGGGTAGGATGGACTGGCGCGCGCATATTCACTCGGACCCCGGCATCCTGGGCGGCAAGCCGGTGGTGCGCGGCACGCGCATTTCGGTGGAGCTGATTCTAGAGTGGTTCGCGGCGGGCTGGCGCGAAGCCGATCTGCTCGCCGAATATCCCCGCCTTACGCCCGAGGCGTTGCGCGCCGTATTCGCCTTTTCGCGGACTTTGGTCGCGGAGCAATTATACAGCTTGCCGAGCAAGGCCGCTTGAGCGGTGCGTTTCCTCGTCGACGAAAGCGCACCGCTGCGCATCGCTCGCGCGCTGCGTCAATTGGGCCATGACTGCGCGGCGATCGCTGAGGGGCATGGCGGCGAGCCCGACGAAGACGTGATGGCACTGGCCCGCGCCGAGGAGCGGGTGTTGATCACCTTCGACGCAGATTTCGCTCGAATGATTTTTCACGAGGGACGCCCGCCGCCGCCTGGAGTTGTCTATATGCGAGGTCGCCCCGAGCAAGCTTTGATGGTCTCCGAGCTCTTCGTCGAGTTGTTTCGCGAAGGCGGGCTCGATCCGCTATCGCGCATGATAGTAATCGAACCGGGCGGGATCGTCCGCTCGATGCCCCTGGAGCATGACAATGGCTGATTTCGACTATGACGTCCTCGTGATCGGCGCCGGCCCCGGCGGTTATGTCGCGGCGATCCGCGCGGCGCAGCTGGGGCTCAAGACCGCGTGCGCGGAAAGCCGCGAGACGCTGGGCGGCACCTGCCTCAATGTCGGCTGCATCCCCTCCAAGGCGCTGCTCCAGGCGAGCGAGTTCTACCGCGAAGCCGCCACCGGCGCGCTCGCCAAGATGGGGATCAAGACCGAGGGGTTGAGCCTCGATCTGACGGCGATGCACGGCCAGCGCCAGGATGCGGTGAAGCAGCTGACCGGCGGGGTCGAATTCCTGTTCAAGAAGAACAAGGTGACGTGGCTGAAGGGCCATGCCGCCTTCGTCGATGCAAGCACCGTCGAGGTCGGCGGGCAGCGGGTGCGGGCGAAGAATATCGTTATCGCCACCGGCTCCTCGGTCACGCCGCTGCCGGGCGTCGCGATCGACCAGCAGGTGGTGGTCGATTCGACCGGCGCGCTCGAACTGGCGCAAGTGCCCGAGCGGCTGGTGGTGATCGGCGGCGGGGTGATCGGGCTGGAACTCGGCAGCGTCTGGGGTCGGCTGGGCGCGAAAGTCACGGTGGTCGAATATCTCGACCAGATCCTGCCCGGCTTCGATGGCGAAGTCCGCAAGGAAGCGAACAAGATCTTCAAGAAGCAGGGCTTCGAGTTCCGCCTCTCGACCAAGGTGACGGGCGTGACAGTCGAGGGCGGCAAGGCGCGCGTCTCGATCGAGCCCGCCGCCGGCGGCGCGGGTGAGACGATCGAGGCCGAAGCGGTGCTCGTCGCGATCGGGCGGCGCGCGAACACGCAAGGGCTGAACCTGGAGGCGATCGGCCTCGCGCCCAATCCGCGCGGCCAGATCGAGATCGATCACCATTTCCGCACTCAGGTGCCCGGCGTCTGGGCGATCGGCGATGTCGTGCCGGGGCCGATGCTCGCCCACAAGGCCGAGGATGAAGGGATCGCGGTCGCCGAGAATATCGCCGGGCTCACCGGCATCGTGAACCACGATATCATCCCGAGCGTCGTCTATACCTTCCCCGAAATCGCCGGCGTCGGCCTGACGGAAGAGCAGGCCAAGGAGCGCGGGCCGGTGAAGGTCGGCAAGTTCCCGATGCTCGCCAACAGCCGCGCCAAGACCAATCACGAGCCCGACGGCTTCGTGAAGGTGATCGCCGATGAGAAGTCCGATCGGGTGCTGGGCGTGTGGATCATCGCCAGCGTCGGCGGCACGATGATCGCGCAGGCCGCGCAGGCGATGGAGTTCGGCGCGACCAGCGAGGACATCGCTTACACCTGCCACGCCCACCCGACCCATGCCGAAGCGCTGAAGGAAGCAGCGATGGCGGTGACGGGGAAGCCGATCCACATTTGATCGCGCTGACCGGCGCGGCCGGCCGGCAACAACTGGAAAGCGTCCTTGACAATCTGATCGGAGCGTCAGTAAAGCGTCCTTGTCAGATTCGAAAGGACGCTTGTCATGGCGCGCTATCAGAGCCCGGCGGCCAGGCGGTACATCAAGTCGCTGGCGACATTGATGATCGCTTACGGCTTCACGCTGTTCGGCGTGGGCGCCTTCTTCACCAATCATCCGGGCGTGCAGCACCCCATCGCCTATGTGCTCGGCGTGCTGCCCGCGGTGCCGCTGATCCTGGTCTTCGTCGCGATTGGCCGATTCTTGCAGGACGAGCCCGACGAATATCGTCGGCTGCTGCTTACCCGCCAGGCGCTGGTCGCGACTGGTTTCATGCTGAGCGTCGCGACGATTTGGGGGTTTCTCGAGAATTTCGGCCTCGTTCCACATGTTTACGCCTATTACGGCGCGGTATTGTGGTTTGGCGGGCTGGGTCTTGGCAGCCTGGTCAACGCGCTGCTCGAGCCGCGCGCGAGCGAGGCTTGAAGAACCGCCTTCGCGTGTTGCGTGCCGAGCGCGGCTGGAGCCAGGGCGATCTCGCCGATCGGCTCCAGGTGTCGCGCCAGAGCGTCAATGCGATCGAAACGGGACGCTACGATCCCTCGCTGCCGCTCGCTTTCCGTATCGCCGAACTGTTCGATCTCAGAATCGAAGATGTTTTCACCAGCCCAAGCCGGGAGACCGAGGGATGATCCGCCAAGCTCTATTGCCGTTGCTGTTGATCGCCGCGCCCGCTGCCGCGCAAGCGCAAACGCCGCCCACCGCCGCGCCGCAGGTCGCCGCACAGCGCTTCACCGTGGTGGTGGAAGGGACGGGGCCGGACGTGATCCTGATCCCCGGCCTCTCCTGCCCGCGCGCGGTGTGGGATGGCGCCCGCGCCGCGCTGGGCGGGCGTTACCGGCTGCACCTGATCGAGCTGAAAGGCTTCGCGCCGGGCGATCCGGGGCCGAACCTGAACGGCCCCATCCTGCCCGATCTGGTCGAGCAGCTGAACGCCTATATCGCCGCGAACAAGTTGAAGGCGCCGGCGGTGATCGGCCATTCGCTCGGCGGGCTCACCGCGCTCATGCTCGCCAAGGCGCATCTCCAGGCGGTGGGGCGGGTGATGGTGGTCGACGCGCTGCCCTGGATCGGCACGATCCTCGCGCCGCCGGGCGCGACGCTCGCTCAGGTCGAGCCGTTCGTGGCGCAGCAGCGCGCGGCGTTCGCGGCGCGCTATGGCCAGCCGGCCGATCTCACCGCGCTCGGGGCGAACGCGGCCGGGCTCGCGCTCAAGCCCGAGGCGCGGGCGCAGGTTACCACATGGAGCGCCGCCGCCGATCCGCGCGTCGTCGGCCAGGCACTGTATGAAGATGTGATGACCGATCTGCGCGGCGAGATGGCGGGCATCACCACCCCGATCACGTTGCTCTACCCCTATTCGGCGGCGGTGCCGCGCGAGCGGGCCGATACGCTCTATCGCGGCGAATATGCCAAGGCACCGAAAGTGACCTTCGTGCCGGTGGCCGATGCCTATCATTTCATCATGCTCGATCAGCCCGAGCCGTTCGCCAAGGCGCTAAAGGAATTTCTTGCCCAGCCCTAGGCGCGCCGACCCTCTAGATAAGAAAAGAAACGATCTGACTGACTCCTCCTCCCCTTCAGGGGAGGAGGTCGGGAGGTGGGCGCTCTATGCGGGACGGAGCGCCAGTTGACCGCCCCCACCCCAACCCCTCCCCTAAAGGGGAGGGGCCTTTTCGTGCTACATTCAAATACCATCGTGCTCTAAGGCGGGGCATGACTGACCTCGCCCACCACTTCACCCCCGGCCGGGGCCCGACGGTGATCTTCCTCCCCGGCTATGCGAGCGACATGACCGGCACCAAGGCGCTCGCGCTGGAGGCTTGGGCGCGCGAGCAGGGGCGGGCGTTCCTGCGCTTCGATTATCGTGGCTGTGGCGAGAGCCCCGGCACGTTCGAGGAGTTCACCCTCGCCGATTGGCGCGACGATGTGCTGGCGATGATCGATCGCGCGCAAGGGCCGGTGGTGCTGATCGGCTCCTCGATGGGCGGCTGGCTGATGCTGCTCGCCGCCAAGGCGCGGCCGGATCGGATCAAGGCGCTGGTCGGCATCGCCGCCGCGCCCGATTTCACCGATTGGGGCTTCACCACCGACGAGAAGCTCGCGCTGCTCAATGAAGGCCGGCTCGAGCGCCCCTCGCCCTATGGCCCCGCGCCCACCGTCTATACCCGCGCCTTCTGGATGGCGGGGGAGGCCAACCGCGTGATGCATGGGAGCGTCCCGATCGACGTTCCGGTGCGGCTGCTGCACGGCATAGCGGATGCGGACGTGCCCTTCATCCGCTCGGTCTATCTCGCGCAGCAGCTGCGTTCAGCCGATGTGCAGCTGCGGCTCGTCAAGGATGGCGATCACCGGCTGTCGCGCGCCGAGGATATCGCGCGGCTGATCGAACTGATCGAGGAGGTCGCGTGATCCTGTTGCTGCTCGCCCAGGCGGCGGCCGCTCCCCCCGCCGATGCCGCGCTGGCGGCGCGTTATGAGAAATGCCTCGATCTCGCGAGCGACGCGCCGGCGGCGGCGATCGCCGAGGCGGGGGCGTGGAGCGAGGGCCGCTATTTCGCGCGCCAGTGCCGCGGCATGGCCTATGCGAATTTGGAACGCTGGGAAGCGGCGGCGAGCGAGTTCACCGGCGCGGCGCAGGCGGCGGAGATCGCGCGCGATGCCCGCGCCGCGCGCTATTGGGCGCAGGCGGGCAATGCCTGGCTCGCGGGCGGCGCGCCGGAAAAGGCGCGCGCGGCACTCGACGCGGCGCTCGCCGCCGGTGCGCTTCAGGGGCTCGACTTGGGCGAAGCGCGCTTCGATCGCGCCCGCGCGCTGGTGCTGTTGCACGAAGAAACCGCCGCCCGCGCCGATCTCGATGCGGCGCTCAAGAATGCGAGCGCCGATCCGCTCGTCTGGCTCGCCTCCGCGACGCTTGCCCGACGCGCCGGCGATCTGGCGCGCGCCAAGGCCGACGCGGTCGAGGCCTATAAGCGATCGAGCGACGACCCGGCCGTGCTGCTCGAAATCGGCAATATCGCTTATGCGGCGGGCGACCGGGCCGGCGCGGCCGAGGCGTGGCGCGCGACGGCCGCCAAACGCCCCGGCAGCGACCAGGCGCGACTCGCGACCGAGCGGCTGGAGGCGCTGGGCGAGGCCCCGGCGAAAGCCGCGCCGGGGGAGTGACCCCGCCGTTCGGCGCGGCGATGGGCGGTTATCAGGCGCTTCGGCGCGTTTGACTTTGCGCGAACCGGCGTTCGCGCCTATATTGGCCTATCAATCGCAACCACAGGAGCCATACCTATCCGTCCTCCCATGACCCGGCGTCCCCTGGCGCCGCCGCCCATGACCGGGCCGCGTTTCAACGAATGGATTCAATCGCCCCGCGTCCGCGTGATCGACGAGAATGGCGAGAATCTCGGCATCATGTACACGCGCGAGGCGATGGCCCAGGCGCAGGAAATCGGGCTCGATCTGGTCGAGGTCTCGCCTAACGCCGATCCGCCCGTCGCCAAGTTCCTCGACGTTGGCAAATATAAGTACGAAGCGCAGAAAAAGGCCAACGCCGCGCGCAAGACCCAGAAGGCGCAGGAGATCAAGGAGATCAAGGTGCGCCCGAATATCGACGATCATGATTACGATACCAAGATGAAGAAGATCGTCGAATTCATCGGGGAAGGCGACAAGGTGAAGGTTACCCTGCGCTTCCGTGGCCGCGAGATGTCGCACGGCCAGATCGGCATGGCGCTGCTCCAGCGCGTGCAGCAGGACACCGCCGAAATCGCCAAGGTGGAGGCTTACCCCCGGATGGAGGGCAAGCAGATGCTGATGGTGCTCGCGCCCAAATGATCCGTCCGCTGGCGTTGATCGTGGCGCTGCTGCCGCTCGCCGCGTGCGAGCGCGCCGTGGCGCCCGCCGCGCCGAAAGCGACCGATCACGCCGCGATGGGGCATATGCCCTCCAAGCCTGCCGCCTCGCCCGCCGCCGCCGAGTTCGATGCGGCGATGGCGGCGATGCACAAGGACATGGGCGCGGCCTCCGCCGATCCGGACGAAAGTTTCATGCGGCTGATGATCCCGCATCATCAGGGTGCGGTCGCGATGGCCAGGACGGCGCTGAAATATGGCAAGGACCCCGAGGTCCGCGCGCTCGCCAAGGACGTGATCGCCGCGCAGGAACGCGAGATCGCGCATATGAAGGCCTGGCTGGCGCGACACCCGGCGCAGCCTTAGCCGGGCGGGCGAGGGGGCATGCTGCGCAGCATCAAGACCGCTCTCGCCGCGAGCGTCGGGCTATGGGCGTTGGTCGGCTTGGCCAGCAATATCAGCAACCTCGCCGGCGTGCGCGCCAAGGTGGCCGAGGTCGTCACGATGGGCGCGATCCCGGGCGGGCCACATTGGCAGGCGACCGACAGCGCGGCGGTGATCGTCTCCGGCGCCGCGTTCATCCTGCTGTCCAAGGCGAGCGTGCTGCTGCTGAGCCTGATCGGCGCGGCGCGGATGTGGGCGGCGCGCGCGGCCCCCGCGCCGCGCTTCGCCGCCGCCAAGCAGACGGCGCTCGCGGCTTGCGCGCTGGCGCTGCTCGCGCTGTTCCTCGGCTGGACGGTGATCGCCGAGGGCTGGTTCGAGATTTGGCGCGCGCCGGCGTTGCGCGACGGTGCGGCGATGACGGCGCTACGCTATGCCGCGTTCATCGCGCTGATCGGGCTGACCATCGCCACCCCCGACGACTAGGGCACGATCGACTTAAGTTGCTCCTCCTCCCCTTCAGGAGAGGAGGTTGGGAGGTGGGGGCTCTCTGCGAGGCGCGGCGCTCGTTGACCGCCCCCACCCCAACCCCTCCCCTGAAGGGGAGGGGCTTCCTGTGCTACGGTCTCAGATGATCACGCTCCAATCGCGCTCAGGCGCTGGCCGGCGGCTCCCACAGCTCGATCGGATTGCCTTCGGGATCGTGCAGCCGGGCGAAGCGGCCGATGCCCTGATTGTCCCACTCGGCGCGCGTCTCGATCGCGACCCCGCGCGCATTCAGCTGTTCGAGCAGCGAATCGAGATCGCGCACCCGCAGGTTGAGCATATAAGCGCGGTCGGCGGCGAAATAGTCGCTGTCGGCCTTGAACGGCTCGAACACGATCGGGCCGGGCTCGGTCGACCAGCACCATTCATGGCTTTGCCCCTCGGCATCCTCGCCGCAGCCATTGCCGACGCCGAGCGCTTCGCGATACCAATCGCGCAGCGCCGCCGGATCGTGCGCGCGGAAAAAGAAGCCTCCCAATCCGATCACCGGCATATCGCCCTCCCAAACCGGCGCGCCAAAATGGCGCCGCCCTGCTGCCGTCACGCCGCGTGCGCGAGATCCTCGTTCGCCGCCGCGTCCATCAATCGCCGCTCCAGCGCGCGCAGGCGCTGGGCGCTGCTGATCTTGTCGCCAAGCAGATCGGTGACATAGAACACATCCACCGCGCGCTCGCCATAGGTCGCGATATGCGCCGAGTGCACCGTCACCTTGGATTGGAACAGCCCCTGCGCCAGCCGGTTGAGCAAGGCCGGCCCGTCGCGCGCGTTCACCTCGATCACGGTGAAGCGGTTGGAGGCGTTGTTGTCGATGAACACCTGCGGCGCGATATCGAAAGCCTGCGCGCGCGCGCGCGGCAGCGGCTTGGCGGAGAGGCGCTCGCTGAGCCGCGTGCGGTTGGCGAGCGCGTCCTCGATCGCCGCCTTCAGCCGGGCGAGCTGCTCGGCGCGGTCGAACGGGCGGCCGAACGGATCCTGCACCAGGAAATTGTCGAGCGCCATGCCGTCGCGCGTCGTGTGGATGCGCGCGTCGATGATGTTGCCGCCCGCCAGGTGGATCGCGCCGGCCGCACGGTAGAACAGCCCGGGGTGATCGGCGGCGTAGAGCGTCACCAAGGTCGCGCCGCGTTCGGGATAGACCTGCGCGTCGATCGCGAGGCCCTTGTCGCCCGCCGCCGCGACCAGCCGGGCGTTGCTCGCCAGCACATCCTCGGGCTCGGCGATCCAATAAGCCTCGGGCAGGCGCGCGACGAGCGCGGCGAAGGTATCCGCCGGCCAGCCCAGCGCCGCGCCCAGCGCCGCCTGTTTCGCCGCGATGCGCTCCGCCCGGCCCTTCTGCTTGTGCCCCAACACCAGCAATTCTTCGGCGCGTTCGTAGAGTTCGCCGAGCAGCTGGCGCTTCCAGCTGTTCCACACCCCGGGCCCGACCGCGCGGATATCAACGACGGTGAGCGCCAGCAGCAGCTTCAGCCGTTCGGGGCTCTGCACCGCTTCGGCGAAGTCGAGAATGGTCTTATAGTCGGACAGATCGCGCTTGAACGCGGTGGCGGAGGCGAGCAGGTGCCAGCGCACCAGCCAGGCGACCGTCTCGGTCTCGCCCGCGCTCAAGCCCAGCCGCGGGCAGAGCTTGCGGGCGACTTCGGCGCCGAGCACCGAATGATCGCCGCCGCGCCCCTTGGCGATATCGTGCAGCAGCACCGCGACATAAAGCACCCGGCGCGAGACGAGCTTCTGCACGATCTCGGTCGCGATCGGGTGATCCTGCACCAGCTCGCCGCGCTCGATGCGGGAGAGTAGCCCGATCGCGCGGATCGAATGCTCGTCCACCGTATAATGGTGGTACATATCGAACTGCATCTGCGCGACGACGCGGCCGAAATCGGGCACGAAGCGGCCGAACACGCCCGCCTCGTTCATCCAGCGCAGCACGGTTTCGGGATCGCGGCGCGAGGTGAGCACTTCCAGGAACAGCGCGTTGGCGCGGGGATCGTCGCGCACTTCGTCGGCGAGCTTGGCGTCGCGCGCCGCCGCGCGCATCGCGAGCGGATGGATTTCGAGCGCGTTATGCTCGGCGAGCGCGAACAACTCGATCAGCCGCACCGGATCGCGGCGGAAGAAATCGTCCGCCGGCAGCGCCAGCCGCCCGCGATCGAGCACGAAGCCGTTCAGCCGCCGGGGCCGCCGCATCAGGCTGGGCAGGCCGAAACGCCGCCCGCGCGTGGCGAACGCCTCGTCCAAATGGGCGAGGAACACGCCGGTGAGATCGCCGACCGTCTTCGCCTGCAGGAAGTAATAGCGCATGAAGCGTTCGACCCGCGAGGCGCCGGCGCGCTCGGCGAAGCGCAGCCGCTCGGCGATCTCGCGCTGCACGTCGAAGGTCAGCCGGTCCTCGGCGCGGCCGGTGACGAGGTGCAGGTGGCAGCGCACCGCCCAGAGGAAGTTCTCGGCGCGGTGGAACTGGCGATATTCGGCCGCGGTCAGCAGCCCGGCCTCGACCAGCCCGGCGGAACTATCGACATTATGGGCGTATTTGCCGATCCAGAACAAAGTGTGCAGATCGCGCAGACCGCCCTTGCCCTCCTTCACGTTGGGTTCGACGACATAGCGGCTGTCGCCCATCTTGCGGTGGCGTTCGTTACGCTCGGTGAGCTTGTCGGCGATGAAAGCGCGGACATTGGGCTGTTGCACCTCCAGCCGGAAGCGGCGCATCGCTTCGTCGAACAGCGCCATGTCTCCCCATACATAGCGCGCTTCGAGCAGGGCCGTGCGGATCGTCGCGTCGGCCTTCGCCTGGCGAACCATCTCGTCGAGGCTGCGCGCGCTGTGGCCGACCTTCAGCCGCAGGTCCCACAGCGCGTAGAGCATCGATTCGATCACCTGCTCGGCCCAGCCGGTGAGCTTCCACGGGGTGAGGAAGGCGATGTCGACGTCCGAATGCGGCGCCATCTCGCCCCGGCCATAACCGCCCACCGCCGCCAGCACGAGCCGCTCGCCGGCGGTGGGCGCGGCGCGGGGGTGGAGGCGCTCGGTGGTGAAATCGAACAACAGGCGCAGGATCTGGTCGATCAGGAAAGCCCCCGCCGCCGCCGCTTCCAGCCCGCGCGAGGGGTGCTCGATCAGCCGCCGCGCGATCTCCGCGCGGCCGGCGGCGAGCGCCTCGCGCAATAGGGCGGTCGCCGCGGCGCGGAGCGCGGTGATGTCCTCCCCCTCCAGCCCGGCGAGCATATCGGCAACCGCGCGGCGATCGATGATCGCGCGGCGCTGGCGCAGTCCGGCAAAACGATGGCTCATCGCCATGCACCATAAGCGCTTGCACGCCGCCGGTCATGCGCAAAGCGGCGGACGTTACGCGATGCTTAACCATATCGGACTAGCGCGGAGGGATCATGGCCAGCTTGCCCTTGTATTCGCCCGTGAATCTCGCGCCCCTGCGCCGGCTGGCGGCGTTGCAGCATGTCGGCGCCGATACGCTCGCCGAGCGCGCGGCGCAGACAGCGGTGCTGATCGGCTGGATCGTTCCGCTCAACATCGCGGTGACGTTGGGGTTGAGCCTGGTCTATGCCGTCATCCTCGGCGAGCCCCAGGCGGCGATCGCGGGCGTGCCGGTGCTGATCGCGACGCTCGCCGCGCTGCCGCTCGTCTGGCGCGAGCGGCTGCCGCCGCGCTGGCGGATGGCGGCGGCGGATATTGCCCGCGGCCTGCACCTGTACGCGCTCGTCATCGGGCTCGCCTGGGCGGTGCAGCTCGCGCTGATCGACCGGGCGACGGGAGTCGAGGAGCGGGTGGGGATCGCCTGCGTGACGGTCGCGGTGATCGCGCTGGGCGGCGCCGTGTTCACGCTGGTGCCGGTCAACGCGCTGACCTTCATGGCGCTGGTGGGCGTGCAGTTGAGCGGATTGCTCCACGGCATGGTCGCCGTGCCCTGGTTCTATGATCTCGCGATCATCGTATTCGTGCTGAGCCTCTACGCGGTCGCGCTGGTGCAGGCGCATCTCTACACAGCGCGGATCCGCGCGGGCGAAGCACTGGCCGCGCTGGAACGCCAGCGCAGTGCGGACGCCGCGCGCGCGGCGGCCGAGCAACAGGCGCTCGAACGCGTCCATGAACGCGCCCGCGCCGCCGAGGAATCGCGCGTGGCCGCCGAGCGACGCGCGGTGATGGCGGATCACGCGCAACGCTATGAAAGCTCGGTGATGGCGGTGATCGCCGCGCTGGGCGAGGCGGTGGCGCGACTGGGCGATTCGACCGACGGCCTGGCGCGGCTAGGCGATGCGAGCGCGGCTTATGTCGGCGCGGCGCGGGGCCGCGCGGCGATGATGGGCGCGTCGATGGCGAGCGTGCGCGACGCGGCGGCGCGGCTGCGCGAGGCGATCGCCGCGATCGAGCGCGAAGTCGGCGCGCAGGTGAGCGCGACTCTCGCCGCCGAGGCGCGCGCGCAGGAAGCCCGCGCCCGCGCCGATGCGCTCGCCGAGCGCAGCCGCACCGTGCGCGGCATCACCGCTGAGATCGAACGCATCGCGCAGCGCACCAACACGCTCGCGCTGAACGCCTTGATCGAGGCGGCGCATTCGGGCGCGGCCGGGCGTGGCTTTGCCGTCGTGGCGGGCGAAGTGAAAGCCCTCGCCGCGCAGACCCGTGCCGCCGCGATCGGCATCGGCGAGCATGTCGGCGCGATGGACGATGGCGCGGGCGGGGTGGCCGAGGCGGTCGACGCGATCGCCGGCGACGTGGCCCGGATCGCCGGCGGCGCGCACGACATCGCCCGCGCGGTGCAGCGCCAGGCGCAGGCGACCGACGGCATCGTCGCCAGCGTCGCGGCGGCAAGCGAAGGCGGCGAGAAGGTGCAGGCCGATCTCGCCGCGCTCACCGAGCAGGCGGCGGCGGCGATCGCGCTCGCCAAGACGATCGGCGGGGTGGCGGAAGGGGTGCGCGATCAGTCGGAAGCCTTGCGCGCCGCCAGTGAGAATTTCGCCGAACGGTTGCGCCGGGGCTAGCGCGCCGCCGTCAGATCGGCGCCGGCGAACATCACCGTGCGCACGCCGGGGAAGACATCCTCGATCGGCTTGCTGTCCGGCAGCACATAGACATAGCCGCCGCGCCGCGCGAAGAGCGGGCGCACCAGCGCATAAATCCGGGCGGGGACGTTGATGCAGCCGAAGGTGATGCGGTTGTCCTCGGGCGTCGGCGAGAGCATCCGCGCGCGGCGGCGCTCGCGGGGGCTGGCGTCGCTCGGGATTGGGTGCAGCGCGACCGCGTCCGCATAATCGACCCACAGCACCCGCGCGCCGCCCGCCGCCAGGCCATATTTGGCCAGGAAGCGGCCGGCGGGCGTCGTCTTCTCCGCGGGGCCGATCTCGGCGAGCCGCTTGTTGCCGACGCCCGGCGTCGCCGCGTCGCCCAGCGCGCGGCCGATCAGCACCGGGCCGGTGCCGCGCAATCGGCGTTTGCCGTCGAACACGAACAGCGCGGCCGATTGCTTGTCGATGATGATGTAGGGCAGGCCGCGATTGTCCGCCGAGCCGGCCACCCATTGGGCGACGGTCGCCGCGTCCGGGGTGGTGGCGAGCGCGGTCTCCGCGTCGAACGCCAGGGCATCGTCGCGCGGCTGCGCGGCGAGGGGGCTCGCCGCGATCAGCGCGATGAGGAGGAGGACCGCCAGTATCGCGGCGTTGACGATCCCCATCCGAATGACCGACCCCCACATCGGGATCAGTGCCGCGGCCGCTTGCGGCGGGCCTGCTGCATCCGCTGTTCGATCCCATCGACGCGCGCGTTCAACTGATCGAGCCGCTGGCCGTTATTCTGCGCTTGGCCGCCGGCGGCCTGCGCCTGTTGCGACGCCGCCTGCGCTTCGGTCAGCGCCTGGCGCGCGGTACCGTCGGTCTGTCCCAAACGCTGTTCGAGCGCATCGACGCGCTGGTTGACCACCGCCACTTGTTCGCGCACGAAGCCGCGCGTCGCGCAGCCGCTGACGCCCAGCCCCGCGACGGTGATCGTCGCCAGCGCCAGTGCCTTACTCGTTACCATAAGCCTCTCCTGAACTAGAGCGAGGCGAGCAACGGAGGAACGGGGGAGTCGGTTCCCAACGGGCCGACATCACGTTCAGCCGGCGCGACCAATCGAGGTACTGGCTTGGCTTTTCAGGACGGCTTGGCTTCCGCTGCCTCCTTCAGCCGGTACAGCGCGTCGAGCGCCTCGCGCGGGGAGAGGGCATCGACATCGATCGCGGCGAGCGCCGCGCGCAGCGGATCGGGCGCCGGCTCGGGCGCGGCGGCGGCGGCGAAGAGGGGCAGATCGTCGAGCCCCGCCGCGAGCCCGCCGGTCTTGGCGCGCCCCGCTTCGAGCTTCCCGAGCACCGATTTCGCGCGGGCGATGGTCGCCGGCGGCAGCCCGGCGAGCCGCGCGACCGCCAGGCCGTAGCTGCGGTCCGCTGGCCCGGGCGCGACCTCGTGCAGCAGCACCAGCTCGCCCTTCCACTCGCGCGCACGGACATGGTGCAGCGACAGCGCTTCGCAGCGTTCGGCGAGGCGGGTGAGTTCGTGATAATGGGTCGCGAACAGGCAGCGGCAGCGGTTCGCCTCATGGATCGCCTCGACCACCGCCCAGGCGATGGCGAGCCCGTCATAGGTGGAGGTGCCGCGCCCGACCTCATCGAGGATCACGAAGCTGCGCGGCCCCGCCTGCGCCAGGATCGCGGCGGTTTCGACCATCTCGACCATGAAAGTCGATCGCCCGCGCGCCAGATTGTCGGCGGCGCCCACCCGGCTGAACAATTTGTCGACCAGCCCCAGCCGCGCGCGGGCGGCGGGGACGTAGCTTCCGGCCTGCGCGAGCACCGCGATCAGCGCGTTCTGGCGCAGGAAAGTCGATTTGCCGCCCATATTGGGGCCAGTGACCAGCCACAGCCGCGACTCTTCGGACAAGCGGCAGTCATTGGCGACGAAGCGCTCGCCGCTTTTCGCCAGCGCCGCCTCGACCACCGGGTGCCGCCCGCCCTCCACCTCGAAGCAGGCGTGATCGACCAGCAGCGGCCGCGTCCAGCCGCCTTCCGCCGCGCGCTCGGCAAGCCCCGCCGCCACATCGAGCCGGGCGAGCGCGTCGGCGGTCGCGGCGATCGCCTCGCGCGCGGTGAGGGCAAGGCCGGTCAGCTCCTCCAGATGCGCCGCCTCCGCCGCCAGCGCATGGGCGCCCGCTTGCGTCACTTTCAGCGCCGCCTCGTGCAGCGCCGGCGCGTTGAAGCGCACCGCGCCCGCCATCGTCTGGCGGTGGGTGAAGCCGCTCTCGGGCTTCATCAACGCGTCACCATGCCTGGCGGGCACTTCGATATGATAGCCGAGCACGGCGTTGTGCTTGATCTTGAGCGCGCCGATGCCGGTCTGCGCGCGATACTCGGCTTCGAGCGCGGCGATCGCCCGCCGCCCGCCCGCGCCCGCCGCGCGCAGATCGTCGAGCGCGGCGTCATAGCCCTCTGCGATATAGCCGCCCTGCGCGGCATCGACCGGCGGGGTGGGGACGAGCGCGCGGGCGAGCGTGTCGATCAGGCTCCCATGGCCTTGCAGTCGCGGCGCGAGTTCGGCGAGCAAGGCCGGCGGCTGGGCAAGGCGTTGCAGCCGCTGGCCCAGTCGCCACGCCGCGTCGAGCCCGTCGCGCAATTGCCCCAGATCGCGCGGCGTGCCGCGCCCCGCCGCGAGCCGCCCCAGCGCGCGGCCGATATCGGGCGCCCGCCGCAACTCGCCGCGCAGCGCCTCGCGCGCGCCGGCATCGTCGTGCAGCCATTGCACCAGATCGAGTCGCGCCTCGATCGCGGCGCGGTCCATCAGCGGCGCGGCGATGTCGGCGGCGAGCAGCCGCGCGCCGGCGCCCGTCACCGTGCGATCGACCGCGTCGAGCAGGCTCCCCTTGCGCCCGCCGCCCTGCGCCTGGGTCAGCTCCAGGCTGTCGCGGGTCGCGGCGTCGATCGCCATCGCCGCCTCGCTGCGGGTGACGACCGGCGGGCGGAGGAAGGGGAGCGCGCCCTTGGCGGTATGATCGAGATAAGCGACCAGCCCGCCCGCCGCCGCGAGCGCGGCGCGGCTGAAGCTGCCGAAACCGTCGAGCGTGGCGACGCCGAACAGTGCCTTCAGCCGCGCCTCGCCGCGCGCGCTCTCGAAATCGGCGCGCGGGCGTGGACGGGCGTCGGCGAGGTCGCTGCCTTCCGCCGCGATCGTCTCGGCCGGGGTCAATCGCGCGAGTTCGGCGCCGAGCGCGGCGGCGCTGGTCTCGATGATCTCGAACCGGCCAGTGGAAATATCGGCGGCGGCGATCGCCAGGCCCCCCGCCGCCTCGCCGATGCTCGCGCACCAATTCGCGGCGCGCGCATCGAGCAAGGCTTCTTCGGTCAGCGTGCCGGCGGTGACGAGCCGCACGATCGCGCGCGCGACCAGCGCCTTCGATCCCCGCGCGCGCCGCGCCTCTTCGGGGCTCTCGGTCTGCTCGGCGATCGCGACGCGGTGCCCGGCCTTGATCAGACGCGCGAGATAGCCCTCGGCCGCATGCACCGGCACCCCGCACATCGGCACCGGCTCGCCGCCATGCTCGCCCCGCGCGGTGAGCGCGATGTCGAGACAGGCGCTGGCGATCTTCGCATCCTCGAAGAACAGCTCGAAGAAATCGCCCATGCGGTAGAAGAGCAGGCAGTCCTCGGCTTCGGCCTTCAGCGCTAGATATTGCGCCATCATCGGGGTGGCGGTCATGCGTCGTCCCAGCGTCGAGCGGCATGGCGCACACTCAGGATCGTGACCGTCTCGGCAACCACTTCGTAGCGCAGAATATACGGCCGTACCGTCACCAACTCGCGCGTCCCGCCGCTCGCTGGCCGTCCCCGGTTAGGGAAGGAGGCTAGGCTTTCGCCGAGATCAAAAAGCCGGGTCGCGACTCGTTGCGCGGCAACCGGATCGAACACGGCGATATAGCTAGCGATCTGGTCGAGCTGCGCGAGCGCTTCGTTCAGCCAGACGACTTCAGCCATTCGAAGAACGGTTTGAAATCGGGCGTCCCCCAGGTTTTGAGCCAGCGGCCGACGACAGCGTGGGAATAATATCGACCCGCGGCATAATCGGCACGCGCACGCGCATCGGACGCAGCGATTGCTTCCTCATCGTCCCGTTCAAAAATGCCCGGCTCATGCTTCATGTCTACCCTCATAGACGCCACGCCCCCCCTTGGCTAGAAGCGCGGGCGAAGCGGAGGGAGCCCATGGCCGAGGAAAGCAGCACCCAATTTTCCGATCGCGAGGCGCTGCGCTTCCACAGCGAGGGGCGGCCCGGCAAGATCGAGGTGATCGCCTCCAAGCCGATGGCGACCCAGCGCGATCTCGCGCTCGCTTATTCGCCCGGCGTCGCCGCGCCGGTGCGCGCGATCGCGGCCGATCCGGCGACCGCTTATGATTACACAGCCAAAGGCAATCTCGTCGCGGTGATCTCGAACGGCACCGCGATCCTGGGGCTCGGCAATCTCGGCGCGCTCGCCTCCAAGCCGGTGATGGAAGGCAAGGCGGTGCTGTTCAAGCGCTTCGCCG
>Ga0310345_10001616_pt1 | contig 24678 bp, 16 predicted proteins | sample HC15DNA20500_MG_FD_204667 | JGI IMG/M metagenome (GOLD analysis project Ga0310345, IMG submission 204667) | Marine microbial communities from station ALOHA, North Pacific Subtropical Gyre - HC15-DNA-20-500_MG | ecosystem: Environmental > Aquatic > Marine > Oceanic | place: Pacific Ocean: North... | reverse complement strand
TATGGCCAGGGATCGAGATGTCCCACAAACAGGCCGGATACATTTAGGCAGACTGTGCCGCCAAGGATCTCAAAATGCTTGCAGGGCTGGGGCGGACCATACATTTTTTGAGTTTTTGAAATTTTGAATGCGCACGATCATGACATTGAGATAAACTATTTGTTAGAAATATTTTTTAGTGATGTGTGTAAAAATTCCATATTTATGTCATTTTTATAAAACGTCGTAAGTATTAATTTTTATTTTCACTTACTCTCAATTCCATTTTCACCGGATATTGGCTAGATAATTTACCAGATTTGTCGTCTTTTGAACGAGTATCAACCGTGGAATGGATGTAAGGGGCCAAATGTTGTGTTGCCTGCCTATCATCTTTAGAAGTCTGTGTCCTCATTTCTGACAGATGCTACGATTTTCCGAGGCTGCGGCTATGACGGAGTTGTCCCATTTGTAGATCGTCAGCTAAGCAAACCTTATCAGGCTAAGAGGTTTTGAACCGCATCGCCGATCTGCTGTGAAGCGTTGAGTAAATGCTTATCGTCAAGATGCGCGTATCGCGCTGTCGACTGGTGGTTGGCATGGCCAAGCAGCCTGCCGATCATTGGCAAGGTTTCCTTGCTTATCGCGGCATGGCTGGCGAAGGTGTGACGCAGGTCGTGAATGCGCAACTTGCCAAGATCGGCCCGCTCAAGGATCGTCCGCCAGAGATGCTGGATGCAGCCGATCGGCCTGCGGTACTGGTAGTTCCAGAACAGCCAAGGGATCTTTGGATGGCGCGGCAGATTGTCGATGACCTCCCGCGCCGCCGACCCAAGCCAGACCGTTCGCGGACCAGTCTTGCTGTCGCGCAGGAGGAGACGGTTACCCTTCACGTCCTGCCATTGGAGGGTAAGAATCTCGCGATAGCGACAACCGGTCAGCAGTAGCAGCGTGATGACGCCGCACCCAGATCGGATCGTTAGATTGTCGCTTGCGCGCAGGTCGACAAGCACCTGACCAAACCGCGCCAGTTCCTCGGCGGATAAGAACCGCTCGCACTGCCTGCGCTTGTTGGGCCTGACGGAGCGGCAGGGATTGGTGTTTTCGAGCCGGTATCCCCAGACCTCGGCCTTGTTGAGCATGTTCTTGAGGATCTCGAGCGTGCGGTTCGCCGCGCCGGGACCGGTGCGGTTGTTGAGGTCTGCGAACCACTTGGTCACATGCTCTTCATTCAGTTCGTCGATGAAGACGCCCTTGAAGGCCCCGTCGAGATATTGGCGGCGATATCCGTCGTGGGTCGCCAGCGTCGATACCTTCCACTGCGGCGACCAGCGAGTCCAATATTCTTCCAGAAAATCGTCGAACCGGGGCGCGGAGCGGATGCGCTTGCGGTCGGTTGCAGGATCGCGGCCGACCTGCGCGTAGGCGATGACGCGCCGCGCGACCATTTGCGCCTGATGGCGAGTCAGCACTGATGCGGGGCCGATCGTGACCGTCCGCAGCCGCCCCGCCATGCGCGTCTGCACGATGTAAACATTGCGGCCACTTGGGTAATGGCGGATGCCAAAGCCGTGCTCGATCCCAAGCCAGGTGGTGGACCGCGCCTTGCCTTTGGGAACGAGCAGGAAATTGACGTTCGCGCCGACCTCGGCGAGCGCCTCTTCGACAATCCGCTTGAGACTGGCGGCGGTCATGGGCGCAGCCCGATCGCCTGCGCCAGCGATCCCGCAATGCGGTCAGCGGCATCGCCGATCACGTCGTCGGACAGGTGAGCGTATTTGGCGGTCGTCTCCGGCAAGACATGTCCGAGCAGCCTGCCGATGGTCGCGAGCGGTACGTTGTCCATGATCGCCGTCGAGGCGAAACTATGCCGCAGGTCGTGAACGCGGACATCGGGCAAGGCGCAGCGCGCACGGAAAGGGAGCCACCAGTTGTCGAAGTTGAGCGGCCTTGTCCCGGCGCGGTTCGGGAAGACAAGAGAAGTATCCTCGTGCCGCTCAATCCCTTCCAGCACTTCAAGCGCCTGGCTGTTGAGCCAGATCGTCTTGGCTCCGGTCTTGCTGTCCGGCAGGAGCAAGCGCGGCGGCTGCACCCACTCCCAGCGCAGATTCAGTATCTCGCCTACGCGTGCGCCTGTGAACAGCAGCAGCCGCATGAGCGCAACTTGTGCGGGATTGGCTACCTCCTGCTCACGCAAAGCCGCTCCAATCCGGCGATACTCGGTCGGCGTCAGGTATCGCTCTTTCGGCTCGCGCCAGTATCTCGGCATGCCTCGGCAGGGGTTGGAGCCTTTTCGGCGCAAGCGCAGCGCCTCGGCATATTTGAGCAACGCTGCCAGAACCGGCAGGGCGCGATTGAACAACCCCTCCCGTGTGCCCGCGCAATCGTCTCGCCATCGGTGAATGTCGGCGGGAAGAATGTCCGCCACGCGCATCGCGCCGAAGGCCGGTGCAATGACCGTCTTCCATGCGTTCCGGTTTCGCTTGGTCGTCGATGCTTTCCAAACCCGCGAAAGGTCGTCCCAATAGGTATCGACGAAATCGGACAGGATCGGAGTCGCCTTGACTACTGCACGCTTGGGCAGACCATCGAGTGCCACCTCGGCCAGCAATCGCCGGGCCTGCGCCCGTGCGAGCTCTGCCGTGAGTTCGTCAGATCGGCCCAATGTGATCCGGCGATGCTTGCCGCGATGGCGCAGGCGAACGAACCAGTAATAGTTGCCGGTCGGCCTGACACGCAGGCCAAAGCCCGCAAGTTCCGTATCCCAGATGCAGTATTCCGTCTCGCGCAGCGGCAGCTTGCGCCGCGCAAAGTTGCCATCGAGAAGTGCCCGGCGCCCGGGCTTTCGCCGCGTGGGGACCATATGGCCATCGGCCATATCAAAACTGGGGTCGGAAGTCGCGGAATTCCGGTCGTTTGCGGGGACCAGATGGCCTTCAGCGGCATACCCACTGCCGAGCAGTCCCAGCATCTCACGCACTGATTTTACGGCGTTTTTCCCCATACTTCAGCAGTGTAACTGCGTACGGTGTGCTCACTTTTTCCTCTTTGCAGATGTTGCTTGAAGCCTAAGTGCGACCATCAATGGGGTACGGGAACGCCGCACCGGAGGATCCTTGGGCTGCCCCAGGCGCGGGCCTGCCTACTTCGTGAAAGATTCAATGCGGCCCCCGCACATGCCTCCATCAAATGACCAGCAGTTATGGCGGAACTTGGGACAAAGCAGTCGCTCGAAAGGGGTGATGCTGACGGCCGCTTTCCTGACGTAAGCCGCCACCGGCCCCTTGCATCAGCATTGACGCACTCGGTCGGCACTCGTCTGCCACGGATACGCGATCCTCGCGCTTAGCCGACAAACGCTATGGCAACGCTGAGCGCACCGATTTCTGGGAAACGGGTCTGCCTGGGTTCATCTGTAAGTTCGAACGCCGGCGCGCAAGCGAGCAGTTCCTCGAGGGCAATTCGCAATTCCAGTCTTGCCAGCGATGCTCCCACACAAGCGTGCGGACCGCGACCGAAGGCTACAGAGTCCTTGATGTTGGAGCGGCCGAGCCGGAAGCTGTCTGGTTCATCGAACACGTCCGGGTCGCGATTGGCAGCGGCAAAGTTTACTGCGATCGGATCGCCATAAGGAACGGTGACCCCGCGAATGACGACATCATGCAGAGCCGTGCGCGCAAAGCCGCGATAGGGGGTGTAGAGGCGAAGGAATTCCTCGACGGCGTGCGGGATCACGTCAGGGTTGGTGCGCAGATGCTGCTGCAACGCCTTGTCCCTGCCGAGATGCGCCACGATCGCCCCGATCGTGACGCTGGGCGCAACGATGCCGACAACTAGGATCTGCCGGATGGTCCCGATGATCATTTCATCGGGCAGCGGCTCGCCGTCGACACGTGCGGCCAGAAGGGCACTGGTCACATCGCTTTCCGGCGGAAGAGGTTGTTCGTGGCGTTGCTCGACAAGTCCGCGCGCCATGTCGTAGAGAATCAGGCTCGAGCGTTTCGTTTCATCGACGTCGTTGGACTGGACGGCGAGATTGTAGGCTCTGCCGACCCGCGTAAGGTCCGTGACTGCGGCGGGTTCCAGGTTCATCCAGTTTGCAAAGGCAGAGATCGGCATGGGGGCGGAGAACTGGGCAACGATGTCGCCGCCGCCGGCATCGACCATGGCTTGCAGGAGTTCGCGCGACACCGCGCGGATGACCGGCTCAAGCTCTGCCACGCGGCTCTCCGAAAGCAGCGGAGCGATGACGCGCCGGTATGCTGTGTGCTCGGGCGGATCGAGGTGGAGCGGCGGTCGCCGTCCGGTGAAGGCGACCTTGGGTATCACGTTCTGCCGCGAGGTCACAAAAGTGCGGAAGTCCGAAGAGACGCTTGCCACATCCGCATGCCTGGTCAGCATCCAGAATCCGCCCCATGCGTCGCTGTGCGCAACCGGGCATTGCTCTCTCAGCCTGCGGTAGTCCTCATGGGGACTATCAAAGCTTTCCGGAGCGAGCGGATCAAAATCGGTTGCCATGAAGAGAGCGATATGAGCATATGTAAGCGCTTGCAACGGACTATTTTGCATACGCCTGGGCTTTTAGTGCATTTACCATGAAACAAACGAGACCGATCCGCCTCGAAGAGGTCGCCGCGCTGGCCGGCGTTTCCACTGCGACCGTGTCGCGCTATCTCAACAAACCTGCGCAAGTTGCATCCGCTACGGGCGAACGGATCAGGGCAGCCGTCGAAGCAACGGGTTACGTGCCGAACATGATGGCCGGCGCGCTCGCCGGAAACCGCTCCCGGCTCATTGCTGTTCTGGTGCCGGAGATCGCACAATCGCTGTTCAATGATACTGTTGAGGCCATGATCAAGGAACTGTCGGTCGAGGGGAACAACGTTGTCCTTGCCCTGACCGGGGCGGACAATGCCCGCCTCACCAGCGAGATCGAGATCGCCCTGAGCCGACAAGTCGATGCGATCGTGCTCACCGGCATTCTGTCCGACAACGAGGTGCGCAGGCGGCTGCAGGCATCTTCCGCGACCGTCATCGAGACATGGGGGCTTCCCGAGGATCCGATTGACGTTGCGGTTGGCTTTTCGCACGAGGCCGTGGGCAAGGAGATCGCACGCTTCGTGCAGTCAAGGGGCTACCGCCGACCGCATCTGATCGTTCCGCAATCCCAGCGCGCAGTGCAGCGCGCTTCAGCCTTTGCAGAACAGTGGATCAGTGACGGAGGCGAGGCGCCGACGCAAATGGAAGTGTCCGTTCCCAGCCATTTCGGACAGGGGCGTTCGAGCTTCCGGGCATTATCGGATCTGACGGTGCCGCCCGACGTTGTCATTTGCGGGTCAGACTGGATCGCACAGGGGCTCATCGTCGAAGCGCAGGTTGCGGGCGTGCGAGTGCCTGACAAGCTCGCCGTAATCGGGTTCGGCAATCTCCGGCTCGCCGGGGACATGCGGCCGACGATCACCTCGGTCGATGTCGATGGCGGACGGATCGCACGCGAAGCGACGCGGGTCCTCAAGGCTCGGGCGCAGGGCGAATCCATCGAGACGCGGATCGACGTCGGCTTCCAGATCATCGCCAGAGAAAGCGCCTGAGGCCGTGCCTGGCGCGCGGAGAACCTTGGCGGTTCGGCCCATCGGTGGTTGCAAGCGCTTGCATAGGGTTCTAAGGCCGACGCGGAAGGCCCGGCTCGATCCGGAACCGGGTGAGAGAGGCAGGTTCGCGTGGAAAAGAAGTCCTTGTCAGTCGAGCTTTTGACGCTCCTCTATTTCCTGTCCTATCTTCCCTACATCATGATCACCCGTTTTCTGGCGACGGCCAGGCTGGAAGGCCTGGGGCGCCCGCTGACGGGGTTGGAAATTCTCCCGGCGATGCTGCTGATCGCCGCCGTTCTGACTTATGCATATTGCTGGCAGGCAGGGTGGTTCGCCGATGTTCACAGGCTCAAGGTCGGCCCGGTGCGCCTCCCCTTCGCGGGGCGCGACACGTTAATCCTCGGCCTTTGCACAGCCGTTATCATCACGGTGGTGCCGCTGTCCTACACGCTGACCGGGGTCAGCATTCCGCTGATCCAGCTCCTCATGCGCGGCGATATCCTCATCATCGCGCCGATGGTGGACTTGCTGGCGGGCAGGCGCGTCCGCTGGTGGTCGTGGGCAGCGCTGATCCTTGTCGGCGTCGGCATGGCGGTCGCCTTTGCCGGTCGGGGTGCCCTTGCGCTGCCCGCCGAAGCCATCGGCGTCGTGGTCGCCTACACGGCGGCCTACTTCGGAAGGCTGCTGGTGATGACCCGGATCGCGAAGGACGGCGACCAGGCGAAGATCAGGCTGGTCTTCCTCGAAGAGAAGATCATCGGCTTTCCTGTCGCACTGCTGGCCCTGGCCGCGATCGGGCTCGCTGGCAGCTGGAGCGGCCCCAGCGAACAGCTTATGCTGGGATTTGTCGCGGTGTGGTCAATGCCAGTCCTCGGCTGGATTGCCATCTGCGGCGCCATGGTTTTCGTGACGGGTATTTTTGCCAGCTTCATTCTTCTCGATGCGCGTGAAAACAGCTTCTGCGTCCCGCTCGAGCGTTCGGCGAGCATCCTGGCCGGAGTCATCGGATCGGCAATTCTGGCACTCGGGTTCGGCTTCAAGTCGCCGTCGGCGGGGGAGTTTGCGGGCGCGGGCCTGCTTGTCGCGGCGATCGTCGTCCTGACCCTCGGGCCGCGTCTTTCGGCGCAGGGCCGGCACTAGGCTATTACCGGGCTCGCTTTCGGGAAGCGGCAGGAAGTCCGAAGCCCCGCGCTTTCATCCAGTCGTAGGCCCGGTCGAGCCAGGTGCCGGTATCGGCCAGAAACGGCGGTCCTCCGAGCTGATCGTAGACGTGGATCTCGGCTGGTGCTCCTGCCTTGGTCCACTCGTCGAACACGGCGAGCAGACCGCGCGCCACGTTGGGGTGAAACTGCCGGACGGTCAGAAAAAGCGGCGGCGGGTTGTCCGGCACGATGACGTCGACCAGCGAGGGGCCGTATGCGGACATGATGAAGTCCGGCCTTGTCACCGGCTGGTTGCCATCCCCTTCGCCCGCCGGCGCGACAGCGGTGCCGATCGAGACACCGCCTCCTGCCGAATACCCCAGCATACCGACTTTCGTGGGATCGATACGCCATTCCCTGGCGTGGCTGCGGACCAGCTTCAGCGCCTGACGGGCGTCGGCGATGGCCATCGCAATCGTCGCGGACATGCGTTGATCGTCGGGAAAGGGATTGGCGTTCGCGTGCGGAAACACCGCGATCTTCGGCGGGGTTCGCTTGACCTGCCAGGCGGTCGGCAAGACCCGGTATTTGAGCACGAATGCAGCAATCCCGCGATCATTGAACCACTTGGCCGGTCCACTATCGTAAGTCGGCACTTCCAGTCCGACCATTCCGCCACCGGGTGCAATGACGACCGCCGTCCCGGTCGCCTTCGCCCGCGGAGGGAGATAGACCGTAAGGGTCGGCACGCTGACATCGGCGATGTGCGTGCCGCCTTGCGTCCGCGGGGTGTCCTGCTCGGCAAAAGTCCAGTTCTCGCTGCCCGGCGCCTTGTCTGGCCAGAGTTGCACGACCTGCTGCGCCATGGCGGGGCTCGCCCACACCGCCGCCACGACAGCGACTTTGCGGCAGATCAGGGTGATGGATCGCATGTGCTGCTCCTGAGTGGGCTGGCTCAGCGCTGCCGGTCGACAAGGGGCAGGGCAATGGCCGATGGGTGGTCCTTGTCGCGCAGGAGGGTCAGGGTCACAGGCTTCGACCCGACCAGCGGCGGAGTTTGATAGGCCGCACCAAGCGATGTGGCGATGGCAAGACGCAACCGGTGCCCCTGCTTGAAGACATAGGAAGCCGGAAAGAAATCGAACACGAGTTGGGTCGGCTTGCCGACGGGCAAGGGCTTGATGTCGGCCGCCATGCCGCGATGCCAGTTCCACGCCGAACCGCCCCAGGGCGGCAGGTCCAGCTTGCGCCAGGAGGCGCGCAGCCGGCCGTCAGTCACGTAACGGGAGCGTCCATCGGGCGCGACATCCTCGATTACCGCGAAGACATTGACATCGGGCTGGTCGGCGCTGATCCACAGACGGGCGACAGGCGTCCCTGTCAGTTCCACGTCATGCTCCAGCACAGGTCCGGTGTGCACGAGGCTGGCGGCATCAGCGCTGGACATGTCGCCCTCCCAATCCCGGTGCATTTCGGCAAAACGGCCGCCAAACCATGCGACGTCACGCTGCTCATACCGCACCGGCCGGGCATCGTCGGCAGTCTTTGCTGCACGCAACCCGGAGCCGCCGAGATAGAACGTCGTCTGCTTCGCCAGCGGCGGCCAGACCGGTGTGCGGCGCCACTCGGTGCCTGCCGGTGCATTGATCGTGTAGTAGGTTACGCCGCTTTCGGCACCATTGGCCATGCCCTTGGCGAAGTGATCGAACCAGCGCAGGCTCTCCGCATTCACGTCCACGCCATCGCCGGGATAACCCGCCGGTGCATTGCCATGGCTGCGCGGCAGCATGATGACGCGCCCGCCCCAGAGGCGCTGGCCTTCGAACTGCCCCGCGACAGCAGCGTCGAACCACCCGCCGATCTGCAACAATGCAACGCCGGACCGCTTCACCGCCTCGGCGCTCATGATCGCCGCATCATCGAGGCCGGGCCTTGTCTGCGCGAAAGCATTATAGCCGTCACGCGGCATGTTGAGCCAGTATTGCCCGAGGAAGTCGGCATTGCAGGAGCGCTGTGCCAGCGCGGCGGCGAGAAGCTTGCCGTCCTTGTCCTCGTCCACTGCGACAGGCGCTGTGGTGGGCGGGAGCGCAAAGGGCATGGCCGGTGGCCGCGGCCCACACTCGCCGGAATGTGGCCGGACTGGCAGCGGCAGGAAATTGATCCCGTTCCTCGAAATGCCGTGGTCGAAGATGGCGGGGCTGGCGCACTGCACCGAGGCCGCGACCCAGTATCTCGGCCGGAACTTCATGGCCAGATACTGCCAGGCACCCTCATTCGAGCAGCCGAAGCTTACGACCTTGCCGCTGCTGAAATCCTGCGCACCGGCCCATTCGATGGCCGCTTTGGCATCCTTGGCATCGAGTTCGCTGACGAAGCCGGTCTGGATGCCGAACGATGCGCCGGTTCCGCGGCGGGCTTGCGCTGCCCAGATATAGCCATGTTCGGTGAAGAACCGGATCGTGGCATCGGACTCCGGCTGGGGAGCGGCATTCGCCTGCTGGACGATGACGGGCAGCTTCGACGCTGCGAGCTTGCCGTGCAGCGTGGGGCGAAACAGCGTGATGGCCAGCCGCGTGCCGTCAAAGCTGGGAATATAGACGCGTTCGACCGTGGCGCCGTCATACGTGGGCTCGCCGACCTGAACTGGGCTGGGCTCAGCGCGTGCCGATCCCGCAAGTGTCCAGGCAGCAAGAGACAGGCCAAGGGCCGCATCGCAGGCAATACCGATCACTGATCGCCGTATCGAGTGCATCTGCACGCCGCATTCCTCCTTGCCCATGTCGCCGATCTCGGTCAGGCGCGAGACCATGGCGTCCGATGACGACGGCCGTCGCTGCATCAGTCCATCTGCATCCGTGTCTAGCTGCAACGGCTCGTGTTGCAAGCGCATTCATCAGCGCCCCATGGCGTGATTGCGCGGTTGCAGCCAGACCTGGCGGCATCGACTGAGCAAGGCGGGTTGATAAAAGGTTCAAAAATTCAATGTTTTAGGATTACCAGAAGATGGCGGCCCGTCGTGAGCGAGCTTCTGACTGACAGCAGCCTTCGGCAAATCCTTATGAAAGCGCTTGCATAAGCGGGAGAGCCGATTAAAGGACGGGATTACAGCGGAGTCGTGCGGTGCGCTGCGTAGGGCCAAAGGCCGATGCCCGAACGACCCATGATTGGAATCAAACCCGCAATGGGAGGGGGATCATGAACCAGTATCGTCGCCTTGCAACCGTCTTGCTTGCAGGTGCCGCATTTCCTTGCGCTGCCTTCGCGCAAGAGGCGAAGCCCGCAGCCGATCAGCCTGAGGCCGCCTCGGCGCAGGAGATCGTCGTGACGGCCGAGCGCCGCAGCCAGGACATCCTGAAGACCCCGATCTCGGTCGTTGCGCTCACCGGTGACATGCTGCGCGCGCGCGGAGTAACCGACATCAATTCGCTCCAGGCCGCGGTCCCCTCGGTGAGCTTCGTGGACTACGGCAACGTCAAGTTCCTCAACATCCGCGGCGTTGGCATCTCCGAAGGCGCGCCCAACCAGTCGGTGGGTGTGGCCGTCCACTGGGACGGCGCTTATGTGGCCCGCGAGTTCGTGTTCGGGGATTCGTTCTTCGATGTCGCGAGCGTGGAAGTCCTGCGTGGTCCGCAGGGAACCTTTACCGGCCAGAACGCCAGCGGCGGTGCGATCTACATCAATTCGGTGAAGCCCGACTTCAATGGCGTCAGCGGTTTTGCCAGCGCCACTTTCGGCAATCTCGGCCGCAAGCTGGTAGAAGCGGGCGTGACGACGCAGCTTGGCAGCAAGGTTGCCGTCCGTGTCTCCGGCCAGCTGGAGCGCCGCAATTCCGCCTTCACGAATCTCGGGCCGACCGGCGCCGCCAGTTCGGTTGCCTATTCCAACCAGCCCGGCAATCTGCGCCGCTTCGTCGGCCGGGCGCAGCTCCTGTACCGCCCGAGCGACGACTTCGATCTGCTGCTGGTCCACCAGTACAGCGATCGGCAGACCGATGGCCTGCCCGTCCAGAGCTTCGGCAACACGGTGGTGGGCAACCGGACCATCGCCTACGATACCAACACGGCGCTCAACACGTCCTACAATCGCACGACGGCCGTCATCAATTACACCGGCATCGAGGCCTTCAAGGTGCGCCTCACCGGTGCGTACCAGACGACCGACCAGCTCTCGATCCGCGACAACGATTTCGGCAACGCGGCCGGCGGGACGACCAACCAGATCATCCTGCACGACCGCTACTTCACGGGCGAGATCAACCTGATCTCGCCGGACAACCGGCCGTTCACCTGGGTCGCGGGCGCGACGTTCCTCGACTATCACCAGCCAGGGATCACCTCGCCGATCATCACGCCCAGCGCGCCGTTCGGCAAGAGTCTGTACATTTTCACCGATGCGCGGCGGCGCAACCAGGCCGTATTCGGTGAAGTGGGCTACAAGCTGACGCCTCGTGTCGAGGTCAAGATCGGAGGCCGCTCCAGCTGGGACAAGGTCGGGTTTGACCCGAGCTACATTGCGCCCTTCGGCCCCGGCGGCTTCAGCATCCCTCTCACCCCGGGTCTCGTGAGCTTCTCGGAGTTCACCGGCCGGGCCGTCATCAACTGGCAGGTCACTGACGAGCACTTCCTCTATGCCACCGTCAGCAAGGGCTACAAGCCGGGCGGCACCACGCCCTTCAGCCTGAACTACAATGCCGAGACGGTGATCAACTACGAGGCCGGCTGGAAGGCGCGTATGCTGGACGGTGCGCTGACTTCGTCGCTGAGCGCGTTCTACATGGACTACAAGGGCTATCAGACGACCTATAGTCCCGACATCACCAACCCGGCGCGTTCGATCACCCAGAATGTTGATGGCACCAAGATCAAGGGCATCGAAGGCCAGATCGGCCTCAATTCGAAGGGCTTCCATCTGGACGCCTCGTTCTCGGTGCTGGACGCGAAGTACGGCAACCTCGAAATCGTGCAGCCCGCCGGGCTCTTCGGCGGCGGCATTCCTGCCGCACCTCAGCTGATCAACATCAAGGGGCGCACCATCCCCTTCGCGCCCAAGTTCTCGGGCGCGGCGGGCATCTCCTACGACATTCCGCTGGGCGATGGCACGCTGACCCCTTCGGCGCGCGTTACGCATCAGGGCGCGCAGTGGGTCAACTATCTTCAGGCTTCATACAATCGCATTCCCGGCCGGACCCTCGTCAGCGCTCGCCTGACCTACAAGGCTTCCGAAAAGTGGACGCTTGAAGCCTATGCCGACAACCTCCTGAACAAGGACTACATTGCAACGGTCGAGCAGGTATCGAATGGCATCGGCTCCTACATCCTGGGCCAGCCGCGCGAGTTCGGCGGTTCGGTTTCCTATCGCTTCTGAAAGGTGGCTGCCCGGACCCTGCCGATCCTGACGACGGATCGGCAGGGTTTCGGCAACAGGCCGGCACGAGGTTGCGGTAGGTGGTTCCTCGGTTGTCAGGTGCCGACGACTTCGATTCTTCCGAACAATTGGCCGTTGCCTGCTGCGAGTTGATCGATTCAAACGTGGCGTTCGAGGAAAGCTGCGAACAGGGTGGGCCACTGGCCGGCCGGTGCATTCGCCGGACCGATGCCGAACCCGTGGCCGCCTTCCTCGAAGAGGTGCAATTCGACCGGCCTGTGCGCAGCGCGCATGGCATCGAGGAACAGCATCGTGTTCTGGTAGGGCACGGCTTCGTCATCGACAGAATGCACGAGGAAAGTCGGCGGCGTTGCAGCATCGACATGGCGCGCGGGTGACCGGCGCTCGATCAGCGCGGCGGTCGGTGCAGTCCCCAGCAGGCTCTGCGCCGAGAGCGGGTGCGTATAGGGCGAAGTCGCCGCAATCACCGGATAGATCAGGCCGGCGCAGTGCGGCCGCGCGTCGAGCGTATCGGCGGCATCACGCGGCGCATAGACCGCCTCCTCCGCCGACGTGATGAGCGATGCGGCGAGATGACCGCCTGCCGAGAAGCCGAGCACTGCAACGGTCGCCGGATCAATCCCGTACCCTGCCGCACCCGCACGGATAACGCGCATTGCCCGCTGCGCATCTTGCAACGGCACGTCGGCCCGGTCCGCCCAACCTTCGCCCGGCAAGCGGTACACAAGGACAAATACCGTGTAACCGCGCGCGGTCATCACGCGGGCGACATCGGTCCCCTCGTTGCGGATCGAGATGAAGGTATAGGCCCCGCCCGGGATCACCAGCAGTGCGCGGCCATTGCTATGGGCCGGGCGGAACACGCGCAGTTCGGGCCGGACGACGCCGGTGATGAAGGCAGGATCGAGCGTGGCGGAAACGACCGGCGGCTTCGCCGGTGGACCCGGCGGCGCTTCGGCCCACAAAGGGATAGTCTTGGCGGAAATCCATTCCGGCGGGAACGGGCCACCACCGCGCGGGATTACAAGTGCGGGGTGTGCTGCGAGAGCCGGTGCAGGCATCAGCAGCGCACCGCTTGCCAGCAGCACATGTCTGCGATTGACCGGCACATCCATGTCATTCTCCCGAACCCTCATGCGCCTGACTGTCCCCGCATCTGGCCGCAGGAGACGTTGCCTGCAGTGAAGCGCCGGATACCACAAGCAGATAATTGCGTAATCGATTGCTCTTCTCTAATCTCCGGGCTACGGCATGGCCAGCAGTTTTGTGGTCAGCTGCTTCGCGGAAGCGTCTTTTTGCAAGGATTTGCGCGCAAGCGGCGACCGCGACCGGCAGCTAAAGGGGCATGGGATGACGGCAATCAAGTTCAAGGATCCGGACGCGCTGCCGGACAGGCCATCCCGCGCATCGGGCTTGTGCTGGACCTTGGCGGACCTTGCCTCGATGACACGAGGAACGGCTGCCTCTATTCCGCCTTTCACGCGCGACGATGCCAGGCGCATCGAGGGCTTCGACCTTTGGGACATGTGGCCCGTCGAAGATCCGGACGGCGGTTTGCCGCGCTTTGACGGCGCGTCGCTGTGGATGGTGCTGACCGCTCCGGCGGGGCCCGATCCCGACGAGCGCCATGCCATCGCGCGCATCCACCTCTTGTCCGAGAAGGACGGAACGTGGACCCTTCAGGGCCCGGCCTTCCCCGATGGCTTCACTCCCGGAAGCCGCGAGTGGTCGGGCTCGGCCGTGCTCGACACGGACAGCGGCCAGCTCACCGTCTATTTCACCGCCGCCGGTCGGCGCGGACTGAGCGGGCCGAGTTTCGAGCAGCGGCTGTTCCAGGCCTGTTGCCGGTTGGAGCATATGGACGGCAGCTTCAGCCTGACCAATTGGACCAATCTTGCGGAATCGATTGTTGCCGATTGCGACCACTATATGCTGGCCAACCAGACCGAGGGCCGCGCGGGCGAGATTCTGGGCTTTCGCGATCCGGCGTGGTTCCGCGATCCGGCCAGCGCCAAGGCCTATCTGTTCTTCACCGGCTCGTCGGCCCGCTCGGTCTCGCGCTGGACTGGCGTGATCGGCGTTGCCGAGGCGGACGCGGCCGGTGTCTGGCAACTACTGCCGCCCGTGATCGACGCCTGCGAAGTCAACAACGAACTCGAGCGACCGCATATGCGATGTGTAAACGGTCGCTACTACCTGTTCTGGTCGACCCAGCGCAAAGTCTTCGCACCCAATGAAGCCGACGCTCCGAGCGGCCTCTACGGGGCGGTAGCCCCTTCACCGCTCGGGCCGTTCCTGTTGCTCAACGGATCGGGGCTGGTTGCCGCGACGCCCGATGACGCACCGGCGCAGGAGTACAGTTGGTGGGTCATGGCCGATCTTTCGGTCATCGGCTTCGCGGATTATCCGGGCCTCGCCGATCCCGCCGTGCTGACCGATGCGGCCCAGCGTCGCACCCGCTTTGCCGGTTACCCAGCACCGCTTTTCCGCATCGCGCTCGACGGCGCGTCCGCCAAATTGGTCCGCTAGGTCGATCCGCGCACGATCAATTGCGGCTCGATTTGCCGGGACGCGGTCTCTTCCCCCGCAATGCGGTGCAGCAGCGTCTGGGTCAGCAAGTCCGCACCGTGTCGCAATTGCTGGTCGATCGTTGAAAGCGGCGGTGCCATGTGTTCGCCGATCGGAAGGCCGTCATAGCCGATCACCCGCACGTCATCGGGGACGCTGCGCCCCAGATCGCGCAGCGCGCGGATCACGCTGATCGCAGTCACGTCCGAACCGGCCACGATCCCGTCCGGCATCTCCGGCAAGGCGCCAAGCTTGTCGCGCAAGTCTGCGTAGGCCGCATCGGGTTCGAAATGGGTGGGGATCGCGGTCAACGCGTCGAGACCGGCTTCCTGCACCGCCGCCCGCGCACCCTCGACGCGGTCACCAAACTCGCTGCCTTCGGCCGGTCCGGCATAAGCGATCCGCCGGCAACCGCGCTCGATCAGATGAAGCGCGGCGAGGCGCCCGCCCAGCCGGTTGTCCGAACCGATCGAGCAATGATGCTGACCCGGCGAGTATCCACCCCACACCACCATCGGCGCATAGCGGCGCGAAACGGTCTCGATCACATGGAACTGGTCCGATTGGCCGACCACAACAATGCCATCAACCCGGCCGCTGCCGATAAACCGATCAATCCAGCGATCGTTGCGCGGCAGCACGCGGGAAAGCAGCAGGTCATAGCCGCGCTCGGCAAAGGCGTCGGCAAGGAAGCCGGTCATCGTGTTGAAGAACGGGTCTGACAGGTGCTGCAGCGCTTCGTGACCCAGCGGCACGAGCACGCCGATCGTCATCGTGCGCTGCGTGCGCAGATTGCGCGCTGCTACATTGGGCTGGTAGCCAAGCTTTTCGGCGAGTGCGGCGATGCGCTTGCGCGTGTCCTCGCTCACCCGACCCGATCCCGTCAGCGCGCGCGAGGCGGTGGCGGTGGAAACTCCGGCGAGTTCTGCAAATTCCTTGATGTTCTTGACGCTGACCATGTGATCCTTTGTACCCGCCTGGCATTAACGGGCAACTCGTCGCCCTCGTCAATGGGGGGACAGGCGGCGGCTAGTGCAGGCTCGCCCGTTCGGCGGCATCGATCTCGCCGATCATCTGCGGCTCCCGGTCGATTTTGAGCGATGCGAAGCTGTCCGGGCTGATCGGCTGCCACGCCGGCAGCCCGGCTCCCGTCGGCTTGCCGGTCGCCGCAAAGGCGATGAGGGTGCGCGACATACGTGCCGCGAGGTCCAGCGCGTCGGACCCGCCCCCTGTCATCGATGCGCAGCGCGCGGCATTGTCGAACCAGAACGGGATATCGAGGCAATGGAACGCACGAGGCCGGCCATCGAGCACCGGCGTCTGCCACGTGAACCAGAACAAGTGCGTTTGGGCGGCTCCCGCGGCAAGTCGCCGCGAGGCTTGGTCGATCACGGCCTGCCGGATCGGCGCGGTGGCAATGCGCGACCACACGTCAAATGGCTTGGCAGTGGGCGTTGAGGCCTGGAAAGCGCGGATCACCACATCGGCGCGGCCCGAGAGAAACCGCTCGACGCGGGCACGCAGGCCTGCCTCGTCCATCGCGTCGCTGTCCGGCTGGTTGATCCCGGTCACGAATTCGTTGAGCGTCGAGCCGATGATCAGCGGCACGGCAGGATCGGTGGCGGGAAGCGCCGGGCCTGCGGGATCGGCAAGGATCGTGCGGCCATCGATGACCGGCGCATAATCAAGGATCTGCGGAATGCGCCGCACATCGACGAAGCCGTCGAAGCCCGGATTGATCCGCGCCGCCACCCGGTCTGCCGCCGCGCGCAACTCGGCATAGGACAGCGCTTGCAATCTGGCGATATCGCCGTTGACAATGCCCAGTTCGGCCAGCAGCAGCCCGGCCAGCCGCCTGCTGCGTTCCGGTGTATTGAACGCCGCGAATGAGCCGCTCAGGATCATTGCGTGGTGATAGAGCCCCCTGGCCGAGGGCATTGCCATGAGCGCCGAAACCTTGGCCCCTCCACCCGATTGGCCGAAGATCGTCACCCGGCCCGGATCACCCCCGAATGCCGAGATATTGTCGCGCACCCAGCGCAGCGCGGCAACCACATCAAGCATGCCGAGATTGCCGCTCTCCGCAAATTCGGAGCCCCATTCCGTCAGATCGAGAAAGCCCAGCAGATTGAGCCGGTGGTTCAGCGTGACGACCACCGCCTCGCCTGTCCGCGCGAGGTTCTCCCCATCGAAAGCCGGGATATCGTGCCCGGACCCGGCCGCAAATCCGCCGCCATGGAGCCAGACCAGCACCGGCCGCCGCCCGCTATCGAGCGCCGGGGTCCAGACATTGAGCCGCAGGCAATCCTCGTCCGCCACGGCATCGTTCCAGCGGAAGATGAAGGCTTCCTCGTCGTGGAACCGGCCCATGCCCTTGTCCTGCGGGGCGATCGGGCCGTAGTGCAAGGCCGATCGCACGCCCTGCCATGGCACCGGCGGCAAGGCCGGACGGAACCGATTGGCTCCGCCGGTGGGCGCCCCGTAAGGTACGCCCTTGAACATGCTCACGCCGCCCTGACGATAGCCCCGGATGAGGCCTGCGACCGTGCGTACCACAGGATCGGTCGACACGGCAGCCTCACGGTGCGGCACCGGAGCGGCGATCGAAGGACCGGGCACAAGAGCTGATCCTGCTGCGAGCACCGCCCCTTTGAACAGGTCGCGGCGCTCGAAGCCCCCTGTCTCGCCAGACGTCTGCGGCATCGTTACAGCACCTTCGGACAGGCCGGCAGGACGGCGTCCGGCCCCTCGCAGGAAGCCGGACGCGGCCACCACCAGATGGATCAGTTGGTGTTCAGGCGGAACGTCACGCCGATCGTGCGCGGACGCGGCCCCGCCAGCAGCGTGGGCGCGTTCGCCGAAGTCGGTCCGCGCTCGTCGGAGAGGTTGTCCGCGAAGACACGCACTTCATACCGGTCGCGGCGCAGCCCCATACTCGCCTGGAACAGCTGGTAGGGGTTGATCTGGTTCACCGTCGGATCGCCCAGACGAAACCGGCCGATCGTGGTCGCCGAACCCGTCACGAACAGCTCGTACTTGCCGATATTGGCCTCATACGCGGCATCGAGCCGGAAGTTGTGCGTCGGCGTGTTGAGCAGCCGCTGACCGTTGCCGATGCGCGGATTGGCACCGGCGAAGGCGGGATTGACCTTGGTGAACTTGGAATCGTTGAGGTTGCCGATGGCCGTCAAGGTCAGCCCCTTGAGCGGCGTTTTCCAGGTCGCTTCCAGATCAATGCCCTGCGCCTTGCCATCGCCCAGATTGGCGAAAGCAGCGAGGCCGATCGACGTGTTGAAGGCGCTCTGGATGTTCGTGTACTTGATGTCGTAGAGACTGACAGCGAGGCGCAGCGCGCCGTCGAACAGCGTGCCCTTGGTGCCGATTTCGAGGTTGCGCAGCTTGTCCGGCGTCAGCGAAAGGCCGCTCGGCACACCGTCCGCGATCACCGCATCGGCCTGTGCCTGCGATTGCAGGATGCCGCTGCGGAAGCCGGTGCCGGCGTTGAAGAACACCGTCCAGGTCGAGGTTGGATACCAGGCGAGGTTCGCCCGCCAGGTGACAGCATCGGGCGTCGCCTTGGTGGAAACCGGAACGCCGTTCGAGATCGAGTCTGCGGTGCGCTTGTCCCTGAAGTAGCGCAGGCCGACAAGGGGCACGAGCTTGCCGCCGAACAGTTCGTAGCTGGCTTCGGAGAACACCGCCGCGTTTTCGGTCTTGGCGATGGTCTGGCCGCTGAGGGCGAAGGCGGGGAAGTTGAGGTTGAAGGTGTAGAGGCTCTTGGCGTTCTGGTAGAACACACCTGCCACGCCCTTGAACGGCCCGCCCTTGTTGGTGGCAAGGCGCAGTTCGTTGACGAAGTTGCGCGCGTCGCCGCCGTTGATCAGCGTGCCGATGCCAAGCGGCGCACCGAGGTTGAGCCCGACCTGGAAACCGCCCGGCAGCGACTTCTGATACGAGGTCGCGTTGGTCAGCGTGAGTTCGCCGATGTCGCGCGTGATCGTGTTCGAGATGTACCATGCGCGGCGACGGTCATAGCCCACGACATCGCCCTGGAAAGCGGCGTATGGCGGCTTCACCGAATTGATCACGTTGAGGTAGTTCTGGTCGGTGCTGAAGTACCAGCCGCGCAGGCGTACGGTGGTCAGTGCGTCGGGCTTCCAGAGGAGGACCGCCTGCAGGTCCTTCGCGGTGACGTCGTTGGCGTCCTTGGCGCGGGGCGTGCCGGTGGGCGCGCCCGAATAGATATCGGCATAGCCTGCACGCTTGTCATAGCCGCCGCTGACGCGCAGCGCGAGCTTGCCTTCGACCAGCGGGACCGAAATGGCCGCGGCGCCACGATAGTTGGGATCGCCGGCATCGCGCGTGGTGGAGATTTCGGCCTCGCCCGCGACGGTGATCTTCTCGAGATCGGGGTTCTTGGTGTGGTAGATGATCGTGCCCGCCGAGGAACCGAGCCCATAGAGCGTGCCCTGCGGACCGCGCAGCACTTCGATGCGGTCGATATCGAAGTACTGGACCGGCGGTGCGGCCTGGTTGTTGGGCACGCCAAATGGCGTATCGTCGAGGTAATAGCCGATCAGGCCATCGCCGATGGGGCCGCCCGCACCTGACCCGCGGAAAGAGAAGATGCGGTAGCCCGCGCCGATTTCCTGTGCCTGCGAGGCACCGGGGATGAGCTGGATTAGGTCGTTACCGTCACGCACGTTGCGCTGCTTGAGCGTATCGCCATTGAAGGCCTGAATCGCGATCGGCACCTTGTCGAGCTTCAGCGAACCGGACTTGAGCGCGGTGACGACGATTTCTTCGGCGTTGCCGGCCTCGGAGGCCTGCGCCTTGGTTTCCTGCGCCTGCGCTGGAAGCGCGGCAGCGATAGCGGTGGCTGCGGCACTACCAACAAGGCACGCGCGCAGAAGGTGGCGATGGTGATTGAGTTTCATGGTATCCTCCCTCATTCTTGGATGTTTGCGTAATCGTTTGTGCAACCAGTGTCAAATCGTTGCCTATTCGCCCTTTGGTGCGATCCGACGTATCAGGCTTTGGTGGATGCGGTCCGGAACGCCGCACCAAGGGCGGCCTTCCACGAGGCTGTGAAGGTTTGCGCGGCGCGCGAGGCTGGCGCGATGAAATCGAAGCCGTGGTAGGCGCCCGGAATGACCAGCAGCTGGGTCGGAATGCCCGCCGCGATGAGCGCCTGCGCGTAAGAAACGTCTTCCTCGACAAAGAGATCGATGGCGCCGACGCCGATGAAGGCTGGCGGCAGTCCGTCAAAACTGGCGATCCGGGCCGGAACCGAGCCCGGCGGAACGGCGCTGCCTCCCGCAGGCTGGCCTAGCAAACTGGCCCAGCCGACGCGGTTCCCCGCCTCATTCCAGCCGATCGCGCCGATGAACGGCGGCACCCGGCGCGTGCTGCCGGTGCGATCATCAAGCATCGGGTAGATCAGCACCTGATAGCACAGCGGCACGCTCTTGCGGTCGCGCGCTGCAATGGCGAGCATGGCGGCAAGCCCCCCACCCGCGCTCTCGCCCTTCACCGCGATCCGCGCGGGATCGACGCCCAGCGCCGCAGCGTTCTTGTAGAGCCAGACGAGCGCGGCGTGGCAATCTTCCAGCGGTCCGGGAAATGCGGTTTCGGGCGAGAGGCGGTAGTCGACTTCGACCACCACGCAGTCCAGTTCCTCGGACAGCTGCTGCGACGCCGGGAACGTATCCTGCATGCGGCCGACGATGAACCCACCGCCATGAATATGCAGCACAGCCGGACGCGGCGCTCCGCCGGGCCGCGCGCCGATCACGGCAATCGGCACATCGGGCTGCCCGGCGGCACCTGGAATGCGCCGCAGTTCGATGGCCGGGCCTGCCAGCGGGGCGGGCGGTGGTGGTGCCTTCAGCCGCATCGCACGGATCGCCGCAGGATCAAGCGGATCGGGCAGCGGCCGCGCCAGGATCAGCTTCGCCCCATCGCGCAGCTCGGGATCGACCATGGCCAGGGGATCGTTTGTCGACGCCGAAAGCCCTCGTGCGGGCCAGGCCGCCAGCGTTGCGGTGCCGGCAGCCGCCAAGCCGAACGATCTGCGTGTGAACTTCACCGGCCACCCTCCCGCTTCGCTCCGGCCCCTGCCGTGCCGCCGCGCAATCGATTACCTTCATATACCTTGCGATCGGGATTGCAATCGATTACGCAACCCCGAGATCGTGACGCGAGGCGGCAAGCCGGTGACGCCGATCAAGAGGAGAGACTCCCGCCATGGCTATCCCGATGCTTCCCTTGATCGTCCGCGCTCTGCGGCTCTGCGGCGCGCTGTGCCTCGCCATCCTCTCGCTTGGCGCAGGAGTGGCCTCGGCTTCCGACGCACCGCCCCCAGTTGTTGTCGATGCGGACGGGACGGTCCACGTCCCTGCAATGGCCGTGCCGGTCTCGTCGATGCTCAGCCCCGAGGCGAAGCATTACATGAACGATCATCTGCACGACATGCAGAACCCCGAGAAGGTCAAGCAGCGAGGCGGCGTGCCGGTCTTCATGGAACCCTATCTTGCCGAAGCCAAAGCCGCCTTCGCCTATACCATGCGCGAGCACCGCGTCGGCGGCGTGCGCGTCTTCGACTACGCGCCCAAGGCCGGGGTCGCACCGCGCAATGCCCACCGCGTGCTGATCAACCTCCACGGCGGCGGCTTCATGGGCTGCTTCCCCGGCTGCGCGGAGCTTGAGGCGATTCCGGTCGCGGCGCTCGGCAAAGTGCGGGTTGTCTCGGTCGACTACCGGCAGGGGCCGGACTACCGATTCCCCGCCGCAAGCGAGGACGTCGCACTGGTCTACCGCGAACTGCTGAAGTCGCACCGGCCGGAACAGATCGGCATCTATGGCTGCTCGGCTGGGGGCATGCTGACGGGCATGTCGCTCGCCTGGTTTCAGAAGCACGACCTGCCCCGCCCCGGTGCCGTCGGGATTTTCTGCGCAGGCCTCACCAGTTCCGCAAATGGCTTTGGCGGTGATGCGGATTACATGACTGCGGCAGTCGGCGAGGCACGACCGGCCCCGGCCTGGCCCACAACCACGCCGCCGACCTGGACCGCCCTGCCCTACTTCAAAGACACGGACCCCAAAGACCCGCTCGTCTCGCCTGGCTCATCCGACGAGGTGTTGCGGCGCTTTCCGCCCACGCTGATCATCACCGCCACGCGCGGCTTCGAGCTGAGCTCGGCGGTCAAGACCCACACCCGCCTTGTCGCGCTGGGCGTGCCGGCAGAGCTGCACGTGTGGGAAGGGCTGTTCCACGGCTTCTTCTACAAGCCGGACATGCCGGAATCGCGCGAAGCCTACGATGTCATCCTGAAGTTCTTCGACAGGAACCTCGCGCGCTAGGAAGCAAAAGCCGCCCGCAGTTCGGATTTCCACGCTTCGGTGAACTCGCGTGACACGCGCGCTTCCGGGACCACGAAGTCGAAAGCGTGCCACGCACCGGGGGTGACATGCATGCGCGTCTTGACCCCGGCGGCAAGCAGGCGGCGGCCATATTCGATATCTTCCTCGACGAAGAGATCGAGCGTGCCCACGCCGATGAACGTGGGAGACAACCCGGCAAGGTTGGCCTCACGCGCAGGAACACTGCCGGCGGGGACAATGGCCGATCCAGCCGGAACCCCGAGAAAGGCCGACCAGCCGAACCGGTTGGCCTCAGCCGACCAGCCAACGGTTCCGATATGCGGCGGCATCATTCTGGTGGATCCGGTGCGGTCATCCAGCATCGGATAGATCAGCACGACCTGACAGAGCGGCACTTTGCCCCGCGCCATCAGCGCGACCATTGCTGCCAACCCGCCGCCTGCACTCTCGCCCATCACCGCGATCCGCGCCGGATCGATGCCAAGGCTCTGTGCATTCGCGGCCATCCATTCGAGCGCCGCATAGTTGTCGAGCACCGGCCCCGGGTATGGCGTCTCCGGAGCCAGGCGGTAGTCGACATTGACCACAACCGCGCCGAATTCTTCCACAAGCTTCTGGCAGAACGCCGTGAGATTGCGCGCCCGGCCGGAGATCATGCCGCCACCGTGAATGTGCAGGATCGCCGGCCGCGGCGTGGCGGACGGCCCGGGAGAGATCAGCTCGATGGTCACCGGCGGCGCACTGGCGGGCCCAGGAATCGTGCGCAGCACGACTTCGTGCGTCTGCAGCAAGGGCGGCGGCATCCACCCCGCCCGGATCGCAGGCAGGGCCTCGCGCGTCATCGTCGGGACCTTCTGCGCCAGCATCGCGCGCGCTGCTGGCCGCAGTTCCGGGTCCACCAGCGCTAGCGGATCGCCTTGGGTCGCCGCAGCACCGCGCGCCAGAGCAGGCGCCAAGGCCAGCAATCCCGTACCGAACGCCAGACCGTTAAAAACACGGCGGCTCAGGTTAACGTCCGAGTTCACATGGCGAAGGCTGGGGTTCATATGCCTTCCATGTTAGCTGCGAGATCCAGTTCGCTGCAAGCGCCGTTCGTGGATCGATCCGCCTTTGGCTACACTGGTGCGACCTGGATGCAGGCCTGGATTGATAATCACCAGCTTCCAGCCGAGCTCTATCGAATATGGGAACGAGCTGTCGACAAACCCGTTGCCCAGCAATGGAAGTCAGGTGCTGCCTTGAACAGACGTTCAAGCGTTCCATCCTGAATGGTGTGATCTGGTCGTAACCCGCCGCCTTGGGACCGGTAGCTCAGACACAGTTGTCTTCGGCTGTCAGTCGATGACGGCCAGACCAGATCAATTGCGCACTTGCTGTCGAATCCCAGGTTATCGGAGGCGTTGCAGCCGCCCTTACGGATATAGCTCTTTGGACACCTTAGGGACGAGCCCGACTCAATTGCACTCAGGGCCGACTAGCCAACACCCGCCTTGTATCCCTCTGCAATCCATCAACATTTGATGACATCCAGAAGCGTTTCTGGTATCGCGTGTATCGGTAGCGCTAGACGATCAGCATCACTTCGGTTCCCAGAAAGTGCTTAGAACCAATGTGTTGGGTAGTTTTGGGGGCCTTATGTGGGGCCTCGCGCATCACAGAACCTTCCCACAGAACCAATTTAATCAACTAGTTAGGGTAGTTTTCGCGGTTCCCGCTACCGCTCCATTCCCCTGTTCGCAAATGTTCGCATCTGTCTAGGCAGGCCCCTGAAAACCGAGACAATTCGCGACCATAGCGCAGATAGCGTCCGCACCAATTCGCGTACAGCCACCATCCTTTTGGGGTGCGATTGGGGGCCATGTGCAAGAGGCTGACAGGATACCCCCATCGCTGTGAGTACTCTACCGACGAAACAACGGCGCATGGCTTTCGCGCCATGGCGTCCAAGGCCGCCGAGTTCCTCCGCGAAGGCTGCGAGCGCTGCCAGATCGGTGAGAATGACTTGCGCGCCATATCACGCAGGCCGGCTTTACCTTCCGCCTGCGCTGGGAACCCGGCATGATCGCGATGTGGGACAACAGCGCCGCGCTGCATCTCACGCCGAACGACTACGACGGGTTCCAGCGCGAGATGTGCCGCACGACAATGGCGGGGGAGCGGCCAGCGTAGGAGCTGTCACGTTGAGGCTGAGGACTTGGGGAAGAAAGGCGGAATATGCTGACTGCGCAAGGAGTTTAAAAAATGATCTAAATATGCTCCGATCAGGAGTTAATACGCTTCTTTCACTTACTGAATAACTGTTATTTGATCAAAAAAATAAGGTTAAGACTGAATTAGCAGGCAGTTCTTACCGCTTGTTCACGTCGATTAACGATTGGTCTGCGGGCCGGAGGGGCTGACACGGGGTCGCGCCTTGCACCGGAATTGCCCGAGGACCGCCATGCCCACCACCACCACGCCCAAGCTCTCTGCCGCCGCCGCCATCGTCGACCTGCCGCCTACAGGCCAGTCCCGCACGCTCAGCGCGCGCGAGGATACCGACAAGGCGATCACGGTGGCCAATCTCCTGGCCGGCTGGCGCGATCCGGAGAAGACCGCGCTCAAGATTGCCTCGATCGACAAGGTGACGG
>Ga0310345_10001613_pt1 | contig 24695 bp, 22 predicted proteins | sample HC15DNA20500_MG_FD_204667 | JGI IMG/M metagenome (GOLD analysis project Ga0310345, IMG submission 204667) | Marine microbial communities from station ALOHA, North Pacific Subtropical Gyre - HC15-DNA-20-500_MG | ecosystem: Environmental > Aquatic > Marine > Oceanic | place: Pacific Ocean: North... | reverse complement strand
ACCGCCAAGTACCTGCATGACCCGGTTGAGGTGACGGTCAAGTCCAAGACCCAGACCGCCGAGAACATCACCCAGCGCTATGTGCAGGTGGCGGGCCCGCGCAAGATGGATGCGCTGACGCGCCTGCTCGAGGTCGAACCCTTCGAGGCGATGATCGTCTTCGTGCGCACCAAGCAGGCCACCGAAGAGGTGGCCGAGAAGCTGCGTGCCCGCGGGTTCTCGGCGGCCGCCATCAACGGCGACATTCCGCAGGCGGTCCGCGAGAGAACGATCAACTCGCTCAAGGACGGCTCGACCGACATCCTGATCGCCACCGACGTCGCGGCGCGCGGGTTGGACGTCGAACGCATCTCCCATGTTCTGAACTACGACATCCCGCACGATCCCGAGTCCTACGTGCACCGCATCGGACGGACCGGGCGCGCGGGGCGGTCCGGCACCGCGCTGCTGTTCGTCACACCGCGCGAGCGTCACCTGCTCAACGCCATCGAGCGGGTGACCCGGCAGAAGCTTGTCGAATCACAGCTGCCGTCGGTCGACGACGTCAACGAGAAGCGGGTGGCGAAGTTCAGCGACTCGATCACCGCGGCGTTGTCGTCGCCGGGCATCGAGCTGTTCCGCAAGCTCATCGAGACCTACGAGCGTGATCACGACGTGCCGATGGCCGATATCGCCGCGGCGCTGGCGCTGCAGAGCCGCGACGGCGAAGAGTTCCTGATGACGGAACCGCCGCCGGAGAAAAGGCGCGAGCGCACCGATCGGCCGGCACGCTCCGGCGAGCAACGCCGTCCGCGGGAGCGGCGCAGCGATCTGGCGACCTACCGGATCGCGGTCGGCAAGCGCCACAAGGTCGCTCCCGGCGCCATCGTCGGCGCGATCGCCAACGAGGGTAGGCTGCATCGCAGCGACTTCGGACACATCTCGATCAGGCAGGATTACTCGCTGGTCGAGTTGCCGGCCGATCTGTCCAAGAAGACGCTGAAGGCACTCGAGCACACCAAGATCCAAGGCCAGTTCATCAACCTGCAAGCCGACCGCGGTCCGAAACCGCATCGGGGGAAGCCCACGTCGAAGTGACGGTGCCGTCCAGGCCTGCCGGTGTCGACGACGTCGGTGGTCTGGAATCGGTGACCACGTCGCGGCGGGTCGCGTCGCTGACCGGGATCCGCGCGGTGGCAGCACTTCTGGTGGTCCTCACCCATGCCGCGTACACCACCGGCAAGTACCCGCAGGGCTACGTCGGTCTGGTGTACTCGCGCATGGAGGTCGGGGTGCCGATCTTCTTCGTGCTGTCGGGCTTCCTGTTGTTCTCGCCGTGGGTGAAGGCCGCTTTCGCCGGCAGTCCGGCGCCGTCGGTGCGCCGCTACGCCTGGCACCGGATCCGGCGCATCATGCCCGCCTACGTCGTCACCGTCGTCGCGGCCTACCTGGTCTACCACTTCCGCACGGCCGGACCGAACCCCGGCCACACCTGGGAGGGCCTGTTCCGCAACCTGACGCTCACCCAGATCTACACCGACGACTACCTGTATTCCTTTCTGCACCAAGGGCTGACCCAGATGTGGAGTCTGGCCGTCGAAGTCGCGTTCTACGTGGTGCTCCCGCTGCTGGCCTACCTGCTGCTCGTAGTGCTGTGCCGGCGGCGCTGGCGTCCCCGGCTGCTGCTGTCGGGGTTGGTGGTGCTGGCCCTGGTGTCGCCGGCCTGGTTGACGTTGGTGCACAACGTGGATTGGCTGCCCGACGGAGCGCGGCTGTGGCTGCCCGGCTACCTGGCCTGGTTTGTCGGCGGGATGGCGCTCGCGGCGCTGCAGCCGTTGGGGGTGCGCGCCTACGCATGGGTATGCGTGCCGCTGGCGGTGGCGTGCTACTTCATCGCGTCGACACCGATCGCGGGGGAGCCGACGACCTCGCCGGCCGAGTTGCGCGAGGCGCTGGCCAAGACGGCGTTCTATGCCGTGATCGCCACGCTGGTGGTGGCGCCGCTGGCGCTGGGGCCGCGCCGGGGCGGGACGGAGCGCGGCTGGTACGCCCGGCTGCTGGCGAGCCGCCCGATGGTGTTCCTCGGTGAGATCTCCTACGAGATCTTCCTCATCCACCTCATCACGATGGAGCTGGTGATGGTGGAGATCGTGCGCTACCCGATCTACACCGGATCGGTGTGGTGGCTGTTCGTGGGCACGATGGTCGTGACGATCCCGCTGGCGTGGCTGCTGCACCGGTTCACCCGGGTCCGGGCCTGACGGCGTCGCTCGCTTCTCGCTGAGTTAGGTTAAGCTCGCCTAACAAACGCTGCGAGAATCGAGGTGCCATGACGGAGACGAAGCAGTCGCGCGGGTTCGCGGGCGCCGTGCTCAAGCTGCTCCGCGCGGGCGACTACGAGCTGACCGTCACCGGACGGACCCAGATCAGCCCGCACTACCTACGGCTCAGCTTCGCCGCCGGCGGGTTGCTCGAGGAGCGGTCGCTGCATCCGACCCAGTGGATCAGGATGTGGTTCTCCGATGGCGACAAGCTGCACCAGCGCGGCTACACGCTGGTCAACCCCGACCCGGTCGCCGACACCGTCGACATCGAGTTCGCGCTGCACGACGGAGTGGCCTCGCGCTGGGCCGAACAGGCGCAGCCGGGCGACACGATCGAGGTCACCGTGCTGGGCAGCAACTTTGCGCTGCCCGAACCCCGGCCCGCCGGATACGTCATCATCGGTGACACGGCGTCGCTTCCGGCGATCAACTCGTTGCTCGCCGCGATCGGTGACGCGCCGGCGCGGGTCTTCCTCGAAGCCGCCCACGACGACGACAAACACCTTCCGGTGACCCGCGACGCCGAGGTGACGTGGGTGGATCGGCGCGACGCCGGTGCGGCGCTGGTGCAGACCGTCGAGGCGGCCGCGTTCGACGCCGCCGACCACTTCGGGTGGGTCGCCTGTGACAACCGCACCACCCGCGCGGTGGCCAAGGTGCTGCGCGAGACCTACAAGATCCCCCGCAAGTCGATCAAGGCCCAGGCCTACTGGGTCGCGTGACGGAGCGGGTGCACGGACGCCGGGCTGCCGGGCTCACGGAAGCGCCTGTCGGCTCGGCAACATGATCGGCACGACGAACTCCTCGAGCATGGCCCGCTCGTCGGCGTCGTCGTGTCCCGGGAACAACATCAACGACGTCATCACGCGCACCAGCCAGCGGGCGCGGTGGGCGACCACGGCCGGACTGTCCCCGTCGGAGCCCAGCGAGATCACGAACGCCTCGGTCAGCGCTTTGATCACTTCGGAGTTCTCGGCCATCTCCGCGCCGATCGGGCGTTGGGTGGTGGCGAACCACGATGTCAGCGCTGGGCTTTCGCGCACGTTGCGCAACGAAGCCAGGATGCCCTCGATGAGGCGCTCCCGCGGATCAGTGAGCGCGGTGATCTGCTCGGTCATCTCCTGGTACAGGCGGTAGCTCTCCCGGTGCACATAGGCGGTGTAGAGCGCCTCGCGGTTCTCGAAATAGCGATACAGCGTGGCCCGCGAACACCCTGCCGCCGAGGCGATCTCGTGCATCCCGACCGACGCCGCCTCCTTCTCGGCGAACAGTTCGCCGGCGGCGTCCAGGATGCGGTCGGCGGCCACCTCGGTGCGGCGGGCCGCAAGCCAGTCGCCGGCCATCACCCGGTCACCGTGAACGGCACCGACAGCGGGCGACGAACGTAACTGCCGTCGGCCCAGACGATCTCGTCCTCGTCGACCGTGAACTCAGGAATCCGCGCCAGCAGTTCGGTCAGCGCGACGCGGGACTGCATACGGGCGGCCGCGGCGCCGAGGCAGTGGTGCGCACCGTGGCTGAATGTCAGGATGTTGCGGGGCCGACGGGTGACGTCGAGCTCGCCGGCATCCGAACCGTACTGGCGCTCATCGCGGTTGGCCGAACCGTAGAGGAACATCGCCCGACGGCCCTCGGGGATGGTGACGTCACCGATGGTGACGTCGCGGGTGACGGTGCGGCCCAGCATCTGTACCGGCGAGGTCAGCCGCAGGAACTCGTCGACCGCGTCGGTGATCAGGCCGGGGTCCTCGACCAGCAGGCGTCGCTGATCCGGGCGCTGGTGCAGCAGCTGGACCGACCCGCCCAGCATGCCGGTCGTCGTGTCGTTGCCGCCGGTGACCATCGTGAACGTGAACGCCAGAATCGACAGGACCCCGGAGATGTCGCCGTCGGCGCCGACGCCGGCGGCGACCAGATGTGAGACCGTGTCATCCTCGGGCTCGGTGCGCCGACGCTCGATCAGCGCGGTGAAGTAGCCCATCATCTCGCCGAGTGCATCGCCGACGGTGCCCAGCGCACCGCCGACGCCGCCCTCGGCGGTGCTGGCCGCCACGATCGCGTCGGTCCAGCCGTCGAACTTGCCGCGGTCCGCCTCCGGCACGCCCAGGTAATGCGCCACCACCATCGACGGCAGCGGCTTGAACAGCTCGGCGACGATGTCACCGCCGTCGTGGGTGCGCAGGCGCTCGATGCGCTCGACGACGAATTCGCGGACCTTAGGCTCGACGGCTTCCACCTGGCGCGGCGTGAAGCCGCGGGAGACCAGCTTGCGGAACTCCGTGTGTACCGGCGGGTCCTGCATGACCATCGGCGGGTTGTCGGCCAGCCCGATCAGGTCCAGCTCGCCGTAATTGACCGTCAGGCCCTTCGCCGACGAGAACGTCTCATGGTCACGTGCGGCGGCCCAGATGTCGGCATGCCGGGACAACACGTAGTAGTCGTCCTCCGGGCGGTTCTCGGGGACCACATGGTGGACAGGGTCGTGGTCGCGCAGCGCGCGGTACATCGACCACGGGTTCGGCCAGGTGCTGGCGTCGGCGAGCTGGAATCGCGCCGGTGAGTCTTGAGACAACATCGCGGTCATGTCTTATGGGTACGACATGTAGCGCATGTGTGTCAATAGCGGTGACCAGATCGCCGCCAACCCGGGCGGGTCACCCCTAGAGCGCGGCGCCAGGGTTCAGGATGCCCTCCGGGTCGAGTGCCTGCTTGATCCGCCGGTTCAGCTCCATCGCTTCCGGGCCCAGTTGACCGGCCAGCCAGGGCCGCTTGAGCCGCCCGACCCCGTGTTCGCCGGTGATCGTGCCGCCCAGTCCGACCGCGACATCCATGATCTCGCCGAACGCCAGCTGCGCGCGCTGCTCCATGGCCGCATCGGCGGGGTCGTAGACGATCAGCGGGTGCGTGTTGCCGTCACCCGCGTGCGCGATCACCGAGATCACCAGGTCGTGGTTGGCCGCAATCTTGGCCACCCCACTGACCAGTTTGGCCAGCGCGGGAAGCGGCACCCCGACGTCTTCGAGCAGCAACGACCCTTTGGCCTCCACGGCGGGGATCGCGAACCGGCGCGCCGCCACGAACGCCTCGCCCTCATCGGGATCGGATGTCGAAAACGTCTCGGTCGCACCGTGTTCGGTGAACGTGGCGGCCATGAACGCGGCGTCCTCGGCGCCGGCGGGCCCGCGGTCGTCGCTGGCGGCGACCATCATCGCGGCCGCGTGGCGATCCAGCCCCATCCGGAGCTTGTCCTCGACGGCGTTGATGGCGACCGAGTCCATGAACTCCAGCATCGAGGGCCGGATCTTGCCGGTGATGGCGACGACTGCATTGGCGGCGGCCTCCACCGAGTCGAACGTGGCCACCACCGTGCAGGCCGACTGTTGGGCCGGCAGCAGTTTGAGCGTGATCTCGGTGACCACCCCGAGGGTGCCTTCGCTGCCGACGAACAGCTTGTTCAGCGGCAGCCCCGCCACATCCTTCAGCCGTGGCCCGCCCAGGCGCACCGCGGTGCCGTCGGCGAGCACCACCTGAAGCCCGAGCACGTAATCGGTGGTGACCCCGTACTTGACGCAGCACAGACCACCCGCGTTGGTGGCGATGTTGCCGCCGATGCTGCAGATTTCGAACGACGACGGGTCCGGCGGATACCACAGGCCGTACTCGGCGACCGTCTTCTTCACCTCGGCGTTGAGCAAGCCCGGTTGCGCCACCGCGGTGCGCGTGACCGGGTCGACGGAGATGTCCCGCATCTTCTCGGTGGACAGCACGATGCCGCCGTCGAGCGCAGTCGCACCGCCGGACAGACCGGTGCCCATGCCGCGGGGGACCACCGCGACGCGATGGGCGCTGGCCCAGCGCAGCACGGCCTGCACCTCATCGGTGCTACGCGGACGGACCACCGCCATCGGGGTTCCCGCCGACGGATCGGCGGCGCGGTCGTGCCGGTAGGACTCGAGGATGTCCGGATCGGTGACGACCGTGCCGTCGGGTAGCGCGGCGATCAACTCCTGCAACACGGACACAACCGCCAGTCTAGAGAGGCCGGCGCGACGATTCGGTGTTACAGGGGTGTTACGGCTAGGGTTTGGCGCATGCGGGACAGCGTCGTCTTCGCCCAGGTGAAGTCATTGAAACGGAAGCGCCACGCGGCGCATCTGTCGGGCACCGCGCTCGAGATCCATGTGCGGGCCGTGGCCGACAGCGCCGGCACGGCGTATCCCGCGTTCGTCGCCGACGAGCGCCTGGATGCGATCGCTCCCGGACCCGTCACCACCATGGCCGCCCTCGAGCTGTGCCTGGTCGGCTTGTGGTACCGCGCGACCGACGGTTACGTGATCGCCGACCTCGATCTGGTCGAGCGGTTCGGCGAGCCGACCAGCCGGCGCTGGCTGCGGGCGGTCGGCGGTTTTCTCAGGGAATACCTGAGCCCGCTGTAGCGTCCGGCGCGGCCGGTTGGGTGTCGAGGTCGCGCAGCGCGGGCAGGAACACCGCGACGACCCCCAGCGCCAGCATCGGCAGCGACAGCGCCAGGAACGTCACGTGCAGCCCGGCCCCATCGGCCAGCGGCCCGGCCAGGATCAGGCCCAGCGGGCCCGCGGCGTAGGCCAAAGACCCCATCACGCCGACGACGCGTCCCCGTAGGTGCGCGGGTGCGCGGGTCTGCATGACGTAGTTGTAGATCGGCGCGATCGGACCGTAGACGAATCCGACCAGCGCACACAGCACCAGGATCACCGGCAGCGGCGGCAGGAACGCGATGACCGTCATCGCCGCGCCCAGCGTGATCACCGCGATCAGCATGACGGTGCGACGCTTCATGAGCTTCGCCATCACCGCGTACCCGAGCGCGCCCACCAGACCGCCGATGCTCAGCGCCATCAACACCCAGCCGAGCTGAGCGGGCTCGTCGCGATCGGTGAAGTACTTGGGGAACAGCACGCTTTCCATCGGCATGTAGAGCCCGGTGGCCACCAGATCCACGACCGCCAGCGTGCGCAGCACCCGGTTGTGCCACACGAAGCGCAGCCCCTCGAGGATGCCGGCCCACACACTGCCCGTCAGCGCCGAGCGATCCGGTATGCCCGCACCTTCGAGGCGCAGTACCGAGATCGCGGCGATGGACAGCACGAACGTCGCCGCTGTCACCCACATCGTGTTGACGCCGCCCAGCGTCGCGATCAGCAGGCCGCCGATCCCCGGCCCGACGATGTAGGCCAGATTGAACACCGCCTCGAAGTAGCTGTTGGCCCGGTCCAGGGACCAGCCCGCCCGCGCTGCCGCTTCCGGGAGCATCGTTTCGCGCGCGGTCATGCCCGCCGGATCGAACAACGCGCCCAGGGCGGCCAGCACGGCCAGCACCGCCACGTTGACGACGTCGGCGCCGAACATCAGCGCGAGCACCGGTACCGCGACCACCGACAGCGCCGACAGCGTGTCCGAGATCATCGACACCCGCCGCCGTCCCAGGTAGTCGACGGCCGCGCCGGCGATCAGCGTCGCGGCCAGCAGCGGCAACGTGCCCGCCATCGCCACGATCGACGCGTCCAGCGCCGAGCCGGTGCGCTGCAGCACCAGCCACGGGAACACCACGATCGAGATGCCGTTGCCCGTGCCCGCCATCAGCGCGGCGAACAGGATCAGCAGCAGAGGACCGCGCCTGCTCAACGGCGCATCGGGTGGCGTCATGGCGTATCGACGGGAATCTAACAGCGCACCAGCCGCCGCCACCACAGGTTTTCCTGCGGTACCCCACGGTTCGGCGGCTGGGTCGGCGTTCGGCGGCGCAGCCTTTTCACCCGCTGTACGGCCGCCGCCAGCTTGGGGCCTCGCCCTACGCCCCCTCTGACCGCCACCGCCAGCTCGCAGTGCCGTGGGCTCGCCGAGTGTGAGCTCTGTGCGAAAAAGTAGCCCGGATTTCGCAGAGGATTCACGCTCGGCGTGGCCCGCCGCGACCGCCTCGGCCGCCGGCGCCGCGGCCCCCCCGCTCGCCACGGCCGCCACGGCCGCCGCGGCCGCCTCGGCCGCCGCGGCCGCCACGGCCGCCGAGGCCGCCGCCACGGTCGCTCGGCGCTACCAGGCCGCGTCGACCTTGGTGGCGATCTGGTCTGCCAGCCGGCGGGCGGTATCACCGGGATTGGCGCTGCAGGTGTTGACGTCGATGATGATGTTGTTGCGCTGTAGCAACGCCCGCCCACACGCCCATCCCGGAGCTGCGGCCTCGGTGTAGACGGCGTTCGCGGTCAGCGCGCCGTCGGCGTTGGCCATGTGGGTGACGGTCCACTGCGATCCACTCTGGGTGTGGGTGTAGTTCTGGCAGGCCGGCCACCGCTCGGCGGAGACGTCGAAGAACTCGGCGGCCTTCTCCAGATACGGGAACAGCACGACCGCCTGCTTGGCGTAGTGAGCGAAGTCGTCTCCGTCGTTGAGGCTCTCGTCGCGTTCGGCACGAAATCCGCTGTCGGCGTACACCTGCGCCTCGGCGGCCCCGTCGATAGCAAGGCATTCCGGCGGCGACATGATCGCGCTGTGGTCGGTCATCGCGTCGTTCGACTCGGTCACGGTCATCGCAGGTGTACCCATCACGGCGGCCACCTGCTCCGGTGGGAGCAGCAGTCCGCCGAGCTCCCGTTCGACGAGGGGACGCGGGATCGTCGTCCGCGTCGGTGTGACCGTGTCGGCGTTACTGATCGTGTTGCCACAGCCGGCGACGAGAAGGCAGAGGCCCGCGATCGCGGCGGTCGACAGTCGCATGTGTGTTCCCCAATCAGCCTGATCGCCCGGCGCCCCCGCCGGAACAACGAAAAGCCTGGAGGTCAATGGTGCGGCAACGGTCTCGCCCCGACGCCGAGGACCACGGCGTTTCGTGATAACGATGAACGGTGCTTCTTGGTAACAAATGATGGGTCGGTCCTCGATAGCAGCCGAGTCGGCCTTGCCCCATCCCCGCACCGGCCAGCTGTTCACCTCCCCGGTGCGGCCCGGCTCGGGGTGGCCGGGGGACCCGGCGACCGCGCGTACGGCCGTCGCAGTGGAGCCCGCCGACGTGGCCGAGCTGGCCGCGTCCACCAGGACCGTCACTCAGCTCGACGCGCGGGTCTCGGTCTGTCGGGCGTGCCCCCGGCTGGTGACCTGGCGTGAGGATGTCGCGGTCGGTAAGCGCAAGGCCTACGCCGACGAACCGTACTGGGGCCGTCCGGCGACGGGACTCGGTCCGGCGCGTCCGTCCGTGTGGGTGCTCGGCCTGGCGCCCGCGGCCCACGGCGCCAACCGGACCGGCCGGGTCTTCACCGGGGACCGCTCCGGTGACTTCCTGTTCGGCTCGCTGTATCGGACTGGTCTGGCGAATCAGCCGACCGCTGCCGACAGCGGGGACGGCTTGATGCTCGACGACGTTCGGGTGGTGGCCGCGGTGCGATGCGCCCCACCGGGCAACGCGCCCGAGCCCGCCGAGCGGGCGACGTGTGCGCCCTGGCTGGATGCCGAGTGGCGGCTGACCGGCGCGTCGGCGCGGGTGATCGTCGCCCTCGGCGGGTTCGCCTGGCAGTCGGCGCTGGCGTTGATCCGCCGGGTCGGCGGTGTGGTGCCGACACCGGTGCCGCGGTTCGGGCACGGCGCGCTGACGACGGTCACGGTGCCCGGACGCCCCGGCCGCGAGGCGCGCGCGGTGTCCTTGCTGGGCTGCTTCCACCCCAGCCAGCAGAACACCTTCACCGGGCGGTTGACTCCGGCGATGATGGACGACGTCTTCGCCACAGCTCTGCGGATCGGGCGCGCCCGGTGACGCACAGGGTCGCATTGCGCGCCCGATTCGCCGGGAACACGGGTGCGGCCGGGTGGCGTTGACCGAGTAATGCGTCTCTCCGTTCTCGACCTCGTCCCTGTCCGCACCGACCAGAGCACGTCGGATGCGGTGGCTGCGACGACGCTGCTGGCCCAGACCGCCGACCAGCTCGGCTACACGCGATATTGGCTGGCCGAACACCACAACATGCCGGCGGTGGCCGCGACGAGCCCGCCGGTGCTGATCGCCCACCTGGCCGCCCACACGTCGACGGTGCGGCTCGGTTCGGGCGGGGTGATGCTGCCCAACCACGCGCCGCTGGCGGTGGCCGAACAGTTCGCGCTGCTCGAAGCCGCTCATCCCGGGCGCATCGATCTGGGTATCGGCCGCGCGCCGGGCTCGGATCCGGTGACGTCGATGGCGTTGCGCGGTGCTGCGGGCCGCGACGACCGTGACATCGAGGCGTTCCCGTCCTACCTCGACGACGTCGTGGCGCTGATGAGCAGCGCCGGCGTGCGGGTCCCCCTGCCCCGCGATCTGATGCGGGAGAACTACATCCTCAAGGCCACCCCCGCGGCGGTCACCGAACCCAAGCTGTGGCTGCTCGGCTCGTCGATGTACTCGGCGCATCTGGCCGCGGCCAAGGGCCTGCCCTATGTGTTCGCCCACCATTTCTCCGGCCAGGGCACCGAGGAGGCGTTGCAGACCTACCGAGACGAATTCCGCCCCAGTGATCTGGCGGCCGAACCGGTGACCTTCCTGACGGTCAACGCGGCCGTTGCCGACACCGCCGCGGAGGCAGAGCGGTTGCTGCTGCCGAACCTGCAGATGATGGCTCGGCTGCGCACCGGGCAGCCGCTGGGCCCGCTGGACCTGGTCGAGGACGCCGAGGCCCGGCAGCTCAGTCCGCGCGAATTGGCGGTGGTCGACGCGGGCCGGCGCCAGGCCGTCGTCGGCTCACCGGCCGAGGCTGCCGATCAACTGCGGGCGCTGGCCGAGCGGTTCGGGGTGGACGAGGTGATGGTCAACCCGGTGGCGGCCGCGTTCCGTGGCACTGATCCGGACACCGCGCCGGCGCGGGAGAAGACGCTGGAGCTGCTGGCCAAGGAGCTCTTCTAGGACCCGCTCGATCGGGGTGTCAAGCGCACGATGGGGATCGCTCGCGTCGTGCGCTTCTGATAACCGTTGTACCGGTTGGAGTTCTGTTCGTTGACCTTGTCCCACATGCGGGCGTAGTCGGGATCGTCGGGCAGTATCGGCGTGGCGGTGACGGGGACCCGCTGCGGGCCGATGTTGACCTCGATGTCGGGGTGGGCCTTGAGGTTGTGGTACCAGCCGGGGGCCTTGGGGTCGCCACCCTTGGAGGCGACGACCAGGTAGTCGCCGCGGTCGGGGAAGTACGACAGCGTGTTGGTGCGCTGCTTGCCGGTCTTGGCGCCGACGGTGTGCAGCAGCAGGCTGGGCGGCACGCCGGGTAGCGGGATGCGGTGCCCGATCCGGCCGTTGCTCTTCTTGTAGACGGTGTCGTGCACCATCAGCATTCGGATGCCGATGTTCTGTTCGAGCCAGCGCGTGATGTTCATGGGTCACTCCTTCTCGTCGGCGTCGATTCGCGCCAGGGCCTCGCGCAGCAGCCGGCCGGTCTCTTCCCGGTCGGGGTCACGGCGCACCAGCATGCCTTTGGCGAACTTCAGCTTGTCACCGTCGCGGCGCGGAACCACGTGCAGATGAATGTGGAACACACTTTGGAAAGCGGCTTTGCCGTCGTTGATGGCGATGTTGTTGCCGTCGGCGTGCAGCCCGGACGCGCGCGCGGCCTTGGCGATGCGCTGGCCGATGGTGGTCATCGTCGCCACGGTGTGCGACGGGGTGTCGGTCAGGTCGACGGTGTGGCGCTTGGGGATCACCAGGGTGTGTCCCTGCGTGAACGGCCTGATGTCGAGGATGGCGAGGTGCTCGTCGTCCTCCCAGATCCGGACGGCCGGGGCGTCGCCGGCGACGATGGCGCAGAACACGCAGGACATTGCGCCACCGTAGCCCCTCAGTCGGTGAGCGCCTCCCGCCAGGCTGCGAGCTTGGCCGGATACGCCGCGGTGTGTGCCGGGCTGGTCGACGGGAGCCGCAGGCCCGGCGGGTGGGGGAGTGCGACGAGGCGGCGGTAGTTCTTCTCCGCGGCAGCGCCGTTGAAGCAGATCCGGGTGACGGTGGGGTGGTCGGCGAAGAAAGCGCCGAAGTCGTTGGCCGCCATACTGTCTGGCTCCACGGCGGCGTCCAGGCTGCCGACCCGCCGGCAGGATCGCAGTACGTCCCACACCGCGACACCGGCGCCGGTGAGTGCGGCGACCCGCTCGGGGTACGGTGCGGCGGCGTCGAACCCGTACAGCTCCGCCGTGATCGGCCAGAAGGCGTTACGGGGGTGCGCGTAGTACTGCTGGTCCTGCAGCGACCGCACACCGGGCATGTTGCCCAGGATCAGGACCCGCGCCCCAGGCGCGACCAGCGGGGTGAAGCTGTGCAGCATCGGTGTGGCCATCGGTCCTGTGTAGCGCATCCACGTAGGTTGGGCACGTGACCGACGATGTGGATCTCGAGGCGTCCGGGCTGCTCGACGGGCTGGACGGGCAGGCGCGTGCCGAGCGGGCGGAGCTGATCGGCTGGCTTCTCGACCAGGGGGTGGCCCTCGACCAGATCCGCGGAAACTCGGCGCCGATGCTGCTCGCCTCCCGGCGGATCATCGGCGACGACGGCGAATACGTCTCGGCCCGCCAGTCCGCCGAGAAGTTCGGCGTGGACGTCGAGTTGTTCGTACGGATTCAGCGCGCCATGGGTCTGCCGCGGGTCGACGACCCCGACGCGGCGGTGTTCTTGCGCGCCGACGCCGAGGCGGCGAAGTTCACCCGCGACTTCCTCGACGCCGGGATCGACCCCGACGAACTGGTCCAGATCACGCGGCTGCTCGGTGACGGTCTGGCCAGGGCGGCCGAGGCGATGCGGTACGCCACGCTGGCGGCGGTGATCCGGCCCGGGGCCACGGAATTGGAGATCGCGCAGGCGTCGGCGGCGCTGGTGACCAATCTGGCGCCTCTGCTCGGGCCGATGATCCAGGACATGTTGCAGCTGCAGCTGCGTCATGCCATCGAGACGGAGGCTGTCAACGCCGTCGAACGCGCCGAGGGCCAGCACCTGCCGGGTGCCCGGCAGGTGACGATCGGGTTCGCCGATCTGGTCGGGTTCACCCGGCTGGGCGAGAAGGTGCCGCCGGAGGATCTGGAGCGCCTCGCGCAGCGCCTGGCCGACCTGACGCGGGAGGTGGCCACCGCGCCGGTCCGATTCGTCAAGACCATCGGCGATGAGGTGATGATGGTCAGCCCGGAGCCCGCACCGTTGCTCGAGGCGGTGCTGCAGTTGGTCGAGGTGACCAACGGCGACGACGACTTTCCCAGCCTGCGGGCCGGGGTGGCCAGCGGCATGGCGGTGAGCCGGGAAGGGGACTGGTTCGGCAGCCCGGTCAACCTCGCGGCCCGGGTGACCGGTGCCGCGCGGCCGGGCTCGGTGCTGGTGGCCGAACCGGCGCGGGAGGCGATCGGCGACGACGACCGATTCAGCTGGTCATTTGCCGGGGCCAGGCATCTGAAGGGCATCAAGTCGGATGTGAAGCTGTTCCGGGCGCGTCGGGCAGCGTCAGCGTGACGGGGTGAACGTCCGCAGCCGCAGGCTGTTGCTGACGACGAACACCGAGCTGAATGCCATGGCCGCGCCGGCGATCATCGGGTTCAGCAGTCCCGCGGCCGCCAACGGCAGCGCGGCGACGTTGTAGGCGAACGCCCAGAACAGGTTGCCCTTGATGGTGCTCAACGTCTTTCGGGACAGCCGGATCGCGTCGGGCACCGCGCGCAGGTCGTCGCTGACCAGCGTCAGGTCGCTGGCCTCGATGGCGACGTCGGTGCCGCCGCCCATCGCCAGGCCGAGGTCGGCCTGCGCCAGCGCCGCCGCGTCGTTGACCCCGTCCCCGACCATGGCGACCACCCTGCCCTCGCGCTGCAGCCGGACGACGGTGTCGACCTTGTCCTGCGGCAGCACGCCGGCTACCACCTCGTCGATGCCGACCTGCCGGGCCACCCTGCGGGCGACCGCCTCGTTGTCACCGGTCACCATGATCGGTGTCAGGCCGAGCCTCTTCAGCAGCGAGACCGCCTCGGCGGAGGTCTCTTTGACGGCATCGGCCACCATCAGAAGGCCGCGGGTCTGGCCGTCCCAGCCGACCGCGACGACGGTCCGCCCGTCCCGCTCCGCGCGCTGCGCCGCGTCGATGAGCTGTTCGGGGATGTCGTAGGCCCGCTCGGTGAGCAGTCGCAGACGGCCCACCAGGACGGCGCGGCCGTCGAGGACGCCTTCGACGCCCATACCGCGCAGGTTCGAAAAGCTCTGTGCTGCCGGCAGTTCGCCGAGCTCGGTGCGCGCGCCGGCGGTGATGGCGCGGGCGATGGGATGCTCCGACGAACTCTCCAGCGCCCCGGCGACCCGCAGCACCTCGTCGCGGGTCTCGCCGTCGGCGGCGGTGACGGAGGCCAGCGTCATGGTGCCGGTGGTGACGGTCCCGGTCTTGTCGACAACCACGGTGTCCACCCGCCGCGTCGATTCCAAGATCTCAGGCCCCTTGATGACGATGCCCAACTGCGCGCCGCGCCCGGTGCCGACCATCAGCGCGGTCGGGGTGGCGAGCCCGAGTGCGCAGGGGCACGCGATGATCAGCACCGCGACCGCCGCGGTGAACGCCGCCGACACGGCGGCGCCCGAGGCGATCCAGAATCCCAGGGTGGCCACCGCGAGGGCGATGACGATCGGCACGAAGACACTCGAGATGCGGTCGGCGAGGCGTTGGGCCGGGGCCTTGCCGCTCTGCGCCTGCTCGACCAGCCGAGCCATCTGCGCCAGTTGCGTGTCGGAGCCCACCCGTTCGGCTTCGACCACCAGGACGCCGTCGACGTTGACCGTCGCGCCCACCACCTGATCGCCGACCGACACCTCCACCGGCACCGATTCCCCGGTCAGCATCGAGGTGTCCACCGTCGACGAGCCTTCGACGATGACGCCGTCGGCGGCCACCTTCTCGCCGGGTCGGACCACGAATTCGTCGCCGGTGCTGAGCAATTCGATCGGTATCCGGTGTTCCCCGTCGGGCCTGCGCACCGACACGGTCTTCGCGCCCATCTGCAGCAGCGCGCGTAGCGCGTCACCGGCGCGGCGTTTGGCCCGCGCCTCGAAGTAGCGGCCCGCGAGGATGAACGTCGTGACCCCGGCCGCGACCTCGAGGTAGATGTTGGCGCTGCCGTCGGTGTGTCCGACGGTCAGTTCGAAGGCATGCGTCATCCCGGTCTGCCCCGCGGTGCCCCAGAACAGCGCGTACAGCGACCACCCGAAGGCGGCGAGGGTGCCCAGGGAGATGAGCGTGTCCATCGTCGCTGCCCGGCGTCTCAGATTCGTCCACGCCGCGACGTGGAACGGCCAGGCGCCCCACACGACCACCGGGGCGGCCAGCGTCAGCGACAACCACTGCCAGTTCGGGAACTGCAGCGCCGGTGCCATCGCCATGGCGATCACGGGTACAGACAGCACAAGGCAGATCAACAGGCGCCGGCGCAGTGCCGCCGCCGCATCCTCGGCCGGCGGCTGGTCGTCGGGCTCGGCCTCAGGCAGAGTGGCCCGGTAGCCGGCGGCCTCGACGGTGGCGACGAGGTCCTGTGCGGTGGCGTGGTCGCCGAGTTCGACTCGGGCCTTCTCGGTGGCGAAGTTGACCGAGGCGCTGACACCGTCGAGCCGGTTGAGCTTCTTCTCGATGCGGGACGCGCACGATGCGCAGGTCATGCCGCCGATCGACAGTTCAACGGTGCTCATGGCGTCGCTCAGTTCGCCAGCTCGTAGCCGGCTTCTTCGACGGCATTGCGGAGGGTGGCGTCGTCGACGGGGGCGTCACTGCCGATGGTGACCTTGCCGTCGGAAAGGTCGATGTCGACGTCGACGACGCCGGGAATGCTGGTGAGTTCGGCCCGCACGGCCGATGCGCAGGCGTCGCAGCTCATGCCCGTCACGGTGATGGTCGTGGTGCTCATGGCGGTCCTCTCGGTCGTAGACTGCAGCGTCGCTGACGTCTTGTGTATCATACCCCCCTAGGGTACTTGGGAAACGTCCCCGATCGGCGCTGCGGTCCGACGTGACAGCATCACGGCATGCGAATCCTCGTGCAGCGCGTCACGTCAGCTCGTGTCGCCGTCTCTGGTGAGGTGGTCGGGGAGATCCAGCCCGACGGACAGGGACTGCTGGCGCTGGTCGGCGTGACCCACACCGACGACGCCGATAAGGCCCGCCGACTCGCGGAAAAGCTCTGGCAACTAAGGATTCTCGACGAAGAGATGTCCGCGAGTGACACCGCGGCGCCGATCCTGGTGGTCAGCCAGTTCACGCTCTACGCCAACACCGCCAAGGGGCGCCGGCCCACGTGGAACGCCGCTGCGCCGGGCGCGGTCGCCGAGCCGTTGGTGCAGACCTTCGCCGATGCGCTCACTGCGTTGGGCGCCCGTGTGCAGGCGGGTGTGTTCGGCGCGGACATGCAGGTCGAGCTCGTCAACGACGGTCCGGTGACCGTCCTTCTGGAGCTGTGACTACGGGGCTGCGGTGACCGGGAAGCCTTCGGAGGGCTGCACGATGACGAACCCGTTGCCGTGGAAGGCCACCTGCAGCGCCTCCCCGGAGCCGCGGCCGATCAGCGCACCGGCCTTGAAGCTGGTCTTCAGTTGTGTCTGCAGGTTCGCCGACCAGGCGACCACCGCGTTGGTGTCGGCGTAGGTGGGCGCCTCGGCGGTGTTGAGCACCACCGGCGGGCCGTCGGTGGTGATGGCCACCCACCCGGTGCCGCGCAGCGTGGTGTTGAACAATCCGCCGGTGGCGATGCTGCCACCTTTGACCCGCTCGATGTTCCAGTCCAGGTTGGCCGAGAAGGCCAGCACGTTCTTGCCGCTGATCGACAGGCCGGAGTTGGTCAGGTTCAGCATGTGCACGTCGTAGCCGAACTCGGCGAGGAACACATCACCCTGCCCGGTGCACCGCATCAGGGGTAGACCTTCGCCGGTCAGTGCCTTCTTCAGGAACTTCGATGCGCCGCCGCCCTCGAATGCGAAGTCGACGTTGCCCTGGTAGGCGACCATCGAGCCCTGCCTGGCCATGAACGGCTCACCGAGGCGAACGCGCAGCAGCTTGGCGTTCTGGTTCGCGATCGGCTTGGCCTCTTTCTCGCTGAACCGCCCGTCGACGAGGTCACCGGAGATGCCGGCGAAGCCGTCGCCGCCGGGCACGGCCTGCGCCAGGTCGCTCGGCTGCTGGGTGTGCTCCGGCTGGGCGTGGCGCGCAGACCCCTGTTGCTGGGCCGGCGGCGGGCCGAGCGGAGCCTGGTGCACCTGGCCCTGGTGGGAGACCTGGTCGGTCCACCGCTGGCCGTCGAACCATCGGTAATCGAATCGACCCTCCGGGTCGGGCTGCCAACTGCCTTGTCCGGGTCCTGTCACCGCCGCCTCCTTGACGTGTCTGGCCGATTGCCACCCTATGCGGTGAGGGACGGCTGGAGGCACTCCTTGAGTGCGGCGCTGACCGCTGTTTCGCTGGTGGCGGAACCGCTTCGCACCTGTGCTGTAACGGTGTAAGCATGTAATCATGAAACACCATTCCCATCACCGCAGAGCAGGCCGCGCCGGCGGCTGGCAGCAGGCCGACCAACCGGACGCGAGCGACGCCGCTGACTGGTTCGCCGGTCGAATGCCCGAACATTGGTTCACCGGTGACCCGGAGGTGACCGTCGACCGCGAGGAGATCACCGTCGTCGGTCGTCTTCCCGAGGTGGACGGCGACTCCGGCGAGACGGAAGCCCACGCCTCCGGGCGGGCCGCCCGGTTCCGGGAGCAGACCCGCGCCGAGCGTATGCAGATCGCCGACGAGGCCGAGGCCCGGTACCGGCGCAAGGTCGCCTGGGGCGTCGATGTCGGGACCGGAGAGACCGAGCGAATCCTGTTCACCCACATGGCTGTGCCGGTGATGACCCGGTTGCGCCAGCCCGAACGTCAGGTGCTCGACACCCTCGTCGACGCCGGCGTGGCGCGGTCTCGCTCCGATGCGCTGGCGTGGTCGGTACGCCTGGTCGGCGAGCACGCTGACGAGTGGCTGGGCAAGCTGCGCGCCGCGATGCGCGAGGTGGACGACCTGCGCGCCCAGGGGCCCTCGGTCTGAGTCGCACACGTCTCGGCCTCATCGCCGCCGCTGGTTAGCATCTGACCATGGCCATCAGATTGGAGAACGTCGGCGTCGCGGTCCGCGACCTCGAAGCGACCATCGTGTTCTTCACCGATCTCGGTCTGACGGTCGTCGGGCGTGACACCGTCAGCGGATCGTGGACCGACACAGCAGTGGGCCTCGACGGCAACCATGCCAACATCGCGATGCTCGAAACACCTGACGGTGCCGGGCGGCTCGAATTGTTCGAGTACATCCACCCGGAGGCGATCGAGACGACGCCGACACGTCCCAACGAGATCGGCATGCACCGCATCGCCTTCTCCGTCGACGACCTCGACGCGGCGCTCGAGATCGCTGCCAGGCACGGATGCCGTCCACTCCGCGGCGTGGCGACCTACCGAGATCTGTACAAGCTCACCTACGTGCGTGGCCCCAGCGGCATCATCGTGATGCTCGCCCAGGAGCTCGGCGGACGGTGATCCGGCGGCTGCTCGGTCTAGTGCACCCGCTCCACCGACACGTACGACGAATTCAGCGCGGCGGTCTGCGAGAGCGGATCCACCGGGCCCCCGTCGACCAGCAGGTTGCGATTGACACCGAAGGACAACGGCTTGCCGCCGCCGGCCGGGTCGAAAACCCTTGAACCCCAGCCGTGGTCGATGATGACGACACCACGGCGGGGCTGGTCGTCGACCGCCGCGGTCAACTCGACCGCCCCCACGGCTGAGGACACCCGAACCGTATCGCCGGCGTCGATGCCCAGGTGCCGTGCGTCCTCGGGATGGATCACGACCTGAGTGCCCTTCCCTGAGGGATGCAGCCCGGGCAGCTCGTTGAGCCACGAGTTCATCGAGTGCCGGTGTCGCCGGTTGGCCAGCTGGAACGGGTAACCGTCTGGCGGCGACGGCGGCGCCTGGCTCAGCAGCTCGCGTGCCCGCGCGACGAATTCCAGGGGAGCGACGTGCACCGTCTTGTCGTCGGTGCGCAGGGCGTCGCGGAACCGACCGAACTCCCGGGGCCCGAGCACCCAGCCGTGCGGATGAGCCAGGACGTCGGCCCATCTGATCCTGCGGCCGTTGACTTTCCGACTCGTGGCGATCAGTAGCCGATGAATCCAGTACGGCCCGAACTCGAGCGCCGGCCGCCGCGTCAGCTTGGCCAGCCTTCTGGACGCGGCAACGAATGCGTTCAACCCCCGCGCACCGAACAGCGGACGCTTCATCGCCAGCGCCAGATCGGTGAAGATGCGCCACTCTTCCCGCACGTGGGCCGGCGGGTCCACGGCGCGGACCCCGTATTGCACATACGGTTCGTCATGCAGGCTGCTGGTGAACGCCAGCAGGTCGTCGCGCTCCAGCCAGTGCACTGCGGGCAGCAGCCAGTGGGCGTGCCGATGGCTCTCACGCTGCACGAAATCGATGGCCACGAGCAGATCGAGCGTCGACAACGCGTGGTCGAGCTTGGCGCCGTCGGGTCCGGAGACGACCGGATTGCCGCTGTTGATCACCATCGCCCGGATCTGACCGCGTCCGGGGGTGGTGATCTCGTCGGGAAGCTCGCTGAGCGCGTGTGCTCCGGCGACCATGTCCCGTCCCCGTAACCTGCTGCGGTGCGGTGTCGCGCCGGCCAGGTCCGCCAGACGTAAGGCGTCAACGTAACCGGCCTCGAAGCGGCGGCCACCGGGGCGGTCCATCCGTCCGGTGATGACATTGAGCACCTGGCCCAGCCACTCCGCCACCGTGCCGCCCAGATGAAGCGACACTCCGGTGCGGGTCACCAGCATCGCCCGCTCGGCGGTCGCGAAATCTCGTGCCACATCGGTGATCACCGCGAGCGGCACATCGCAGCGGCGCGCCAGATCAGCGAGGTCGACATCGGCGGTCAGTCCGCGCAGCCGATCGACACCGGTGGCCAGGTCTGCGCAGTCTCCCCGGTGGTATAGGCCCTCGTCGAGAATGATCGTCACCATCGCCAACAGCAGCGCCCAGTCCTGTCCGGGCCGCACCGCCACGTGGATGTCAGCGCGCTCAGCGGTTTCGGTGCGCACCGGGTCGACGACGACGACGGTCGCGCCCTGCTGCTGGCGGGCCAGCGTGCGGCGCCACCCGCCCGGCACCGACTCCAGCCAGTTCCACGCGCTCACTGCGGGGTTCGCGCCGACGATCACGAAGTAGTCGCAGTTGTCCACGTCCGACACCGGCACCATCAACGACGAGCCGTACATCTTCTCGGCCACCACATGAAGGGCGTTCTGGTCGACGGATCCGACCGCGTACCGGTTGTGGGTGCCGACGGCGTCCAACCACCCGTTCATGAACATCAGGTTCGACGACGAATATCCGGCCGGATTGCCGTAGTAGGCGGCCACCGCGTCGGGGCCGCCGTCCTCGATCACCGCGTTGAGGCGGGCCGCGATGTCGGTGATCGCCTCGTCCCAGCCGGTTTCCACATACCGGTCACCGACCCGCTTCATCGGTGCCAGCAGCCGGCGGGGATGCTCGACGACCTGATGTGCGGTGCGGCCTTTGGCGCAGAAGTCCCGCCAGCTGTGCGGGTTCTGCTTGTCGGGGGAGATCTTGACGACCCGCCCGTCTTCGACGGTGACGTCGACACCGCACGCGGCAAGGCAGTAACGGCAGAACGTATGCACCGTGCGGGCCATGCCGACATGCTGCCCGACGCCGACAGCTCCATGGCGCGGAATGGAATTGAGCAGACTGCTTGATCGACCACGGGGGGCGGTTGACCGCTGTGCTGGATTAGCGGTTCACCGCTGTGCTCGATTAGCGGTTCACCGCTGTGTCATCGTCCAATACTCGCCCCGCCGCGCCAGCAACTCGGCATGGGTACCGCGTTCGACGATCCGCCCGGACTCCATCACCAGGATCAGGTCGGCGTCGCGGATGGTCGAGAGCCGGTGGGCGATGATGAAACTGGTCCGGTCGCGGCGCAACTGCGCCATGGCGTGCTGGATGAGTACCTCGGTGCGGGTGTCCACCGAGCTGGTCGCCTCGTCGAGAATCAGCAGCTGCGGCTGAGCCAGCACCGCCCGGGCGATGGTGATGAGCTGACGTTCGCCGACACTGATGTTCGCCCCGCCGTCACTGACCTGGGTGTCGTAACCGTCGGGCAGCGTGTGCACGAACCGGTCCACATACGCCGCCTTCGCCGCATCGACCACCTCGTCGTATCGGGCGTCGGGGCGACCGTAGGCGATGTTGTCGTACACCGATCCCGCGAACAGCCAGGCGTCCTGCAGCACCATGCCGATCTGTGAGCGCAGCGAGCTGCGACTGACCGAGGTGATGTCCACGTCGTCGATCAGGATGCGTCCTGCGTCGACGTCGTAGAACCGCATCAGCAGGTTCACCAGCGTCGTCTTGCCCGCCCCGGTGGGGCCGACGATCGCGATGGTGGAGCCCGGTTCGGCCACCAGTGACAGGTGCTCGAGGACAGGGGTGCCGGGCAGATAGCCGAAGGACACCTCGTCGAACTCGACGCGACCGCGCCGGGCGGCGCCCACCGCCGGCAGCGTCCTGAGGGGATCGGCGGGCTCCTCCTCGGCGTCGAGCAGATCGAAGACCCGCTCGGCGCTGGCGATGCCGGACTGCAAGGTGTTGTACATGCCTGCGATCTGGGTCAACGGCTGATTGAACTGCCGCACGTACTGGATGAACGCCTGGATGCCGCCCAACGTGATCTGGCCGGTGGCCACCTGTACACCGCCGACGACGGCGACCGCCACATAGCTGATGTTGCCGACGAACACCGTCGCCGGGGACACCAGCCCCGACAGGAACTGCGCCCCGAAGCTGGCCCGGTAGACGTCGTCGTTGAGTTCGTCGAACTGCTCGATGGCGCCGGCGCGGTGTCCGTAGGTCTTCACCACGGTGAAACCGCTGTAGGTCTCCTCGATGTGAGCGTTGAGCCTGCCGGTGTTGGTCCACTGGTCGACGAACAGCGTGCGCGACCGCCGCGCGATCGAGCGGGTCACCCACAGCGACAGCGGCACGGTGACCACCGTCAGCAACGTCAACAGCGGCGAGATGGTCAGCATCATCACCAGCACCCCGAACACCGTCAGCACCGAGGTCAGCAGTTGGGTGATCGACATCGACAGGGACTGCTGCATGTTGTCCACGTCGTTGGTGACCCGGCTGAGCACCTCACCGCGCTGGCGCGTGTCGAAGTAGCGCAGCGGCAGGCGGTGCACCTTGTCCTCCACGTCGGCGCGCAGCCGGGCGATGGTGCGTTGCACGACGACGTTCAACATCCGCGCCTGCAGCCAGACCATCAGAGCGGCAACCACATACAGTACCAACGCCAACGCCAACGTCCGGGCGACGGCACCGAAGTCCACCCCCTGGCCGGGCACCACGTTCATGCCGGAGAGCAGGTCGGCAAACGTCGAATCGCCGCGTGCCCGCGCCGCCTCGATCGCCTGCTCCTTCGTCAGACCCGCCGGCAGCTGGCGGCCGATCACCCCGTTGAACAGCAAATCGGTGGCATGCCCGAGGATGCGCGGACCGATCACGCTCACCGCGATGCCGCCGACACCGAGCAGGATCACCGCGATGGTCAGACCCCGTTGCGGGGTCAGGCGTCTGAGCAGTCGCAGCGCCGAACCCTTGAAGTCGCGGGAGCGCACCTGCGGCGGTTCGTTCATCCGCATTGGACGAGCCATCGGACCGCTCATGGTTCGCCCGCCGACACCGACTGCGAGTCGGCCAGCTCGCGGTAGGCCGCGCAACCGGCCAGCAGGTCGTCGTGGGTACCGGAGCCCACCACCGTTCCGTTGTCGACGACGACGATCTGGTCCGCCGAGGAGACCGTCGAGATGCGCTGGGACACGATGATGACGGTGGCACCGGCGGCCGCGTCGGCGAGGGCGGCGCGCACCCGCGCGTCGGTGTGGACGTCCAGGGCGGAGAACGCGTCGTCGAACAGGTAGATCGCCGGACGTCGGATCACCGCCCGCGCGATCGCCAGGCGCTGACGCTGCCCGCCGGACAGACTCATCCCGCCCTGCGCGATCCGCATGTGCAGCCCGTCCGGGTGGGCGGCGACGAACTCCTCAGCGGCGGCGACCCGCAACGCCGCCCACATCTGGTCCTCGGTCGCATCGGCCTTGCCGAACAGCAGGTTGTCGGCCACCGTCCCGGCGAACAGATACCCGCGCTGCGGCACCAGGCCGATCGAATGCCACAACTGATCCAGGTCGATCTCGCGGACATCGACCCCGTCGACGCGGACCGAACCCGAGGTGATGTCGTAGAGCCGGCAGATCATCGCGATCAGCGTGGACTTCCCCGACCCTGTGGAGCCGACGACCGCGGTGGTCTCACCAGGCCGCGCTGTCAGCGAAACCCGCTGCAGCACCGGCCGGTCGGCGCCCTCGTAACGGAAGGTGGCATCGTCGAACACGACCTCCCCGGCGATGTGCGACAGCGTGACCGGCTCGGCCGGGCTGACCACCGCGGGACGGGTGTCGAGCACCTCGGTGATGCGTTCGGCGCACACCGACGCGCGCGGAATGATCACCAGGATGAACGTGGCCATCAGCACCGCCATCAGGATCTGCATGAAGTAGGCCAGGAACGCGATCAGTGAACCGACCTGCATCTCTCCGGCGTCGATTCGCAGCCCGCCGAACCAGATCAGCGCCACGCTGGAGACGTTGATCACCAGCGTCGTGACCGGCAGCATCAACGCCTGCCAGCGCCCCGCTTCCAGCGCGGTGCCGGCCAGGTCCTGGTTGGCCTCGGCGAAGCGGTTGCGCTCGAACGGTTCCCGTGCGAACGCGCGCACCACGCGCAGACCCGTGAGTTGTTCACGCATCACCCGGTTGATGCCGTCGATCTGACGTTGCAGACGACGGAAGATCGGCAGCAGGTGCGACACGATCCAGTAGTTCGTCAGCGCCAGCACGGGCACGCTCACCACCAGTAGCCAGGACAGCCCGGCATTCTGATGCACGGCCATCGCGATGCCGCCGACCCCCATGATCGGGGCCGTGATGAGCATGGTGCAGGTCAGCTGCACGAGCAGTTGGATCTGCTGCGCGTCGTTGGTGGTCCGGGTCAACAACGACGGGGCCCCGAACCGTGCCGTCTCCTCCGCGGAGAAGCCGGTGACGTGCCGAAAGACCGCCGAGCGCAGATCCCGGCCCACCCCCATGGCCGCGCGGGAACCGAAGTACACCGCGCCGACGGCGCACACCACCTGCAGTGCGGTCACCCCGAGCATCACCGCGCCGAGCTCGACGATGCGGCGCAGATCGCCTTGCGCCACTCCGTCGTCGATGATCGCGGCGTTGATGGTCGGCAGATACA
>Ga0310345_10001612_pt1 | contig 24695 bp, 17 predicted proteins | sample HC15DNA20500_MG_FD_204667 | JGI IMG/M metagenome (GOLD analysis project Ga0310345, IMG submission 204667) | Marine microbial communities from station ALOHA, North Pacific Subtropical Gyre - HC15-DNA-20-500_MG | ecosystem: Environmental > Aquatic > Marine > Oceanic | place: Pacific Ocean: North... | reverse complement strand
AGGCGCGAACGAGGCTATACCTCAGATCTTCTCAAAACACGCAGCTAATTGCCTGCGCCACCCTTGAATATCTCGCACACAGCGCCGCCGCCCTCCTGCGCGGGCCGGACCCCAGCGGTGACCTGAGACCCCGGTTCGCATCCGCGAGAGGGTTCCGCGGGAGGGTAGAGCAGCTCCGCATCGCTTCCTGCTTCTGCGACATGAGTTCAGACATCGGATAGACGAGTTCACGATCGGTCCGCGTCGCTTCAATCACGTCTCTGCGACTGCTCGTTTCGCTTGAGCGCACGGGCGATGGTTCGTACATCAGGAGGATGGAAGAAGCGGGGACCAGCACCAACACCGAGCGTGGCTCGAGCCCCGCATCGCGCGGCGCGGCGCGGCGGGCACCTATAAAGAGGGCGAGCTAGGAGCGCTCTATCTACTCTCGCTCCTGACCGGCAACCGGGCGACGGGGCTGCCGGCCGCGCGCGTCACGAGCGTGCGCTTCCAAGGCGTCGAGCACGGGTTCAAGCTCGACGACCTCATCATCAAGGGCATCGGCACCAGCGGTGATGCGCTTCTCGAAATACAGTCGAAGCGCGATATCCAGCTCTCGCCGAAGGACCCTGTCTACAAGGATGTCGCACTGCAGATCGCCAGCAGCACGATCGGCGAAGTGCCGGCGGAACGCCATCTTTTCGGGATCGCCACGCAGCGAACCAGCAAGAAGATCTCGGGCGCCTATCAAGACGTGCTGGGCTGGGCGCGCAGCGCGGCCACGGCGGGCGAGTTCTTCACCCGTCTGACGGCCAAGGGCGTGGCGAACGATGATATGCGCGCGTTCGTCGCGACGACGCGCGCGCATCTTGCCGCCGGCGGCATCGCCGATGAGGATGAGACGATCTGGCGTCTGCTGCGCCGGATGCTGATCCTCGAATTCGATTTCGAGGCGACCGCGCCGGTCGCTCGCACCTATGGTCTGGCGCTCGCGCGGATGGCGCTGGCGGACGAGCAGGTCGCGCGCGCAGAGGCACTGTGGAGCCGCCTCGTCGATCTCTCGATCCAGACCGGCACGCGGGGCGGCGAGATCGATATCGCTGCACTCAAGGCCAACCTCGCCGAGGCCGATTTCAAGCTTGCCGGCGAACGCGAATACGGCCCGGCTCGCGCGCGACTCGCCGAGCTCGCGCAGAACACGCTCTCGCATATCGGGACGAGCGTCGCGGGCGTGACGCTGCCGCGACTGGCGGCGATCGCGGCGCTCGACGATGCGGCCGAGACGCAGCGTTTCATCGTCGTGCGCGGCGATACCGGCGTCGGCAAAGCCTGGGTGCTGCGCCACTATGCCGAGCGCGTTGCCGCGAGCGCCCCGGTCATCGTCCTCGACCGTGAGGCGACGCCGCCGGGCGGCTGGCTTTATCTGGCGAACGCGCTCGGCATTCCCGGATCGGCGGACGCCTTCCTGACCGATCTGGCGGCGAGCGGCGGCGCGTACCTCTTCATCGACGGCATCGACATGGTCGATGATAAGGGGCGCCAGCGCACGATCAGCGAGCTGCTGCGGGCGGCCCACGCCATCCCCGGCTTCACGGTGATCGCGACCGCGCGGAGGACCGGTGCCAGCGACGCCATTCCATGGCTCGACGACCGGATCTCGACCGCGCTGGGCGGGATGCGCGAGGTCGAGGTCGGGGCGCTGTCGGACGAGGAAGTCGCGATCCTGGTCGATCAGGCGCCCGGGCTGCGGATGCTGCTCGACGCCAGCCATCCCGCAGCGCAACTCGCGCGCAACCTCTACCGTTTGACGCGATTGCTGCGCGAACCGAGCGCTGCTTCGGTGCGAACTGAGGCCGGGCTCGCGCAGCTTTGGTGGATCAGCGCCGATGGCGCGCCGACGGCCGAAGTGCGCGCAGCGCAGCGAATCCTCAGGGCGCTTGCGACCGCCGCGCTCAAGGGCGACGCTGGAATCGATCTCGACGAGGATTCACCCGCGCGAGACCATCTGCTCGGTGGCCAGTCGCTCCGCGAGGTCCGGCCCGACCGGCTCGATTTCAATCACGACGTGCTGCGCGACTGGGCGATTGGGAACTACCTCGCCGAAGACCCGTCCCGCCTGGAAGGGTTCGATCTGGGCGGCCCCGTGTCGCCGCGCGTCGCCCGCGGTATCGAGATCGCTGCGCGGATCGTGCTCGAGACAAGCAAGGATGCGAGCGCCTGGCTTGACCTGCTCACGCATCTGTCGCCTGCGAGCGCGCACGGTTCGTGGCGTCGACAAGCGGTCCTCGCGCTGGTCAGGTCCGAAATCGCGATCGATCTGCTCGAAAAGTCGAGCGCCTCGCTCCTCGTCGAGGGCGGCGCGCTCTTGACCGAACTGTCGACGACGATCGTCACGGTCGAGACGCAGGCGACAGCGGACGTCATGACGTTGCCTGATGGATCAAAGGCTGACCTGCCGCGCTCGTACCGGACAGACGTGACGGGATCGTCGGTCCTGGTGCTGCGCTGGGCACTTGACCATGCCGCCGAGGTGCCAATGCCGGCGATCGGCGCGGTGGTCGAACTGGTCGAGATTCAGATTTTCATGCTCAAGGTGATCCCTTCGCTCGCCACGCAAACGGCGCGGCTGCTGTTCGACTGGCTGTGCCAGCTCGATCCGCGCGACACGCCGGTCACGATTCCCGGGATGGAGGGTCGCACGCGCTGGGCGAGCGACTCGTGGCAGCAGACGATCGACAAGCTCCGGCCAATGGCGATGCTGCTCGGGTCGTTCGCGCCCGATGCGCTCAAGACTTACCTCATCGCGATCACGGGCGGCGGCGACCATCGCAAGATGAATGAACTGCGCCAGTTCTCGAGCGTGATCGCTCCCGTCGCGCCGGCTGAACTGGCGGCGATGGTCCAGTCGAGCCTTATCGAGGAGAAACACGGGAGGCATCGGCGGGACCGAGTAAGGGAGGACGCCTTTAGCTTTGCCGATAGCGATTATCTGCCGCCATCGCCCGCGCAGCCGCCGTTTCTCGACCTGTTGAACGCGGCGCCGGCCGAAGGACTGGCGCTGATCCGGGGGCTGGTCGATGAGGCGATCGCCTTTCACACCGACGGGCGCGAGCCTGGCGAAGACGGCATCACGATCGACTTTGGCGAGGGGCCACGCTTCTTCCCCTGGGGCGGGACCTATGGCTGGTCGCGGGGCCACGGTAATGAATATGCGGCCGCTTCTGGGCTGCTCGCGCTCGAGGCGTGGAGCCAGAAGCGGCTCGATGACGGCGATCCGGTCGAGGCGGTGCTCGCCGACATATTGGGCCCCGAGGGCAGCGCGGCTGCCTATCTTCTCATCGCGATCGACGTGCTGCTGTCGCACGGCAGTATCGCGCGCGTAGCGCTCGCGCCGTTCCTCGCGAGCCCGCAACTGCTTGCACACGATCGCAACCGGCAGATCCATGACCAGATAGAGTCGCCGCGGGACATGCTGGGGCTGAAGGAAGAACCGAAGGGTGCAGTTCGCATGGCCGATCTGAGGGCACGACCCTCGCGCGGCTATTCGCTGATCGACACCCTAAATAACTTTCTGGCCGACGAGCCGGTCGGCAATGCATTGCGGACAGCGCTCGCGGCGGCGGTAGAGACGCTCGAACCTTATGACGCGCACGCGACGTTGAGCGACGCTGAATTCGCTGGCCGTCACGCACTGAACGTCCTCACCCGGGCGAACTGGTTCAGGCCGGAGGACGGCAATCTCGAGTACCGGTCGCCGCCAGACGAGGCCGCACATTTCGCGGCGCTCGAAGCCAAGCGCGATGTCGCGGCACAGGCGAGCGGAATGGAAGCGCGCATTTCATTGGCGGTCGACGGCGGCGAGTATGCGACGGCCGACACCGCCCGCGACGCTGTCGTCTATGCCGAGGGCGGCGTGCCCGATGGCAGTGATAGCGACGCGCTCCAGGCGCGCGCGAGACGGCTGATCACGACGGCGTTGCTCGTCGCACGCGACGGCGACGACGCGCTGCTGGCAGCACACGAAGCCTGGGTGCGGGAAGTGATCGTGATCGCGCTCGAGGAGAAATCCGATCGCGGCGGCGGCTCGCGCGATATGCTGCGCTACAACCGCCCGGCGATCGCGATCCTCGCGCTGATCCATCTTTGGGCTCGGCTGGGGAAAACCTCCGATCGGGATGCGCTGGTTGGACTCGCGACACGCCAAGATCGGGCGGCAGCCCCCGCGGTAGCAGTATCTGTCTCACGCATCCTGGAGATCGAGCCGCGTCTCTTCAAGGCGATGATGCGGGCAGCATTTTCCAACATGACATGGCGCTGGAAGAGCTACCAATCGGAAGACGAGGCGCTGCAAACGGCGTTCGAAGCAGAGCGGGCGGCCCGGACAGACGCGGCGGTGACGGCCGAACTGACCTGGCTTGAAGGCGGCGCGGAACCTAACTGGCCCACTTGGCCCGAGAAGCGACCGAAGCTGCGCCGAGCCAGACGAATTCGGGTGCCGGGATCAGCAACTGCGAAAGACTTCGATGCCGATGAAGCGCTGGCGACGGCGATCGACCCTGCGGCGGAGTTCCTTCACACCGATCATCAGGCGGCGGCCCGTTGGCTGGCGATAATCCAGTCGGCGCCTGCGGAAGCGATCGGCTGGCGCCAGGAGATCGTCTCGGCCTATGCTGACTGGACGGGGCGAATGAATGGGCTGGGCTATGCGGCCGAAGCCGAGATGAGCCGCGAGCTGACCGACTGGAATCTGCAGTATTACGCATTCTATGCCGAGCGGCTGCTCGACGGAGACGATGCGTCGTTCGCGGCCGATCTGCCGTTCGTGACCGATCTGCCGGACGCGCCTTTCGCCGAGGTAGCGGAGACGGTGCAGCATGCCGCTGACGTACTCTATTTCAACCACGCCAGTCGTGCGTCGGCGCGGCCGGTGGCGCTGCGCGAAAAGCTTGTCGCGCGGGTGATGGCGCTCAGCCGCTGGCAGAGCGTCCGCGACCCAGGCGAAGCTCGGATCGACCTGGATAGCGGTGGCGTCATCGCGAAAATGCTGTTCAACACCTATGGGCCGATCAACGGGCCGCACAGCTATCTGCCGCCGGCTGTCTTCGACCGGGTGGATCCCTTCCTGCCGGTGCTCCGCCCGATCTTGCCCGGGGGGCAAACGGTGTTCGTCGCGCGCTGCACGATGAACCTGCTGCTGGTCGCGCCGCGCTCGCGCCATTTGGGTTTCCTGCTGGACGCGGTCGAGGCCTGGTTCGTCCGCACGACCTCACCGGAGCTGTGGATCGCGGCGGGCGTCGGCCCCAAGGTCGTGCAGTGGTTGGAGGTGTGCGTTGTCGAGGATCCGGGATTGCTCGCGCCAGCACATCCGGCGCGCACGCGGATCGATTGGGCACTGGGCAAAATGGTGGGGGTTGGTGTAGCCGAGGCGCATGATCTGGAGCGGCGCGTCACAGCGGCGGCCGAAGCCGCCGCCGTCGCGCCTGTCCGTCGCATGCCGGACTGAGGCTTGGGGCGGGGCGCTACCCGCAGCAGGGGCAGCCCAAGACCGTCGGGCTTGCCTCATGGAGGCTTGCTCCTCGTTTCCCGAAGCGCCTTGGACGCAAAGCAGCCTTTGGATTGCCTACCGCGTGCCGACATCGAGTGCGAGTCGGACGATCAGGTCCGCTTTGGTCGATTCGGAATCGAAGGCAACTTGTGTCCTCCCGGCCCCGAACCGGTCGTTCGTTATCGACGCAGCGAACGACTGCTCTCCGCCCGATCCGGTCGGTACCACAGGCGGCCGACGGCTCCGGTGCCTCAAGACTTGAACTCCGCTTCCCCTCGCCAAGCGCCGAGGGGAGTAGAGTTCGCCAGAAGCATCAAAATCGCTGCTTTTGCAGCGCTGTCCGGCCAAGGCCGACGAATGCCCGATCTCGGAGCGTTGGACAGACACATCCACCGATAGTCTGAAATTGAGTATCGGTGGACGGCTCTGTCCGAAGCAGATCTCGGCGCCAAAGCCGGACGCCCCCGGTGCACCGGGGGCGTGGAGGCAGTTCAGTGCCGAGAACGCTTGGCTACGTGTCTCGATGCGTGTGGAACGCAGTCTGCGTGCATGGCGATCTTGCCGGATTTCCGCTCGAGGACCCTCATGATCCGGGCGGGGGTAAGCCGAGGCGGCGATAGCGGCCGACCCGAGGCCGATTGGCATTCGCCAGATGGCCTGCGATATCTGCCCTAGCTATCCAAGCTGCAGTTTCGGATTGTTTCGGCCCCAGTTCGGAACCCCGCCTGAACGAAAAGTTGGCGCCACGTCAGGTTTGCACAGTCCGCTCCGGCGCCCCAAAGACGCCGGCGCGAGCGCTGCTCGTCATGCGTTGCTTGCGCTTTAAAGAAGGGAATGCCTGCAATGGGTCTCGACGTCGGAATTTATATTGAAGGCGAAGATGAAGCTCTGCTCGATTTCGGAGGCCATTGGGCGCTCTTCGACCTTCTTGGATCCGACGATGCCCAACCTGTTCGGGAAGGCTACTCAGACTTCTGGGTCGATGACGACGTCCTGGACCGGCTCGAGCGAGGCATCGCCGAGCTTTGGTCGGATAAGGGCGTCTCATCGCGCAGCATCACCGAGGAGGAGGCTCGGGGCCTGCCGAACGGGACGAGGAGAATTTGTCGCCGGAGACATTGAAGGCGGTCCATGTCTGGTTTCATGGCTGGCTGCGCGATGCGCTTGACGCACACGGCGACCTGATCTGCGCATGGTCCGCCTGAGCACGCTCGGCATCGATGCTTAGCGGCCTGCCCGGCAGGACGTATTCGGGCGAGCAGGACGGCTTGCCGCCTGTTCGCGCCGCTTAGCAGGCACGCCGACGTATAGGTTGGGCGGCTAATTCTCGAATAAGTGAACAGGGCGAAAGCGTAAGCGACACATCTTGGAGACGGCGCTTTGCCCGGGCAGACAACAGGTCAGTTTCTCGGGGCTGGTTTGGCTTGAGGTGGTCTTCGCCGGTCCCCGGCGCGTCGGGTTCAGGTTCGCGCTACATCAAGCACGAAGACGTCGACACGTCCCCTCAGTTCCTCGGGCAACTGATCGCGTATGGCGGCGCACAGGCCTGCGGCGCTCCCGTAGCCATGCTGTTTGCGCCCCGCCACCTCCTCGTCTGGTCCGTACCAGATCACCAGGAAGATGCCCTGTTCGTCGGCGTCCGGATGCATCGCGTATCGCTCGGACAGCTGCAGGCTGGCCGCCGTGAAGAGATCGCGGTGCCATTGTCCCTTGCCCTCGATCACCAGCATTCTTGACCGGCCTCCGACCATGCGGGTCGCGGTCAGGTCGCAACGATTTCGGTCGCCAAGCTGGTGCTCGACCACCTCTTGAATGTCGAAAGGCTTCAGGCGCGGGTCCAGCCAGGCGGAGACGCGATACATCGCGGCCACTTCATCGAGTCTGTCGTCGCCGTTGTAGAATTGGTGGACAACGCCCTTGTCCCCGTGGCGAACGTCCTTCTGATATTCCGTGAGCAGCTCCATCACCTGGGCGCGCAGCTGCTCCACGCTAGCAGGGGGACCGCCATCCAGGGCGGCCGCGATCACGGTCGCGCTTGGCCGCGCCGAGGTCAGCGCGGCCTTGCGGCGGAGGTCCGAGCGGATGCTGCGCAGGACGTTGTGCGTCGGGGCCGTGATCTCCAGGGCGAGCAGTCTGTCGGCGACAGGCAGGGCGATGCTGGGGGCGTCGCGGCCGATCTGCCAGACGATGGCGCTGAGATAGCGGTAGGCGGTCTCGCCCTTCGGACTTCCGGTTCCCCACATCGACGGCAAGGGAACGGGCGGCCAGTGAGGGAGGTAGGTCGTCAGAATCATCTCGATCTTCGGCGCCGACAGGGGCGCCCAGACCTCATCTCCTTCCGAGCCGTGATCCCGACGCTCGGCGAGCCACAGGACGAGATCCGGATCACGGGTCATGTAGGCCCAGACGGACGGGTCCACCTCCCTCGCGAACCAGAAGTCGCGCAGGAACCAGAATGGCCGCTGCGCTTCGCGCGAATGGGGGAGCATGCCGCGGTCGAGCTCGACGCATCTTGCCCGAACCAGTGCGAGCAGCGCCTGACGGTCGCCGTGTCGGGCAGCCAGATCGAACAGTCTTCCGAGGATCCGGGGCGAAAGGTCCGTGTAACGGCGAAGCCACTCGAGCGGGAGCGTCGTTAGAAGGTGGTTCAGCGCCGGTTCCCGCTCGAGCGCGTGGAGATCGGCCGCCTCGCTCGATGCCGCGAGCGCGGGCTCGATGTAGGCGCGGGCATAGGCTTCGGCCTCGGCCGGGGTCAGGGGGACATGGCGGCGAAGCTCGGACAGGAACGCGTCTTCCTCACCCTCGGCGAAGGTGCTGTAGCCGCCGGTGTCGAGCAAGATCGCCTGAAGGATCTTCGGCGCGACGGTCTCGAGGGTTCTGGTGGCGCGGAACTCCGCGATCGCCCCGGCGAGGAAGATCTGGACCCATACGCGCGCGTCTCCTTTGCCGACTGCATCGACTGAAGGGCAGCGATCCGCCAACGTCTGGAGACTTCGCCGAAGCATTACCTCTGGATCGAACAGATCATGGGTCGCCGTCGACAATTCGTCAGGCTGAATGAGGTAGGACCGCGCGACCCTGTAGGTCCAATCGATATGTGCGCCACGCTCGACAAGCGCGCGATTCCGTCGGAAATGCGCGATGTTCTCGCTTGCAACCCTCAACTCCCTCCGTCGCCAGCGCCCTTCGCTCCGATAGCGAGGCGAACGGTAGCTGTTCCAGCGCCTCTGACTGGCATGGTTCATTTGCGCCCATTCTCGCATCAGAGCTGGCTTCATGAGGGCCTGCTCACGGCAGCGCCGGCGCAGATCGTTCGGACCTCTGGCTTCTGCACCACCATAGTAGTTGTGGGTAGGAGCGAATTCGATCCACAGCGCCGCATTGTCCATTTCGAAGGCAAGGTCGAGGAAGTGGCTGGCATCGCCTTGCTGCAGTAGCAGGCCGGAGTGTCCGTTCGACCCGTCGATGTCGCAAAGCGCATCGGAGATCTCCTGGCGGCTTGTCAAACCGGCTAAGGCGCGCTCTTGCAGGTTGCGCCGCAGACCATCATGCGCTCGGAGAACCGCCACCGCCGCACTGGAGGTCGGCGCAATCCGGCTACGAAAATGCAGGTTCCCGACCCACCGCCAGAGCCGGTCTGGGTCGTGCGGCCCGTAAGCGGCCTCGAAATACGCTTCGAGTAGCAAACCCACGATCTTGCTGACGCCATCCCGACACTCGCACCCATGGCGCCTTCGACCACAGGTGCAGCGCAGACCCCCGGTGAGGTCATCCAGAAGCTGTATGATGTTTTGTTGCGAAATGTCCCGGATGAGGCGCCGGACGAAGTATCGCTCGCCAATTGCGCGAGAGCGATTAGTCCGGCCTCGCGCGTAGAGTCTGACCGCCGCTTCAAGCGTCTCCCGCAGCAACTCGTACGGCGCGCGGTCCGAGAAATGCATGAGCACCACTGACGCCAGCCGCAGCGCGTCGATGGTGCCGCCGGCGACAAGCCGGCGGAACGCCTCGACCGGCTCGTAGCCGTCGTCTCCGAGCAAGCAGGACAGCGCGTCGGTGCGGGCGCCGAGCTGGGCGGCCTCGTCCAGAAGGATGGTCTCGAGTTCGAGGCGCAGCAGGTTCACGGCGGGCGAGCCGACCAGCAGTTCCAGCAGCAGCTCGCGGAGATGCCCGTCATCCGGCGCCACGAGGATCGGGCGAACCGCCTCGATGACATCCGGCGTGAAGAAGCCCGACGCGCTGAACGAGCGCCAGCGGTCGCCGCGGCGGAAATAGGGATCCTCGGCGTTCAGCCGCCCCAGCGCGCCGAGAAGCCGGATCCGGGAGGCCGAGGTCAGCCGCGACGGATCGCCGTTCGACAGGACCGCATAGGGATCGAGCTCGATCACCGCGGCCTGGATGGCCGGCGACCCCAGAGCGGCCATCCAACCCAGCAGTCCCCGCAGATCATCTCGCGCGGCCCCGTTCGGGGCGATCAGCGCGAGGGTCTGCGCGCAGGACAGCCGACAGGCGGGGTCATCGATGCGTCTGATGAGGTGCTGGGCCGCGCCATGCTCGGCCACGATCCTGTGCACCGGCTCATGCTGGTTGGCCGCGGCGCCCGGGCGAAAGAGCTTGGTGGCAAGAACGGCAAGCGGCGCCTTGCCCGTCAGCCCGATCGTTTCGAGCTGCGGATGGAGATCATCCTCAGCGACGTCCCCGACGGCCAGGCCGTCCGCGCCGCACAGAAGCAGCTTCGCGTAGATCTCGTTGGCCCAGTCGATCCGCCGTTGCGGCGCCGGCATCCCCTTCGTCGCCACGTTGGGGTTCGATTCTCGGGCGAGATACTTGATCGCCAAGGCGAAGACCTCGCCCCGGGACGGGAGCCGCCCATTCGCCTCGTCGTAGGCGCCGGCGAAGAGGCGCAGAAATTCCGGGTTGCCCAGAAGGGTATGAAGATCGAACCGGCGGATGTCGGCTGCGAACGCATCGAAGGGCCTGCCGGGGTGAAAGTGCTCGAACAACTGCTGCTGCTCTTCACCTTCCAGCGGAACCAGGTGGGCGACCGTAGGCTCCCGACCAAAAAGATCGCCGATGAACCGGGTTCGCGCGTCTTCCCATTCGCCTGAGCGGCTGGAGAGCAGCACCCGATCGGGGTTGGCGTCTCGGATCCTGTGAAGGATGTCCTGAACGCGCCCGTCGCCGATCCGCGCAACCTCGTCGAACGCGTCGACGACAAGGGTCGCGGCATGCGTCGTGGGCCGGAGTGCGCTCGCGCGGATCCGTTCGACGCCGAACTGGCCAGCGATGCTGTCGAGGAGGCCCGTTTTGCCCGCGCCCGGCTCCGCGAGAACGACGGCGAGACCAGGCTCTGCGAGCAGAGCGGCTTCCGGCATCGTGCGATCGCCGACGCGAAGCGTACGGGGGATGTGAAAACGATCAGTGATCAAGGCTACTCGATGAAACATCCGCAGGACATGCGACCGACGCCCTGCCGGGCGTATGGCGCATGAACCAGATACCACGACGGAACCGGAAGGGGAGTTCCGCGCGGTGGGGCCGTCGATCAATCATCATCGGTTGGCTGTTCCTTGGGCGAGCGGAGGCCCGCCCTGATGCGAGCAAATGCACCAACGAAGTTGGCCTTGCGCTCCCTGAGACTCCGCCGGCCTCTGAGGGGCGCGACCAGAAACTTTCAACTTTTGAACGGCGTGTGATCTCATGATCCGCCCGTAGCCAGAAGCATATCTCGGCGTTCCTCTCGGCCTTTTGGAGTTGGCGGCCGACAAAAGCGCCGCCCCATCATGATGCGGGCGCAGCCGCCTGAGCCGGCAGGTCGTCACCGAGGCGATCACGATCATCCCAATCCGGGTTCGCCTCGGCCCTCTCGCGCAACTGCTGGAGAAGCTTTTCCATGAACGGCTCAGCATCACATTCTGGCGCGGCGCCAAGCCCGTGGCGCGCCGGCGGATTCTTGAGTTCCCCAAGCAGCGTCTGGACCGCCTGGCGGACCGCCTCGTCATCCCTGATGGCGCGGTAGGATTCGAAGGGTTTTCCGCCGGTCCCTCGCGGCAGGCCGATGCGGCGTTCGAAATCCGGGATGCTGACCTCATGGGCGACCCGGATCCGCTTCGCCTTCGCCTCGTTGACCAGCTTGCGGATTTCCAGGTTGTGCGCCCAGGAGCCCGACTTGGTGTGTTCACCGCTCTTGTTGCGCTTGCCGTCCTTGACGTGCGGCCAGTCGCAGTCGTGCAGAACTCCGAAGTCCTTCTCGAAATGGATCAGCATTTTCATCACGGCTCGGATTTGAGGTTTGCCCCGCGCCTTGATGATCGTGACCTGGTCGATCAGCTCGTGCCCCTCCTCGACCACGGCCGCGATGAACGCGGCGTGTTCCGTATCGCCTTCGACCACGATCGGATAGCTGCCGAAGAACACCTCGCAGAAGGTCGGATCCATCTCCTGCATCGCCTTGAGGTTTTCCTTTTCCTCGCCGGTGAAACCCGCTTCGTCGGTCCGGAAGGTCCGCGGACCGAGGTTGTCCTCTCCCTCTTCGCGCTCGAGTCGCAGGATCGTGGTGTGGTCGACGGCGGGATTGACGAACAGCGGCGAGTGCGTGGTCACCATCACCTGCCATTCCGGCTGCGCTGCAAGTTGATACAGCTGTCGTTGCGCTGCACGAACCGCCAGGGGATGAAGAGCGTTCTCCGGCTCGTCGATCAACAGGATGTAGCCGGGAAGGCCTGGGTCGTCGTCATCGCGAAGGATCGGTCCGCCGGCCTTGAGCTGATCGATCTGCGCCTGAACCGCCTCCTGATCCGCGGCTTTCGTCTTCTCCTTCTCGAGCGACTTCAGCTTCTCCGCCCTGATCTTGATGTCGCTGTCCAGCTTGTTCCGCACCCGCAGCATGGTCCAGAACAGGGCGCGCTGCGCGCCCGACCCCTGCTGGGAAAGGGGCACGTCGACGCCGCCGTCGGTGACGCGGAGCCCGGACCCGTCTTTGATCAGCTGCGCAACGTTTAGCGTCGGCGGTTCGGCTTTGACATCCAGACTGATGGAGAGACCCGGAAACACGCCTGTGAGGCCCTTCTCCACCTCCTCGACGGCCTCGCCGAAGCGATCCTTCTGCTCATCAACAATGCCGGCGACGCCCGCGCGCAAGGCGGCGACAGCCTTCGCCATCTCTGAATCGGCATTCGATCTGGCGGCGTCCAGCGCCGTCACGACGGGTTCGAGGACGAGCTTCATCAGCTCTTCCTCAGCCTTCGCCGGATCGCCGCGCGATTCGATGCGAACAGGCTGCGGCAGGCGGGATTTGAATACGTTGTCCGCGCCGCCCGCGTTGCCCTCCGGCGCGTAGCCGTCATCCTCCTCCAATGGCTGGCCCGGCTTGCGGGTCTGCCGGACAGCCTTTGGGCTCGATCCGTCCGTGCTGAGCCAACGCCAGCGGCTCGTGAGAATGCGCAGTTCCTCGCGCTCTTCGACCCAATCGTCTCCGATGTTCCCGATGCCTGGGGGGATATGCACCTCGAGGATGACCTCGGACGGATCATCCTCCGGCGCCTGCGCGAAGCGGTCACGGCCCCAGTCGAACTTCTCCTTGCCCTGCGCAAGCTCATAGGCGCGCAGCAAGGTGGATTTTCCCGAGTTGTTTCGCCCGACAATGCACACGACGTCGTCGAGGGCGACCCTCACGCCCTGCGGGCCGATGCATCCGATATTCCGGACCTGCATTGTGATCAGCTTGGAACGATTTTCAGCCATTCTGGCCCCCAATATGCAGTTAAACCTCGGCCCGACCCTCAACCGGGATAGTCCGCGCGACCCTCGTTGATCTCAATCAAGTCCAGAAGATCGCCGGTCTTCTCGCATCGTGCTTTCCGCATGCCATCACCGATTGTGAAACAGGGATGGCGAACATGCTGCAAGCCGGGCCCCGCTTCATTCACCAGATGCCCACCGTTGTGCGCTCGCACGATCACTTCGGCTCCGCAACTGGGGCATCGGCTGGTGTTCGACCTGGGCGCGTTCCGGCCGCTTGGACGGTTTCGGACCCACGTCCCATGGACCTCGCTCGATCCGCCATTCGGTCGTTTGCGCCGAAATGACCTCCGCGAATGGTAAGATGCCGGCTGGGTCATGTCCGCTATCCTCGCGCCTCGATCGTGCTGCCCGATGGCCACGGGCCCGTCGTCGTCGGACAGGATCATCGGCGGCTCCTGCGCGGCGATCGCCCCCCGGATCAGCGCGCGGGAGGGGTCAGGAAACGCCGCCATCGCCTCGATCCGGTCAGCTCCATCGTGGTTGCCTGAGGACATGATCAGCGCGGCCTGCGTTTCCTCCGCCAGTCGACGCAGGAAGCGGTTGAACCGTCGAATGCTGTCGCCCGAGGGGTTGGCGCGATCGAAGACGTCGCCGGGGATCAGCAGCGCCTGAACCTCATGCTCGCGCACGGCGGCGAGGATCTGGTCGAGGATCGCCTCCTGATCCGCCTCCAGCGATACCCCGTGCAGCTGTCGGCCCAGGTGGAGGTCCGCGGTGTGAAGGAATCGCATGAGAGTGCCCGATTGCCGCTAGTATATCCAAAAAATAGATGGATAAGTTGCGTTGGGTCAAGATAGGCTTCGGTCATGGCCCTGGAAGACCTCAAACACGCGCAGCGCGAGCGCTTGCTGCACCTCGACAGGTGTCTGACCTGGCGCGGCCGGGCGAACCGTCGCGATTTGATGGAGCCCTTCGGGATTTCGCCGGCCCAAGCGGCGCTTGATCTGCGGCTATATCAAGCGCGAGCTCCAGCTCCTCCGGTCTACGATCCCGTGGCGAAAACATATGTCGCCGCACCGGAGCATATGCCACTCGAAGCGCCATCGATCCTGGGCGCCTGCGCGGCGCTTGGACCGCTGGTCGAGGACGATGCGCGGCCCCCTGCGCGGGCGACCGATTTCCGGGCGGTGGCGCTTTGCGCTCAGGCGATAGAACGGGCGGAAGATCTGAGGATCCCGTACGTCTCGATGACTACCGGAGCCGCGGATCCGCAATGGATCGCCCCAAGGCGGTTCTTTCGCGACGGAGACGCGCTGTTGCTCCGATGCTGGAGCTACGAGCGGCAGGCTTGGCGGAACTATCTTCCAATCCGGTTCCTGCCGGACGCAGGGGGCGAGCGGCGCGCGTCCGCGACGCTTCCCCCCGATGAGGAATGGGAGACCCTCGTGATCTGGCATCTCGTGCCGAGGTCGTCGCTGTCTGCGGCGCAGGCCGCTGCTGTTCGGCGTGAGTATGGCTTCGAGGGCCAGCATCTTCGCCTGCAGACTCGTGCGGCAATGGAACTGTTCGTGCGCCGGCGCTGGAGCCTTGACGCAGAGAACGGTCGCCTCGAAATCGAGTCCGAAACGAGGGCGCCGCAGGCGACCGTCCTTAGTATGGGCTCGCAGGGGATCACCTGATGACGGTGCCCTCCGGTGTAAGCGGAGAAGGCGTCAGATCACCTGCAGCCCTGCGGATCGCGTGAGGCGACCCTGCCGTTAGTCGCTCAAGCCTGGGCGTTCGCCCCGATTGCCTCGCCTACCGTGTCGAAAACAGGGGCCGGCCAGTCCGTGCCTAGGGCGAAGAGGACGCGCCCAACCCTTGCGATCGCCAGGGTGTCGTCCTCCCAGATCACCTCGTGCGCCTCACGGACGCGGTCCTCGACCTTTTCCAGGTAGAGGTCGTCATGGAACTCGGCGAACCGGTGGATGACGGAGTTCGCAACCCGGTCCAGAGAGGACCAAACCGAGAACTACCCTAACTTATAAGTGAGGGCACTCCGGGGGCAGGGTCACAGTGGATCGAACAATGACACGGTCCGCCTCACGCGATCAGGGTGCCGCCATCGACGTCGATCACCGCTCCGGTGACCGAGGGGCCGTCGATGGCGAAGAGATAGGCGGCGGCCAGATCCTCCGGGCGCGCGACGCGACCGACGGGAAGCTTCGCCGCGGCGCCCTCCAGCATCGCCTGTCGGGCGGGCGCGGGCATGGCGGCGTAGGCTTCGGTGTCGGTCAGGCCGGGGCTGACGACGTTCACCCGCGCCGGCGCGAGTTCGCGCGCCAGCACCTTGGTCGAGGCTTCGAGCGCCGCGTTCATCGCCGTCTTCACCAGTGCGCCGGGCGTGGCGCGGCGGGCGAGGAAGCCCGAGGTCAGCGTCAGCGACCCGCCGGGGCGCAGGCGCGGCGCGGCCGCCTGCGCGACGGCGAGCGCGCCCCAGACCTTCACGTCGAAGGCCGCGCGCGCCGCGGCGAGGTCCAGCGCCGCCAGCGGGCCGCCCGGCGCCTGGGACCCGGCGGTCACCACCACATGATCCACCGCGCCGATCTGCGCGAAGAACGCGGCGACCGCGACCGGGTCGGCGATGTCGAGCCCGGTCGAGCGGCCCGCCGCCACCACGCGCCCCGGACGCGCCGACAACGCCTGCGCCACCGCGCGGCCGATGCCGGAGGTCCCGCCGATCACCACCGACACGGTTTCGGAACTGAAAGTCATCGCGTTGCTCCATCCTGTTGGAACAGGAAGATCGGGCGTCCGGGCGGAGCGCAGAATGGCCCTCGGACCGAAGGTTGAGTTCGGAAAACACGAAGGCCGGCCCGGGGCCGGGGTCAGCGTCGCGCTCAGGGCGCCAGCGACGCGAGGTACGCGACCAGGTCGGCGCGGTCCTCGGGCTTCGCGACGCGCAGGGTCATCTTCGTGCCGGGCGCATAGCCGCGCGGATCGGCGAGGAACGCCTCCAGCCGCTCCGGCGTCCAGTCGCCGCCCAGTTGCGTCAGCGCCTTGGAATAGCGGAACCCGGCGGCAGCGCCGACGGGACGGCCGACGACGCCGCCCAGCCCGGGCCCGACGCGGGGCGTCGCGTCGGTCGTGTGGCAGGCGGCGCAGCGCTTGAATTGCGCCTGGCCGCGGGTCGCGTCGCCCTCGGCGAGCGCAGGAAGGCCGGCGGCCGCGGCGATGACGAGGGCGAGCGGGATCGCGCGTGGAAACATGGTCTTCTCCTGGAGCGGGCCCGGACCAAGGGTCGTGGCTTCCTCGACCGGGCGGGGGAGGGCGCGGGCCAAGACGGGCACGACGCCGCCGGATATGTCGCCCCCGTCCAGGCGCCTCGCCAGACATACGCAAGGGGGGGAACGCCCTCCCCGGGGAGGGGGCGGGCGACCGGCGACGGACCCGGGGCGAGGGCGGGGCCGAGGTCCCATACCGCGGCAGGGGGCCGACCCTTCCCCCGTCCAGACGGTCGAGGGGGCGGCGCGCCCCTATCCTCGAGCGCCTGTCCCCATGGAGACCTCCGATGACCCAGACCACCGCCGACGTGATCGTCGCCACCCTTGCGCGGGCCGGGGTGCGCCGCTGCTACGGCGTGCCGGGCGACACGCTCAACCACGTCACCGACGCCATCCGCCGCAGCGAGATCCGCTGGGTGCATGTCCGCCACGAGGAGGCGGGCGGCTTCGCGGCCGGGGCCGAGGCCATGCTGACCGGGGAGCTCGCCGCCTGCGCCGGCTCCTGTGGGCCGGGCAGCCTGCACTTCGTCAACGGCATCTTCGAGAGCCACCGCAACCGGGCGCCGGTCGTGCTGATCGCCAGCCAGATCGTGCGCGACGAGATCGGCTTCGACTTTCCGCAGGAGGTCGATTTCCGCGCCATCTACAAGACCTGCAGCGTCTTCTGCGAGGAGATCCGCACCCCCGCCCAGGCCCGCCGGATGACCGCGATGGCGGCGCAGGCGGCGCTGGCCCATCGCGGCGTCGCGGTGCTGATCGTGCCCGCGGACGTCGCCAGCGCCCCGGCCGCCAAGAGCCCGGACTTCGACGCGCATCGCGCCCGCCCCCGCATCCTGCCGGCGGAGGCGGAGCTGGACGCCCTCGCCGAGCGCCTGAACGCCGGCGGCCGGGTGGCGATCTACGGCGGCTCGGGCTGCGAGGGCGCGCGGGAGGCGGTCATGGCGCTGGCGGACCTGCTGGGCGCGCCGGTCGCCCACACCTCCCGTGCCAAGGATTTCCTCGAGCCGGGGAACCCGTTCGACGTCGGCATGACCGGCGTCTTCGGCTCCGAGGCCGGCGCCCATGCGCTCGGCGCCTGCGACACGCTTCTGCTGCTGGGCTGCGACTTCGCCTGGCGCCAGTTCTATCCCACGAAGGCGACGATCCTGCAGGTGGACCTGGAGGCCGCGCATCTCGGCCGCCGCCACCCGGTCGACCTGGGCCTGGTCGGCGACGTGCGCGAGACGCTGGAGGCGCTGGCGCCGCGGATCGTCCGGCGCGCCGACCGCGCCTTTCTCGACGACTGCCTCGCCCATCGCGACCGGGCCCGCAAGGCGCAGGACCGGCACGCGGTCGCCGACGACGCCCGCCCGATCCACCCGCAATACCTCGCCGTCACCGTGGCCCGCCACGCGGCGCGCGACGCGGTGTTCACGGCCGACGGCGGCTCTCCCATGGTCTGGTGCCTGCGGCATGTGCCTGCGACGGGGCGCAACCGGACGATCGTGTCGCTGACCCACGGCACCATGGCCAACGCCATGCCGCAGGCGCTGGGCGCGCAGGCGGCCTTCCCGGATCGGCAGGTGATCTCGATGTCCGGCGACGGGGGGCTCGCGATGCTGTTCGGCGACCTGATGACCACCGTGCAGGAGGGGCTGCCGATCAAGATCTGCGTCTTCGACAACAGCTCGCTGGGCTTCGTCGAGCTGGAGCAGAAGGTCGAGGGGCTGCTGGACGCCTATACCGACCTGAAGAACCCCGACTTCGCCCACGTGGCGCAGGCCATGGGCATCTGGGGCCGGCGGGTGGAGCGGGCGAGCGACCTGGACATGGCCGTCCATGATTGGCTGGCGGCCGAGGGGCCGGCTCTGCTGGACGTGGTGACCGACCGCTATGAGCTGGTGATGCCGCCGAAGGTCGAAGCCTCGCAGGTCTACGGCGCCGCGCTCTATTCCGCCAAGGCGGTGCTGGCGGGCCGGGGTCGCGAGGCGGCGGAGCTGATCCGTGGGGCCCTGAGCTGACATCCGCGTCGGCCCGATCCGCGGGGACCGGGCCGACGTTTCCGCAGGCGCCTCAGATCGCGTAGCGGCGCACCGCGGCCTCGTCCCAACGCACGTCGATGCCCGGCAGGCCGCTCGCCTGGACCCGGCCCTGCGCGGGAACCGGCGGGTCGAGCAGGATGGGCGAGGCCCAGTCCACCCATTCCAGCCAATGCGCCGTCGGCGTGACCCGCAGCAGATGCGCTGCGATCTCCGGGTAGAGGTGGTTCGAGAACTGGATCCCCGCCGCCCCCGCGACGGCGGCCGCGCGAAGCCAGCCGGTGACCCCGCCGATCCGCATCAGGTCGCCCATCGCGTAGTGCAGCGCCCGCGCCTCGACGAAGCGCAGCAGGTCGCGGGCGCCGTAGAGGTTCTCGCCCAGCTGCAGGGGGGTGCGCAGCTTCGCGGCCAGCTCGGCGTATCCGCGCAGGTCGTCGTAGGCCAGCGGCTCCTCGAACCAGTAGAGGCCCTGTTCGTCCAGGTCGTGGCAGCGGCGCAGCGCGTCGCCGCCGCCCATGCCCTGGTTGAAGTCGACCATCAAGTCGAGGTCGCGCCCCACGCCCTCGCGCACCGCTGCGATGGCGGCGAGGTCGTCGGCCAGCCGATCAGCCCCCAGCCGCAGCTTCAGGGCGGAGAAGCCGCCCTCGTCGACCAGTTCCCGCGCCTCGCCGGCCAGAGAGCCGACCTCGTGGCGCCAGAGGCCGTTGGAATTGTAAGCGCGAACCGGGCCGACGGCGCCGCCCAACAGTTCGACCAGCGGCAGGCCGGCCTCCTTGGCGCGGGCATCCCACAGCGCCATGTCGATCGCCGCCGCGGCGATCGTCGTCAGCCCCGCGACGCCGACGACGTTCAGCGCCTGCATCAAGCCCGCCTCGACGTCGAAGGGCGCGGCGGGACGCCCGGCCAGAACCTCGGCCAGGTCCGAGAGTTCGGCCAGCACGGCAGGGACCGAGGCCGCGCGATAGGGCGCCACGTAGGCGCAGCCGATGACGCCGCCGGCCAGCTCGACGTCGACCAGCACCAGCGGCCAGCGGTCGAAGCGGCCGATGGCGGCGATCACGGGGCGACGCAGGGGAACCAGGACGGCGCGTGCCCGCAGGCTGCGGATCGCGCCGGGGCTCATCGGGGGTGGGAAGCCCGGCGCCTGCAGCGGCGCGACGGAGGCGAAATCGTCCATGCTGGCCTCCCTCAGGCGAAGCGGCGCAGGGGCTCGAGCGTCATCGGCTCGGCCAGCAGATCGTCGAACCGCGCCGCGAGCGCCGCCAGCGCCGGACCGGCCGCGTGGACGTCGAGCGCCGCCTGGTCGCGCCAGGCCTCGTACATCACCACGGTGGCGGGCGAAGCATGCGGGACATGCGCGTGGTAGGCGATGCAGCCATCCTCGGCCAGAACGCGCGGAACGAGGGCCGCGATCGCGTCGCGCAGCGCCTGCTCGCGGCCGGGCCGGGCGGTCAGGCGGGCCAGCAGGCGAACCTCTTCGTCAGGGTCGGGAGTCATCGGAAGGTCCTTTCGATCAGGGGGCGGGGCAGGGGCGGTCCGAGCCGCCCGCGGGCAGGGGCGCGGACCAGAGCGTCACGGGAAAGCGCGGGCGCGCGTCGCCGTGGTGGAACAGGGCCGATCGGTCGATCTGGGCCGCCGGCATCCACAGGCGTCCCGCGGCGTCGATATGCATCGCGTCGACCCAGTGCAGGCGCGGGTCGCGAAACAGCGTCTCGACCTCGCCGTCGGGCCGCAGCGCCCGGATCGCGTCCGCGGCCAGGTCGGAGAAGACCAGCCGACCGTCCGCGGCCATCGCCGTCCCGCCCGTGGGAGGCAGGTCGGCGAAGGGCTCGACCGCCGCCCCCAGCGTCTCGGCCGGCAGGGAGGGGTCGTCGAGCGCCGCCAGGGGAACCCGCGACCATGGTCCCGCCAAGGGGCCGTAAAGCAGCCAGCGCCCGTCCGACGACAGCTCCAGCGGGTCGGCATGGACTTTCAGAGGCCGGTCGTCGGGGCCGCGCAGGATCTCGCCGTCGACCACGATGGGTCGGTCGTCACGCGCGACCGTGGACGGATGGTCCTCCAGCGCCCGGCGGGCGGTCCCGAGGTCGAGATCGAGCACGAGCAGTCCCGGTCGTCCCGCGTCCGTCAGGTAGGCGTGCCGGCCGTGAAAGCGCACGTCATCCACGTATGAACCGGGCAGCGCCACGTCGGACGCGAAGCGGATCACCCGCAGCACCCGGCCCGAGACGGGGTCCATCCGCACCAGCTTGGCGCCGCCCGGCAGGGGATCGCCGCCGAAGTCCGGCGCGCCGGTGTCCACGGCCCAGAGCGCGCCCTCGGCGTCGAGCCGCAGGGCGTTGAGGTTCACGAAGCGGTCGGCGGCGTCCCGGCCGGGCGCCCAGTCGTTCCAGCGCGCATCCGGAAAGGGCCTCGCCCCGCCATCGACCAGGCGCGACAGCTGCGGGCCGCTCCCCGAAGCCCAGCGAGGACCGGAGACGAAGACGCCCTGCGCGGTCGGAACCACGGCGTTCCAGACCTGGCTCCGGGTCGTCGCCTCGATCGTCAGGGCTTCCGCCTGATCGGGCGCCGCGAAGAGGCGGGTCGCCGCGAGGGCGACCACGACGGCGCCGGCGAGCCCGAGGGCGGCCGCCTCGAGAAACGACGCGGGAACGTGGAACGACATCGATGCGGCTCCTGCCGGGGGGACAAGCGGGCGGCGCCGAGATGCGCCTGACCCGCCGGAGAAAGGCGCCCGAGCTCGCCCGTGCCAGCCATACCGAGGTCGGGGGGGCGTCGCGGCGACGCGCCCGGGTCGCCGCGCAGGGCCGCCGAAAGCGCCGAACCGCACCTCGGTATGGGGTGCGGAGACCGACGTTCAGGCGCCTTGGGACGCCGGTCTCGCGCAGGCTTGGGGCGCTTTCGGATAGGAGACCGCCCCCCATGTCCTCCCCGCCCCTCTCTCCGCTTCCCGCTCTTCACGAGCGCCCCGCCTTCGCCGTCGGCGACCGGGTGCGCATCGCGACCCGCGCGCCCATCGGCCATTACCGCGTGCCGATCTATGTCCGCGGCCGCGAGGCGAAGGTCACCCGGATCATCGAGCCGGCGCTGATCGACAACGAAGAGGAAGGCTATGGCCGCAACGCCGGCGGCCTGCGCGGGCGCTACTACCGCGTCGCCATCCCGCTCGCCCGCCTGTGGACCGGCTATCCCGCCGCAAGGGGCGACGAACTGCAGATCGAGATCTTCGAAACCTGGCTGGAGCGCGCCTGATGCCCCACGATCATGACCACCCGCACCCCCACGCACACGACCACGACGCCCATGCCCCGATCGTCGAGGATGCGGCGCCCGGATATTACGAGGTGATGGAGACCGCGCTGCGTGAGCTGCTGATCGGCAAGGGCCTGATCACTGCGGCCGAGATCCGACGCCAGATCGAGGTGCTCGACAGCCGCACCCCCGCGCTGGGGGCGAAGGTGGTGGCGCGGGCCTGGACCGACCCCGCCTATCGCGCCCGCCTGCTGGAAGACGGCCGCGCGGCGGTCGAGGAGCTGGGGATCACCGTCTACGACGACACCCAGTTGATCGTGCTCGAGAACACCGAGACGGTGCACAACCTGATCGTCTGCACGCTCTGCTCCTGCTACCCGCGCCCGGTGCTGGGCCTGCCGCCGGACTGGTACAAGCTGAAGCCCTACCGGGCGCGCGCCGTCTCCGAACCCCGCAAGGTGCTTGCGGAGTTCGGCACCGTGCTGCCCGAGGGCGTCGAGATCCGGGTCAGCGACTCGACCTCGCTGGTCCGCTACCTGGTGCTGCCCCGCCGCCCCGAGGGGACCGAGGGCTGGTCCGAAGAGGCGCTGGCCGCCCTCGTCACCCGCGACGCCATGATCGGCGTCGTGCCCGTCACGCTGGCGCAGGAGGCCGCGTGATGGCCGCGTCCGTTCCGGATCATGTCTCCCGCCTGCCCAACGACATCGGCGGGGCCGAGGCCGGCCCGATCGTGCAGGTCGAGCACGAGCTTCTCCCCTGGGAGAAACGCTGCCACGCGCTGGCCGACGTGCTCGACTTCCGCAAGATCGTGAACACGGAGGAGAAGCGGAAGGGCGTCGAGGCGCTGGGCGAGACCCTGATCGGCCAGCTGCCCTATTACGAGCGCTGGACCGTGGCCTTCGCCAACATCCTGTTCGCCAAGGGCCTGCTGACCCCCTCGGAGCTGGCGCGCAAGATGCAGGAGGTCGAGGCGCGCTTCGGCCCGCCGGCCGGGGAGGCGGCCTCCGACGCGGCCGCGCCGGCGGGCGAGCCGGCCCGATGATCGCCCGTCCGGATTTCGCCAGGACCATGGGCGGCCCCGGGATGTTCGCCCCGTCGCCGCCCGCGCCGCGGCGCGCCCCGACCTGTTTTCACGAGGCGGATCCCGCCGCCCCCCTGCTGCGCCGCGCGACGGCCGAGGGGCTGGGGACCGCGCTGCTGGTGCTGGTCGCGGGCGGCGCGGGGCTGGCGGCGGAGCGCGCCTTCGGCCCGGGCGCCGGGCCGATCCTGCCGGTCCTGGCGCTGGCGATCCCGGCGGCGCTGGCGGGGCTGGTCGTCGCCTTCGGCGCCCTGTCAGGCGGGCATTTCAACCCGCTGATCACCGGCCTGCAATGGCTGGCGGGGGACCGCTCCGGCCGCTGCTTCGCGGCCTATGCGGCGGCGCAGATGCTCGGGGGCGCGCTGGGCGGCGCGGGGGCGGCCTGGCTCTGGGGTTCGGAAGCCGGGGGCGGCGCGCCCGCGGCGTCCGGCTGGCCGCTGGCGAGCGCCGAAGCGGTCGCCAGCGCCGCGCTGATGCTGGTCGTCTTCGGCTGCGCCCGCGGGCTGAAGGCCGAGACCGGGCCCTTCGCCGTCGCCGCCTGGCTGTCGGCGGCGATCCTCGCCTCGCCCTCGACCTCCTATGCCAACCCCGCGGTGGCGCTGGGCGCGGCGCTGAGCGCCGGGCCGGTCGCCCTCGCGCCCCAGGCGCTGGCCTGGTTCTGGCCGGCGCAGGTCGGCGGGGCGCTGGCCGCGTTCCTGTGCATCCGATGGCTGTTCCCGCGCCCGGACGGCGCGGGGACGCTCCCTCATCTCCAATCCGGGGCGTCGACATGATCCCGACCGGTTTCCGATCCGCCCCGGGCCGCGGTTTCCGCGCGCGGGCGGCGCTGTCGCTCGGCGTGGCCGGGGCGATGAATCTCGGCGCCTGGGGCTGGGCGCTGGTCGCCTTCGACGGGCGCGCCGACCTGCTGGCGACGGCCGGGCTGGTCTATGCGCTGGGCCTGCGCCACGCGGTCGACGCCGACCATATCGCCGCCATCGACAATGTCGCGCGCCGGATGGCGCAGGGCGCGCGGCCCCCGGCCTCGGTCGGGCTGTGGTTCGCGCTGGGGCATTCGGGGCTGGTGGTCGCGGCGACGCTGGTCATCCTGCTGGCCGCCGGCGGGCTGGCGGCGCATCCCCAGGCGCGGGCGATCGGCGGGATCGTGGCGACCTGCGTCTCGGGCGGTTTCCTGCTGCTGGTCGCGGGGATGAACCTGGCTGTCCTGCGCCGCACGCTGGCGGAGCTTCGCCGCCTGCGCGCGGGCGCGCCGCCCCGGGACCTGGGCGAGGCCGCCCGGGGCCCGCTGTCGCGGCTGTTCGGGCCCCTGTTCCGACGGATCGGGCGGCCCTGGCACATGGCCCCGCTGGGCGTCCTGTTCGGCCTGGGCTTCGACACCGCGACCGAGGTGGCGCTGTTCGGCCTGGCGGCGGCGCAGGCAGGCTCGGGCCTGGGCGTGGGGGCCGCCATGGCCTTGCCCGCCCTGTTCGCGGCGGGCATGTCGTTGGTCGACACGGCCGACGGGGCGCTGATGACCGGGGCCTATCGCTGGGCGCTGGACGACCCGCGGCGCAAGTTGCGCTGCAACCTGGCGCTGACCCTGATGTCGGTGGCCGCGGCGGTGCTGGTCGGCGCGGCGCAGGTCGGCGCGCTGGCGGCGGAATCCTTCGGCCTGCGCGGCGCCCTGATCCGCGCGGCGCAGGCGCTGACCGAGCGCTTCGACCTGCTGGGCCTGGCCATCGTCATCGCCTTCGCCGCCGCCTGGGCCATCGCCGCGGCGCTGGTCCCCGCCGCCGGGCGCCCGGGGCGCTCGGCCGCCTGACCGGGCGCCCGGCGACAGAAAA
>Ga0310345_10001611_pt1 | contig 24704 bp, 22 predicted proteins | sample HC15DNA20500_MG_FD_204667 | JGI IMG/M metagenome (GOLD analysis project Ga0310345, IMG submission 204667) | Marine microbial communities from station ALOHA, North Pacific Subtropical Gyre - HC15-DNA-20-500_MG | ecosystem: Environmental > Aquatic > Marine > Oceanic | place: Pacific Ocean: North... | reverse complement strand
AAAGTGCAGTAGACATTGCTGGCCAAGCGTGTCATCGCGAAGCTGGACATCAAGACGGACAACGTCGTCAAGGGTGTCCACATGGAAGGCCTCAGGGTCGTCGGGAAGCCCTCCGAATTGTCGCGGAAGTACGATGCTCAAGAAGCTGACGAACTCATCTATATCGACACCGTAGCCTCACTCTATGGTCGGCATCACCTCCTGGACATCATGCAGTCAGTAGCCGAGGAGAGTTTCGTTCCCATCACCGTTGGCGGCGGGATTCGGAGCCTTGACACGGCGCGAGCACTATTGAGAGTCGGGGCGGATAAGATCGCTCTCAACACCTATGCCTTCGAGAACCCAGGTTTCTTGACCGAGGCGGCTGAGGTGTTCGGGGCCCAAGCCATCGTTGCCTCGATCCACGCGAAGAGCGAAGGATCTGATTGGATCTGCTATGTCGAGAACGGTCGCGAACGGACTGGCGAGAAGGTGTGCGACTGGGTCAAGGAAGTTGAGGCCCTAGGTGCGGGTGAGATTCTGTTGATGTCTATCGACAGGGACGGCACGTATTCAGGTTTTGACCTCGACCTCGTGCGTCAAGTTGCCGACGCCGTTCACATTCCCGTGATCGCGGCGGGTGGCGCGGGCGACGTATCTTCCATTGGTGATGTCTTGGAGCTCGATGGCGTCACCGGCGTAGCACTGGCCTCAGTCCTCCACTACGAACGACTCAGCGTCTCACAAATAAAGGCAGACTTGACCCGGAGGGGCATTCCGACGAGGCCGATTCGTGAACACTAGGATAGGCATCATCGACTACCAGTGCGGCAACCTCAGGAATATTCAAAGAGGCATCGAAGCCAACGGAGATACCGCCATTATCTCTGGCGACACAACGGAACTGTCGCGTTGCGACAAGCTTGTGCTACCTGGCGTCGGTGCTTTTCAGGAGTGCTGGCGCCAGCTATCCCGGCAGTTTGGTGACGCACTTAGGCCTCTCCTTGCCGACAAACCCGTGCTTGGGATTTGTATCGGAATGCAGATCCTCTTCGAATCCAGTCTGGAACACGGAAGGCACCCTGGACTTGGCCTGCTCATGGGACGAGTCGAGAAGATCCAGACTCAAGGAGCCCCGGTGCCACACGTCGGATGGAACCAGCTGAGCATCCTCAAGGGCCGAGACACATTGTTCCGCGGTATCCCGGACGGTTCCCACTACTACTTCACTCATTCCTATCATTGTGTGCCCGACGACGATCACCTGGTTGCAGCCACGTCCCACTACGAGGGGTCGATCGTCACCGCCATCATCCACGACAACCTATACGCAACTCAGTTCCATCCAGAGAAATCCCAATATCTCGGCCTGAAGGTCCTGGAGAACTTCGTGCGGTATTGTTAGTACGCCGCCGTCCCGGCGTTCAGCGCCTGAGCCGGTAGCCCCGACCGAACCGGACCCCTGGGGACACCGGGGTCACCCGGCTCGACACATCGCCGCTCGGAGCAGGTGAGTGCACCTCAAGGCGAACCCCCGCGCTGCCTATGCGCCGACTCGGCGCATGACCTCGACGTCTGATCGGCTCGGGCACGCGATCGGGTTCCCGCACTCGCTCTTACTTCAACATCCACAAAGTGGTGCCGACGACAGACTTGAGATGCCAAGACAGTCACGCCACCTCCTTCGTGACAAGGAGGTCCAGGGCACAAGCCACTCGGAGTCCATGTCGGGCGCCCATCGTCGGAATTCCATCCGCGCCTCGACCACAAGGATCCGTACCCGCATGGACCAGAAGATCTTGACGTGCGCTGCCCCCTAGGCGGCATCGTGAGAAACGATCTTGCGTGGCAGTGCCTCGATCCGCCGCACGCCGGAATGATCCCAGAACGCTCGTGCTTGGTTTGAGTTGGGAACTATTCTGTTCGTCGGCGTACCCGTGGCAGGGTAGAGTCACTACTGAACGTGGCACCTCATTCATGAGAGTCGCCCAACTGCGCCATGTAGGTTCTCCCCGGGGGCCGGGCTCCAGACACTCAGCCGTCTCCACCCCCCTCCCCCGAGCGTAACCGCGAGGACGGTGATTCACCTTCTGAAGCGGCGATCCTAATCGCCCGCAAGCGGTTCAGTATACGCTTGGGATTTAGATCGTTGAGCGCGGCAAAGGACAGCTTCTTAAACGTTTCATATTCTTCGACGTTTTCTTGGGGCACGCGCGCGAAGAACTCACGGCCGAACGCGAGCGCCACGGCGACGACCGCCCCGAGGAGCAGACCAAGGAATCCAGCGTAGCGTGGATTGCTGGCCGACGACCTGATCGAGCCCTGAGGAGGGTCTACGACCGTTATCACGGGAGTGGTTCGGACCTCGTCGATGCGCGCCTGTTCGTACGCCTGGGCTAACGACGTGTAAACGTCCTGCCGCAGGTCGACGAGGCGCTGCAGGCGCGCTGACTCGAACGTCAGTTGTGGTGAGCCTTGGTATTGTCGGTTCTCTTGCAAGAATCGTAGCAATCTAGACTCTTCCTGTTGGAGCTCACGCTGCGCCTCCCCCATTCGCCCATCTATGAACTCCCGCTCCATGACGGCCTGGGATTGACGCTTTTGGAGGTTGAATTCGTTCACTAGCTGAAGCAGCCGATTGTTCAGCTCCAGTGCCAATCCGGGCCACCGAGCGGTAGTCTCGAGAATCACCATTCCGGTTCGTACGTCTGTGCGAGCGAATACTTGTCTTCCCAGTAGGCCCGTCGCGCTCGCAAGCCGAGCATCGGGTGTTTCCCCGATCAATTCATACAGATCCGCGATGGTGCCCTCAAGCGTATCTGCACGGGTGGAGCCCACGGCGAAGCGGTAGTGCCAGTCGGCCGCCCCGCGAAGCAAGTCGCGAGATTTTAGGAGCGCCACGTAGAAATCCGGGGACTCGCCCGACGAGCTCTCCGTGACACTCACGCCGAACTGTGCGGCCAAGCCTGCCAGTGGCGACGACGAAGGCTGCCCCCCCTGTGACACAAACTTTGACTCGGCGGTGAAATCCGCCCTCTGGAAGCGAGTTAACGCGTAGCCCGCTATGGACGCGAGTAGCGGTAGGCCAAGGATCAACAGGCGCTGTCTCAGCAACATGTTCGCGAGCGCGAGAATCGATACGGCCTCGGACTCGTCCCTTTGTTCTGGCTTTGGCGGCGAGGTAGGCTCGGGATGTCGTCGACCTTGGTCGTCGACGCTTCGAGATTCTGGCATAGGGCTCAAGTCCGGATCGGAGTCACTCACGACCTTGCTGACCCAGGCGCGGGTGCCTGGGGCGGCAAAGGAGCGGCTGCTAAGAGGGTTGACTGATTCGGATAGCACGCGACGATCACGGCAAAAACGAGAATTAGATAAAAATACAGTCCGCTCGTGAACAAGTTGCCGTAGCTCTTCAGCGAGTGCAGGAGCGCATACAGGACCGCGCCGGCTGCATACCATCCATTTCGGCCGAGCAAGAACATCGATAGGCCGATCGTTGCCACCGTGCCCATATGCAGGAATTGCGTAAGGATGGATGTGACCCCTCGTTGAGCGCCTGCAAGCGAGAGACTGGTCGCGGTGTTGAAATCGTCTTCGCGCCCCGTGAGCAGATCGGTACCGAACACGGTGTTGGCTATATCTTGTCCGACATAGCCAATCGCAGCCAGTTTCATTCCTGGCAAGAGCTTAGCGTTGATCGTGCCAAACGAGTTGGCGACGATCCAGGCAATCATCGCCACCCCGCCCAAGGACACCAACGCCAGCAGCTTGTGGGTCGGCTGCGGGTGCATCAGGATCACTCTACCTAGAAAGAGGAGGCTGAGAATGGTCAGGATCGCAATACCAGTCACGGAGTACGTCGCGAATAGAAAACCGGCAGTGACTAGATAGATGATCCTCATGTTCCATTTTCGCTCCCGATAGTCCATGATCAACGGCAACAAGAACAGCATGGGCGTCACGAAAAAGGCCGCCGTGTTGGGTTCCTGCAGCAAACCACTAGCTCGTCTGAAGCTGAGATTGAAGAGCACGCCGCCTCCCTGATCGTACAACACGAGCGACAGATAATAGGGCATCGTGTAGATGTGACCTCCCTTCTCCGCGTCCTTCGGCAGAGCACCGTCGGGGAGGTGCCAAGCTTCGGGGTCAACCATCTCGAGAGTGTGAAGCAGCCAGGCGGCGAGTCCCGCGAAGGCGATGTAGATCGCCAAATAGCAGTACGGTTGAAGCAGGAAGCGAAGGCCTTCCTTCGGGCGGAACCTGCTACTGGCGTACGAAAATACAAGCCCCACGGCAAGGAGCACGATCGCAAGGTCGATGAACACAATGACTAGGGTTTTGGCGTCTCCACCCGATATGAGCACGGTTAGACCCTCTACCAGTAGGAAGACTCCGTAGGTCGCCAAGAACAGCCAGGCGACGCTTCCAACACCGCGCCAAAGTCCAATGCGTCCGCTGCCCAAAGTCATCCAAGCGAACAGGAACAAGACGGCCACGCGAAATTGGACCGTTGCGGTGATCGGCAGGATGTGCGCGCTGATGAGCGTGGTTATGAGTTGGTCGCGCGTAATCAGATACAGGAAGATGATTTGAACCAAGACGTCGTAGGCTTTGACCCCGCCCCCTCCGAAATCCCCGTTCGTCCCAGTCGCGTTTAGTATCAAGCCGCTCATTACCTCAGTTCAGACTTCACTGGAAGCGTCCACAATAGGAAGGTTGCCGTCAGAGATGTCTCGTCTGACCTCTTGGAGGATTCTCCTTGGCACGTTCGTTGACGACCAGCGGGGTGCGGAATCGAAGTTCACGTTCTTGTTGGTCCGCGTGGAGCTGGGGAGGACGTGCGACCACGAAGCGCACGTTAGCGAGGTCACTTGCCAACGCATCGGTCGTCCCGTCGATCGCAACCTTGGCTGTGTCGTAGTGAGCGAGTATCGACGGAACAGCTCCGGTGTAGATCGACGATATATATCAGCAAAATCACAATAAAGGATAGGAGGAGCAACCGCCGATTAGTAGTGGATTAGGATGCTCTAGCCGCCGTTGCGCGAAACCGCCCATCGGCTCTGGGCTCCCTCCGAAGCCAGGCCCACGTATTTGCACGTACACGAGGGAACGGCTGAAGCCCCCCCTCCTTGCACTTCCTGCGAAGAACTCGGCCCCCTCACTGCCTACAAATCCAAACGGCCGGTCTCTCGACCGACCGTGTACTAATTCTGTGCGTGCTTCGAGTCGGAGTCGGCGCTACCCGACGTTTCGCGCCAGCATCAACTTCGGCGACGTCCGAAAATGCGTCGAGGAATTTTCACCGACGTGGGAGCCGATGTAGCCCTGCCCCGCCCGGCATGAGGCGGGTCATTGGTGTCCGATGTCGCTCAGGAGTGGGTCTTCGGCATCGCCAACCAATCCACTGTCTTTCGTAGCCCTTCACTCAGCGGCACCGCCACTCGGTAGCCCAGGCGCTCTCTGATTTTTTTGAGGCCGGCCAAGGAGTCCCGCACGTCTCCATCGCGTGGCGGACCATGCACGGCGTCCACGTCGGCGCCTACGGCTGCCTTGATCTCCGCCCACAGGCTGTTGAGCGAGATGCGCTCGCCACACCCCACATTGAACACCTCACCCACTACGCCCTCGGGCGGGGCGATGCACGCGAGCAGATTTGCCCGCACCACGTTCTCCACGTAAGTGAAGTCGCGCGTTTGATCACCGTCCCCATCGATCGTCGGCACCACTCCCGCAATCGCCTTCGTGATGAAGCGGGGGATAACCGCCGAATATTGGGACGACGGATCCTGCCGAGGACCGAAGACATTGAAGTAGCGCAGGACCACAGTTTCGAATCCGTAGACCAGCGAAAACGCGACGCAGTATTGCTCGCCCGTGAGCTTTGCCACGGCGTAGGGAGAGCGTGGGAGCGTGGGCATGTCCTCCACCTTCGGAAGCGTCGGCGTGTCCCCGTATGCGGAACCCGACCCCGCGTACACGAACCGGCGTACACCCGCATCGCGGGCGGCGACCAGCATGTTCAGCGTGCCGGTAGCGCAGGCCTCGTGGCTCGCCTGAGGGTCGGCCACGCTCCTCGGAACGGAGGGAAGGGCGGCCTGGTGGAGCACATAGTCGACGCTCTGACACGCCGACGCGCATGCGGCCGGGTCGGTAATGGATCCGTCGATCAGGCGGATGCGTTCAACGAAGCCGTCGAGGTTCTCGGGCCTGCCGGTCGAGAAATCGTCGAGGACGCGGACGGAGGCCTCTGCTTCCAAGAGGTGGGCAACCAGGTTCGAACCGATGAACCCGCCCCCACCTGTGATCAGGTAGTTGGCCGATGGATCGATTTCATTCATCGGACCAGGCACACCTCGATCTGACGTAGCATAGGGCCTCTTGTCCGGGGCACGACGTCGGTTCGATGCTCAGTCGCCGGACTCCTCAAACACTCTCGTGACCGAGGGGACGCCTCGTGCCTTCGGGGCCGGTAGGCGTGAAGGGGCTCGGTGGGGGAGGAGGAGAGAACGCAGTCCGAGCCCGAGAATGCGCGGCTGTTTTGCTATCAGCCCCAGGGCGGCACTGGCCATTGAGTCTCTATTGTGGTCACCAAGAAAGGTCCTGAGGGGTTCATTCACCATCCGCACCATCTCCTCGTACATCTTCTGGTCGAATCGGTCCATGGACCAACGGATGAAGTCGTGGACGTAGAGTTCCCAATGGAGGGACCTCAACTCTCTCCTATACGAGGTGCCCCCCAAAAGACTCCGCGCCGCGGCGTCAGCCCCCCAAAGCCCTGACACGACCCCCCCCACTGTCGTCACCTTCACATGGGCCGCCGCGTCGCCTACAAGCAACACCCGACTGCCCGCCGAGCTCCATTCCAGGCGTCGCGTGGGCTGATGAAGCGGGATCATCGCGCCCTGGTGTGAAAGCGCGCGAAATCCTTCCCGACGAAGGAACTTGTCGAGGTCGTCCCTCGCGTTGGTGGACGTTTCGGCAACAAGGCCCAAGACACCCGTGCGTGAAGATTCGGGGATGAGCCAATAGAAGTACTTGGTCGCGGCCCGGTCAAACCACACCTTGGTCACATCAGAATCGTACCCAGCCGGTAGATCCACGACAGCCTGGACGACAGGTACAACCCGCTGTGGCTCCTTCGAGAGGGAGCTAGCGATCTGGCAGTTTGTGCCACCGGCACCGATCAACTCGCGCGTATGGATCTGATAAGTGCGCTTGCTGTTCCGGTCTCGCACACTCAAGGCAACGCGATCACCCTCGAAGGACAGGCCCAGCACCTCCGCGTGCACACGGATCTCGACTCCGGCCGAGGTGGCCCGAGCAGCTAGGTGCCGTAGCAACGCGGACCTCTCAATGATCAGGTCTGGAGGTCGAAGTGTAACTGACGCAGTTGCGTCACCGGCATTGACCTCCATCACACCGGTCTGGTGAAGAACTACGTCCGACGGAAGCTCGCCAAGAATCGACCGCAATCGATCCGTGACGATCCAGGTTCGCCCAGGCGCTCGTGGAGCCCCCTTTCGTTCCAGAACTACAACCTCTCGGCCGCCGAGCGCCAGCTTCTCAGCCGCGAGGAGCCCAGCGCATGATGCGCCCGAGATAACGACGTCGATGTGCTCTGGCGACCCTCGTCGCGCTGACCTACTCGCCATCGATCTTGTTCTTGCCGGAGTCGGACACGGTTGAGTGGCACACCGTGGACGAACCGCTCGGGCGCATCGGCGTCGCTACCCTCACGGTGTCTTTGATGGGAGAGTCCTACCGATCCGTTGTAGATCCGCCGAAACGATGTGCTCGATCCTCTCGATGTTCCGGGTCGAAGTTCGCCGCACCAGGCCGAATACAACGTAGCCCTTTCCCAACAGCAATTCAGCAAGATAGCTGCCGTCCTGGCCAGTAACCCCAGTTATCAGAGCACGAGGCACTGTAACTCTCCGTTCGCGGGAAGATTCAGGGAAGTACCAGCCTCTGTGTGCCGAATACCTCATTACTACGTAGGTAGGCTACCAAGTTCACCGTTCGGCGCACAATCTACATCAATACCGAGACTTGGCGTACCTAGGGACCTGTGCCATTATCTCGTACTCCCGACACCCCCGCGGGTCAGCAACTCCACTTCTCGTGCCCTGGCCCGTCAAATGACCGAGCAGCGCAGAGCCCTCGTCACTGGGATTCTCGGTCAGGATGGGAGCTACCTCGCCGAGCTTCTTCTCGACCGAGGCTACACGGTCTTCGGGTTCGCTCGCGAGGTAGAGCCAAGTGAGATGTGGCGGATCGCTCCAATCTCCGGTCGTATAGAGATCATCATCGGCGACCTCCGCGATAGAACATCGGTCGAGCGAGCGGTAACCCGAGCTCGCCCACACGAGATCTACAACCTAGCCGCCTCGGCCTCGAGCACGGCATCATGGCACAATCCGAGCGACGTGCTCGACATCAACTGTACGGGCGTGGCCAGCCTCTTGAGTCCCGCGGTCAAGCAAAATCCCTCCGTGCGTTTCTTTCAGGCCTCTAGCTGCCAGATCTTCGGAGAGCCTGCGACGGCTCCCCAGAACGAGGAGACCCCAATGAGACCGCACACGCCATACGCGGTTGCGAAGGCGGCGGCGCACTGGATGGTCGACAACCTTCGGCGGGTCAATGGGGCCTTTGCGTGCAACGGGATCCTCTACAATCATGAGAGTCCGCGCCGACATCCCGACTTCGTCTCCAGGCGGATCTCGCTAGGCGTTGCAAGAATCAAACTCGGCATGACCAAGACGTTGAAGCTCGGGAACCTCGAAGCCCGCCGGGACTGGGGGTACGCCCCGGACTACGTGAAAGCGATGTGGGCAATGCTCCAGCAAGACGATCCGCGCGACTATATCATCGGCTCCGGGACAACCCATTCGGTCCGCGACTTCGTTCAGGCGGCTTTCAATCATGTCGGGCTCGACTGCAACAACCATCTCTCGGTCGATGAAGACCTGTGGCGTCCGGCCGAGCCGGTTCCGTTTCTTGCCGATCCAGGCCGCGCCGCGCAAGATCTCGGGTGGCGTCCCACCGTTTCCTTCGAAGAAATCGTCCGGCTCATGGTGGATGCCGACTTGGAACGCCTTCGTCGAAGTCAGGACGACGAAGCCGGCGACTGAGACTCCCCGTTGCCGCGCAGATTGAGGAGCCCCTTCGCGTGCAAGAGCTCTTCATACGCCTCGAGTACGGTGGCAGTGGCCCGTCGCTCGTCGAACTGCGCCGCCGCCTTCCTCCTCCCTTCCGCACCCATTTGTCTGCGTAGTTCCGGATTCTCCAACAGTTCCTGGATGCTGGCGGCCAAGGCGCGGCTGTCGCGTGGGGGAACCAGGAAGCCGTTGACCCCGTGCTCGACGACCTCTCGGCAACCTCGAATGTCGGTGGCCACCAGGGGCAGGCCCATGGCACAACCCTCCATCAAAGACCGGGGGAGCCCTTCGCGGTAGGAGGGGAGCGTGAGCACGTCCATGAGAGCCATGAGCTGGGGCACATCCAACCTCCACCCGAGAAACCTCACGTGTGCTCCAACCCCCAAGGCCCGTGCCAGGTCGACATCGACCTGATCGCGCTTTCCCGTCGACGTCGGCCCTACGATCAGAAACAGCGTTTCGGGTCGCAGCTGGGACAGTTCCGCTGCCGCCTCTAGGAACTCGACCACGCCCTTCTCCCGCACGAGCGGAGCAACTAGGCCCACGACCCGATGGTCATCTCCGATCCCAAGGGCTACCCGCTGGCGATCGACTTCCTCCTGTGAGACGGCTCCGGGGTGGAAGCGGGTCAAGTCGGTGCCGATTCCGCCACTGCCCAGTGTTCTCATCTTGGCGGGTGGGCAGATGTTGGTCTCGACCGCCAGCTGGACATCTTCCCGATTCACTGAAAAGACCAAGTCCGCGCAGGCTGCGGCAAGTCGCTCGAGCGTTCCGAAGAAGGCCCGACCTGGTAGCGAGGTACCTTGGGAGAAGTGGAAGCCGTGGACCGTATGAACAACGACCGGAACCCGGCTGATCTTCGCGGCGAGACGACCGAGTAGGCCCGGCTTAGGGTTATGGCTGTGGACGATCGAGAATCGCTCGCGCCGGAACAGTCGTACGAGTCGAGCCAGCGCCAAGAGATCGCGAAGCGGGGTGATCGCACGCGGCATCTCCACCTGATGCACCGTGATGCCGTGTCGCTCCACGTCTGGAGTCCAGTCGCTCGGGCTACAGACGACATGCACTTCATACCCAGCCTCCTGGCAGATCCGCAGCTGACCTAACAAGAAGAGTCGCACGCTGTCCGGGTTCGCCACGCATACCAATTTCAGGCGCTCGACTGGCGCGCGCCTATTGCCAGTGGCCGGGTCGCCCCGACGGGTCGCTCTCACCTGACTCATCTCATCTCGCCTCCGTCCCTCCCTTCGCTAGAAGAGAATCGTAGAGTGCCCCGAGGATCTGCGTCGAACGTCCCCAATCGAGTTCCGGCGTCGAGTCGAGGCATGCCTCCCTCCACCGGGTCCAAGCCTCCTCGTCCGACAGGGCGGTCTCCATCGCGTCCGCCAGTGCATGCCAGTCCTCCGGAGGGACGACAATCCCCTTCCCCTCGGCCATCGCACGGCAACCGCCTACGTCCGTAACCACTACGGGTGTCCCGCAAGCCACTGCTTCGAGGAGCACCTTGGGCTGCCCTTCCGACCGTGATGACATCACGAAGACTCTACTCTCCCTCATCAGCTTGGCCACCTCGTCTCTCTGGCACGAGCCTCGAAACTCCACGTGCGTTCCAATCCCAATCTCTCGGGCAAGATCCTCCACGGCCTCGCGTCCCAAACCGTCCCCGACCATGATAAGACGTACGTCGGCGAATCGCTGCCGAACTCTCCGAAAGGCGCGCATGAGGACGTCGAACCCCTTTTCATTTCGGAAGTTACCGACAGCCAGGAACTGCGGGACCCTAGCCGCTTCGCCGGGGAAAAACGTCTGCATGTCCACGCCATTGGGCGTATATACGAGCGCCTTGACCGACAGAAGATGACTCAATTCGTCACGCATGCTCTCTGTGACGAAGCACACGGCGTCCGCCTGATTCACACCCCACCGAAGAACGGGGCTCCGGCGCAACCAAAACAGCTCACTTCCGTGGATCGTCACCACGAGTCGGCAGCCAAGAAGCCACTTAGCGAGGAGTCCGACCTTGAGCGGAATCGGGGTATGAAGGTGAACGACGTGAGGACGGAATCGGATCACTCGTGGCATAGCCGCGATCGCCAACACTCCATACCCGAACAGCTTGTACGCTAACGCGGCTGCTCGAGCAATCATCCCACTCGCCCAATGCAACTCGATATCCGGGTATCTGATCCGGGCTAGCTGAACATGAGCGGGGACGGGAAAGGGGCAACCACCCTGTAGCCGAGTGATGTATAGCGTGGGGAGTGCCAGGTTGAGAGTGGCGTAGTAACCGGGCAAGCCCCCTCCAGGGACCTCCGAGTTGGGGAACGTCGGAGAAACTCGGCACACGCGAACTTCGCCGTCCACTTGGACCGCTCCTCTCGGATCCAAGCCTTGGATAGCGCTCGGCTGACTCACGACGATCGCTGCCTCGTCTCCAGGCCGGTCATCAGACTTTGATAGAGCTGGAGATAGCGCGCCCCAACACAGTCGATCGAGAAGCGCGAGTTTATGGTCTCGCGCGCCTGCTTCGAGAGCCGACTCAAAGACTCCGGATGGTCCTCAAGCCAAGCCAACGCGGGAGCTAATTCCCCCCGACGGTCGAAGACGATACCGTTCTCGCGATCAGATACAATTCCGAGGTTGGCGCGAATGCGCGTGACCACCGGGACAGCCCCCGCGGCCATCGCCTCCAGGAGTGCGTTCGAGAGCCCTTCGGACTCCGACGGCAGCACGAAACAATCGGACCCACTCAAGAGCTTGATCACCGTCTCCCGGCTCACCTGCCCCATGAATCGCACGAGACCGCGATCTCGAAGGGTGGCGGCCTTGGACTCGAGACGACCTCGCTCCGGTCCATCACCGAGAATGAGCAGGACTCGGGGCCGGGGATCCTCCGAAACCAACTGCTTCCACGCCTCAACCGCCCACTCGAAGCGTTTCCTGGGGATGAGGCGCCCCACACATGTCCCGATGAAGGCATCCGGTGGGAGACGGAGTTCCCGGCGAAGGCCAACGCGATTCTCTGACGGCGACGTAGTCGCGGATACATCGACTCCATTGGGGATCGAAGCAATGCGCGACCAATCCACACCTGCACTTTCGAGCTCGCTGCGGCTTTCCTCGTTGACGGCTACGAACCGATCGACGCTTCTTCGAAGTAGAAGCCAACGCAGACGTCTCAAACCCCGTCCACCCGCCAACACGTCGATCGGCCCGCACGGCCCACTCCTCGTCACCTTCGCAACGACCGGACGGCGGTGGAGGAGTCGCGGCACCAGGGCAGCAAGGAGCGGCGAATCCAATGTATGAAAGTGAAGCACGTCGCAGCCGTTGGCGCGACGCCCCAGGTAGCGCATCAGCCTCCAAAGAAACTGTCCCGAACTGACTGCCGGCAGCCGCAGAACACGGCTGTTTGGACCGATAGACTCCTCAATCTGAGTGTCCTCAAGTTTCCTGGTGAGAACGGTGACCTCGACACCCATGTGCCCCAATTGCCGTGCCAGTAGGGATGCCTGGTTCTCTGCACCACCGACGGCAGGTGGAAACAGTGGGATCACCATGGTCACTCGGAGTGCCTCTGGACTCCGATCGCGATTTGGACGATTCCCAATCATCGCCCGGCCGTGCCCTGGCTCCCGGCACCGAGCGCTCGAGCCCCGAGAAGGAAGGCCACCAGCAGGAAGGCGAAGCTGATGGTCACATAGGCGAGCAAGAACACGTCGAGACGGCCGATGGCCGCGGTGACCACCAGTACCAGAGAAACGGTCCCGAAGCCCTTGAGATTCTTCCCGACAACCTCGATCGACGAGAAACTCGTGAGTTGGGCCGACCCTTCCCCTTCTTGCATGTGGCCCGCCTTGTCAGCGGCCGCCCCTCTTACGAGAAGCCCGAGGCCTTGAAACAACCCTCCCGCGCTGCCCACCCAGGCCCACATATGCGGGGGCACCACCGAGCCGGTAACCGACGTCGTCGCCAGCGCGATCCCCACGACCGGCAACAGCAGTATCTGCATCACGTATCCGTTGACCGCGTCGAAGTAGGCTCCTAGACGGCTCGATTCGCCTCGAAGCACAGCAAGGTTCCCGTCAACGTTGTCCAGGACGAACCAGAGCATAATCAGCCCCGCTCCAAGTAGACGCCGCTGCCCCCCCCCAATTCCGATGGTCGCGAGTCCCCCGACACCGACGATGAAGCTTAGCGCCGTGGCCTGGTTGGGGCGGATTCCAAGTCGATAAAACATCCAGGTAGGGATCATCGATGCCGGGCGGAAGGCAGCGCGCAGGAGAAGGTGATCCCGCCGGTCCTTCGCCGACTTCTTCTGCAAACAGAAGCGTGCCACCTCAGCCAGGGTCACGCTACCGCTCCGGCGCCGGCGAGGCGACGGACTCGTGGTGTGCTCGATCACCTCGCGGCTCTGCTGAGAGGTCCACGAAGATGCGCTCGTACTCCTCAGCAACTCGATCCCACTCGTAACGCTTCGCCGACTCGGCCCCAGCGGCTCCCAGCTCCTCGCGAAGCACCGGATCTCGGAAGAGCCGGATCAGTTGTCGAGCGAACGCCTCAGCATCGCCAGCCGGTGCCTGTAGTCCGTTGACGCCATCTTGGACCACATCCCGACACCCAGGAGCGTCCGTGGTAACCACGGGAATGCCGGCGGCCATAGCCTCAATCTGAACCATACCGAACGTCTCGAGGAGCGACGGAAAGGCAAAGATATCGGCTGCGCGATACATGTGGACAAGCTTGCGGGGGGGAACATCGTCGCCGCCGGCTGCCGAACTCATCCCAACTTCTTCCAAGCACGTCACCCGCTCCGCAACTCGCGCCGCCTCGAGGGCTGGACGGATGCGCCGGGCACCCCTCCCTACCAGGTACCACCGAAAATCCAGTCCCTGCTCGACGAGTGTCCGCGCGATGTCTGGGATCAGCTCGAAGCCCTTTTTCCGGTGATAGCGGCCGGTCGTCAACAGGACGGTCGTGCGGGGAGGCCACCCCAGCTCTTCTCTGAGTCGGGCCGTGTCCTCGCCCCGGCCGAAGCGCTCCAGGTTGACCCCGTTAGGCACGATCCGAATCCGCTCCGGACTCACTCCCAAATCCAGGAACTCGGCCCGGACGGAGGGGGTCAGCGCCACGAGACGGTCGTAGGCGCCCAGAGTGGCCACGATCCGGTTCTCCAATCGGCCGTCCAGCCGCGTGCCGTAGCCCAGATCGGCAGACTTTTGGATGTCCTCGCCGGAGCACCGCAAGAGGATCGGCACCCGCCCACGCAATCCCGTCGCCACGTACCCGCTGGGATAGGACATGACCACTAGCCACGCGTCATAGTTGCGGAATCGTTGGAGCCCGCGAAGATACGCAGCCGCGGCGCAGCGACCGAACAGCGGAAGGCGCGTGGCCAACCCGTAGAACCGAGGCGGCAAGAACCTCACGGTGTACCCGTAGGCATTCTCTGCACCCGGGGTCGATCTCGGTACGTACACGTCGACCGAGTGACCACGGGTAGCGAGGCGTGCTGCGATGTTGTGGGTGAAAACCTGTGCTCCCCCAAGCTTCGGTAGAAACGTAGACGTCAGCAACGCGAGTCTCATGGATCCAGCACCCGTGCTTCGCCGGTCAGTCATGGAGAAACCATGAGGTATGAGGCGAGGCGTGCCCGCGCTTCACCAGGACGAATCCCGTCGTGGAGCTAAGGCCGGCCCGCTCAATCCAGGGCCGCAGGCGCTGGATGCCGAATCGATAGGGAGAGTGCGCCGGAAGTCCGTCGACGAGACTGACAACTTCAAAGCCACTCCTTTCGAACAGGTCGGTCCACGTGCGACGCCCAAAGCGGATGAACTCGGCGAGATTGCTGGAGGCGACCCCATGGGGTGGCGGCCAGAGGTTGCGACGCCAAAACGAAAGCCGCTGGACCTTTACGTTGTTGTCATACGCTGTCTGAACGCTTGCCGCAGGGGCCCCGAGGAGCCGCTCGGCCAACGCTATGACTTGGCTCGGATAAAAGAGGGCCATGTGAAGCGTCTTCCAGAATCGGTTTGGGACTGTGTGAACACTCACGCCGTCGTCTCGGAGGACGCGCCACAACTCTCGCAGGGCCACCTCTGGTTCCGGAAGATGCTCTAGGAGGTTCGAGGAAAAGGCGAAATCGAAGCTACCATCCGCGAACGGCTGGGCTTCCGCATCACAAATCGTCCATGAGACGCCGGCAGTCGGGGCGGTGTCGAGGCGCCCGCGATTGATGTCCGTGCTGACCAGCCTTCGGTTATAGCGCGAAATGAGGCGACTCTGGTGGCCATCGCCCGCACCGAGCTCCAACGCTCGGTCGAACGCCCCGTTCGGGATGCCACGGAATATGGCCTCGATCTCCCGGGCTCGGAGGAATCTTCGTAGCGAGGTGCTGTCAGCCCGAAAACCGGCCTTCTTCACGAACCTGCCGCCCCCCTGCTGACCGCGATCACCGTGCTACGCCTCGTCCCAAATCCGAAGACCTTCGATGAGGTTTCGGACTGCCTGAATCTCCATATCGACCCTGGCTTCGAGCCCGTAAGACCCTACGTGCGGGGTCAGAACAACGTTGTCGTAGCCGGTCAACGGCCCCGAATACGGTTCCTCTCCGAAGACGTCAATCGCTGCTCCCCGAAGTCTTCCAGATGAGAGGGAAGCCGCAAGTGCGTCTTCATCCACCACCCCCCCCCTAGAAAGGTTTACGAGCCATGCGCCCTGGCGCATATGGCCTAGTTCGAACTCGCCGATGAGTGGCCCTTCGCGTCCTCCCCCCGAGATGTGAACCGATACGATATCCGCCCATTCGAGAAGCTCTCGCAGCCCGAGGCGACGGGCCGGTAGATCCGAGTCGATCTCCCGCGGATCGGCGTATCCCAGCGAGCAACCGAGGACCTGAAAAAGCCTGGCGACCTCTTGCCCGATATCGCCGAAGCCGATGATGCCGACCCGCTTTCCGCGTAGCAGATGCCCCATGCGCTTCTTCCACGAACCCGCCCGGAGGTCCCGGTCCATCCACGAGGTGTGTCGGAGAAGGGACAGCGTCACAGAGAGAGTGAGTTCGGCCACTGCCGGAGTGGGGGCGGAGGGGGTATTAAAGACGCGGATGCCACACCGAGTAGCGACATCCAGATCGACGTTGTCCAACCCGACACCGCATCGGGAGATCACCCGTAGCCGCTTTAGGTAGGGCAATGTCGACTCGTCCAGGGGTTCGTTGCCCGCGATGAGCCCGACGGCCTCCCAGGCGAACTCCACCAGCTCAGGCCCCTCAAGACGACGACCCCGCGGGTTCAGATCCCACGTGAGGTCCTCCTCTCTCATGAGGTCCAGCGGACGTTCGTCGTAAGAGCCGAACGAACTCGTGCCAATGCAAACACGGCGCTTCATGACCGCTTCCGTCGCATGCGCCCGTCTCCGGCACTCCCGAGTCGGTCAGACACGTTACCCCTCCGCTCGCTCCCCACCATGACGGTGGTTATTCGCAAGAAGGAGTAGCGTCGCGGCCAGGCGGTCTGACGCGTGGCCGTCCGGGTCACCGAAGCTGTCCTTCACGAGTGGTAGGAGATCCGATAAGTACCGCAGCCTCCGGTCCCGGTCTGCCGCCAACGCCCGAACGTGGGCGCGCAAAGCTTGCGGGTCGCCGGCCGACCGAACCGGAACGGCCGAGTCACGAAACAGGCTCATGTCGGGCCTGTCATTGGGCAGAAGTAGGACGACGGGCAGGCCCAATTCTATCGCTTCGACACCCGTGGATGAATACGTGGCCAGGAACACGTCGCTCCGAGTGATCCACTCGTAGATACTACCTTCCCTGACGACCCGGATCCGCGCACTCTGACCGGCCGCTCCCTTTCTGGCGTCGTGCAGCAGGCTCGCGAAGCGACTGCTCGACATCTTGGGATGCGGCTTGAAAATAAGCTCTAGACCCGACTCGTCCGCCAACCCGCGAACAGCCATGTGGAGGACAAGGGGTGTGTCATGTAGGCCGGGCGCCACGAGTACTCTGAAGACGCCGTCGCCGGGCTCGGCCGATCGGCTCTTCGGTGCCTCGGTCCAAGCCGTGTCGAGTCGGGCGGCTCCACAAGCCACGACCAACGAGGCGTCCGCTCCGTCCTCGAGCAGAATCCGCTCGGCGATTCCCCCGTCGACCAGATATGTGTCTGGGGTTGGGAGTCCGGAAGCCCCTCCGTGAAGGGGATCTCTGTCCGACCGGGTCCCCGCGAGGAGGAGTTTCATCTTGGTGAACGGACCGTGCTGAAGCCCCGCGACCACGGCACAAGGCCAACCTCGACGAGACCCCATCATGATGGCCCTTCCATACACGTATTCGAACCCGTAAGTAACCACGACGTCCGGGCGTACACGACGTGCGAGGCGAGCAGCATTCTTCGCCAATAGCAAGAGGTGCGGCCAGGAAACGATCGCGGAGCGCCATAGATGCCGCTCGAGTACTCCCCGAACGTCGAGTCCTCTCCAGCGAAACGCACGCGAGTAGGACTCCTGCCGTGTCATCCTCAAGAACTTCAGGAAATCCCGAGGTCCGAGGTAAGTGAGGACGATCTCGTGGAACCGTCCGAATTGCTCAAGGACTCGCCCGCTCCCGGGCGCGGTCTCAGGCCGATCCCGCATCCTCAGCCGGTGTAAATAGGTCGAGAGTCCCAGAAAGCTCGTGCGGTCATACAGCCGCATTGCCCACGTCCAGCTCCCGCCGTCTGCCCGCACAACGTCGGGGGTCCTCCCATAGTACATGTCCTGCCACACATCGAAGCGGCGCGTCCAGACGCGTGGGTACCATGTATACGCCAGGATCCTCGGAGCCGGCTCAACTTCACTCTCCTTGGCCCGTGCGGCCTCCTTCCCGTCCTTCCGCAATCGCGCCCACAGACGGGCGCACGCGGTGGCCCCGAGCAACGTGGCACAACCGAGGATACGAGCGCCCAGCAGGCGCAGGAGGCGTCGGTTGCCCCGGCCCGTCGCACGGGTGACGAGATCGACGCGGCAGCTCTTGGCGATCTGGTGGACAAGGCCCGCCAGCGGAGCCTCTGCTATCACCACGACGATGTCGTAGTGCTTCGAAGTCAAGACATGGTGGACCAGGCCCGCCCGAAATAGATCCCACCAATATGGGTCCCCCGGACCATTCTTGGTTGAAATCTCCGTCAGCCACCACAACTCTGCGAACCGAGCCGCCCACTCCGCACCGCCGGACTCCTGCGCAGCCAGGTGTAGTTCCCGTCGAAGTCGCCCTCCCAAATCCTTCAGGCTCTCTCGGACTGACGCGTCCACTTCGGTGAAGAGTCGAGCGGTGTCAAGAGCCACGACGCTGCCACCCCACGCCCTATCGGCCCAGAGGGAACCGTCCCCCTCGGCTCTGTCCATGAAGTCCAGAACATCAAGCGAACAGTCGATATCTCTTGAGGCACGCACTGCGGAAAGGGAGCGCACCAGACCCGCTTCGGTCGCGCCGCGGTGACCCAGAACCAGAAGGACGCCGCCATCGGGTGCTTCTTGCGATCCCAAGATCGTCACGAGCCAGGACGGGATGCGAAGTACTTCGCGATGAGCTCCGGAAGCAGACCGTCGAATGAAAGGTAGGTCAATTCCATGGCTCCCGGACCACGCGTGAGGATGCATCCTAGCTGACCGTCTCGGTTCTTCTTGTCCCGCCGAAGAGCCGTCAGGTACTCCTCCAATCGAGTCCTTGGGAGCTCGAAATCAGGCATGTTACACCGCAGCACCTCGCTCATGCTCTCGAACGTGTCGCCGTCGAGGTAACCGATCTCGCGCGAGATGAAATTCGCGAGATCCATCCCGACCGTGACCGCCTGACCGTGGTTCACGGTGTAGCGGGTCACAGCCTCGATCGCATGACCAAACGTGTGGCCGTAGTTGAAGAGCCTCCGCTCGCCCTGGTCCAATTCGTCACGCTCGATCATCGCCTTCTTGATGCTCAGGCTCAGCTTCAGGTCCTGCAAGAGGAGCTGAGGATCTCCCAGCACGCCCCCGTAGTTGTCCCTGAGCCACCCCGCTCTCTCGTTCCCGTCCACGAGATAGTAGTGGAGAATCTCTCCGATTCCTGACTTCACCTCGCTTTCGGGTAGGGTCGAGAGCAGGCGCGGATCGATCAGCACCCTCTGAGGCGGATAGAACGAGCCCACGAGGTTCTTGAATTCACCCAGGTTGATTGATGTCTTGCTCCCGATGCAGCTGTCCGCCTGGGCGAGCAGCGTAGTGGGCACAAAGTTCCAGGGGATTCCTCGATACAGGATGGTGGCGACAAAACCACACACGTCTTGAATCACTCCTCCTCCGATTGCCAACAGAGTGTGATTCCGCCTTACGCCGGCGTCCACCAGCCACCGGATGACCTCAATACAGGACTCGAGTGTCTTGGCCTGTTCGCTCGCCTCGAGCTCCAGCGTGCGGCTCTGGGGCAAAACCGGTTTCAACTCTTCGGCCAGAAGGGACATGACGTTCCGGTCGACGAGACAGAAGCAGTCGCCGACTCGATTGGATATCTCGCGGACGAAGCAGTCGGTGAACACCACCTGGTAGTCACCGAGACGGGAACGTACGATGAACGAATCAGACATTCACGAACCCACCGTCCACGATGAGGTCCTGACCCGTGATATACGTGTTGAGATCGCTGGCGAGGAACAGCACCGCGCTCGAGACGTCGGCCGGCGTCGCAAGTCGCCCGATCGGGATCTGTCTCCCCACGCGCTCCATCTCTTCCTGTCCGAGGATCCGACGCGTAAGGTCGGTGACTACGAAGCCGGGGGAGACGGAGTTCACCAGCACATTGAAAGGCGCCAATTCGAGCGCCGCCGTGACGGTCAGCCCGCGAAGCCCATACTTGCTCGAAGTATAGGGCGCTCGCTCGGGGCGACTGACGTGACCAAATACCGAGGCGATGTTGACGATGCGGCCGTAGCGCTGCTGTTTCATCGGTTTGCTGAGCGCCCGAAGGATCCGGTAGGGAGCGGTGAGGTTCACAGTGAGTACGGCCTCCCAGTCCTCCAAATCGGCATCTTCGAGGTGGGCGATGCGATTGATGCCTGCGTTGTTGACGCAAGCACCGATCTCCGTAGACTCGATCACCGCCAAGAACGGCGCCAAGCTCTCGGCATCGGCGAAATTCACGCAGAGGTACCGGACCCCGGCCGGTGCACTTCGGTTGAGATTCTCGATCTCGTCGGGCTTTGTGCCCGTCAGAATCAACGACGCGCCTGCGTCCAAAAAATCGTCCGCAAGCTGTTTTCCGATACCCCGGGTCGCCCCGGTGATCAACACGGTCTTACCGGCGAAATCGATCTTCATTCGGTCACGTCCACACTTGGTGTGGAGGCGTCGTCCTCCTCCTTGAACTGACCGGCCGGTTCCTACTCACCAGCCGGTTCCTACTCACCAGAGGGGAGGCCCTGGGCGTGTTCGCTCAGCCACATCGTAATGATGTGGACCAACATGACGTGAACGTCCTCCACCGGACCATACTCACCCCGTTCCGTGGGCACGCGGACCGCTACGTGGCTCATCTCCCGCAGCTTCCCGCCATCGAAGCCGACAAAGCTGATCACCCTTCCTCCAGCCTCCCGGGCGACGTTGGCGGCTCGAACGAGATTCTCGGAGTTGCCACTCGCGGAGATGAGAAGCAGCGTATCACAGGGCCGGAACAAGATCTCGACCTGGCGAAGAAAGGTGTTGTCGTAGCACTCATCATTGGCGACTGCGGTGACCATGGGAATGTTGTCGGTCAACGCAATCGCGCGGATCCCTACCCCTGTGGCACCTTTTCGGACCCCGTGCATCAGGTCGTTGATGAAGTGCGACGCGGTCGACGCTGACCCGCCGTTGCCGGCGACGAAGACGGTCCCGCCGTTCCGGCTCGTCTCCATGATCTCGTCAATGGCTCTCGATACATCTCGCCGATTCACCCGCCCGACCAACTCGGCAAGATGGCGAAAATACTCATCGATGAAGTGGACCGCGTCGCTCGCAACCCGCAACTTGCCGACTATGGTGTCCATCCGCCTCTCATTCTACTTCCTCCCAAGGAAGATCAGGGGACTCAATATTGAACATCTCCCGCCAGGTCGGATCCGAATAGTAGATCCGGTAAACCAGCTTCATGGTATTGAGTGCGTCCTTGCTGTCACCGGACTGGACCGTGCCTCCGCTCACAATCGCATGGGCGAAGTCACAGATCTCATCCCGCCAGGAGTTGTCTTCCAAGTACACGATGCACTCTTCCATCGCCGTTCCGGTCACGGACTCGTCCCTGGCGCCGAGAAAGAGCTTCTCCTCCCCGTAGCTCTTGCTCCCTGAGAGGAGGCCACGAAGCTCCAGGTATCCCTCCTCGAAGGCGATCTCGAGAGCGAAACGGTGTGCCCACTGTGTCGCGCTGGAGTGGAGCATCGCGATCCGCCCTCGGGCATCGCGCATCAGCGCGAACGCGTTATCCTCCACGTCGTGGCCCCAATACGAGTTGGAGACGTAGCTCTTGACCTCCGTGAATTCGCCACAGAAAAGTCTCAGTAGATCGACCATGTGGATTCCCTGATCAAGGAGGATGCCTCCTCCCGCTTGGCGGCGCTCCGCGCGCCAACCTCCTTCGAATGGGATGATCTTGCTCTTCCCGTAGACGCCACGAACGTTGACGATCTCGCCGAACCGCTTCTCCTCAATGATCTCCAACGCCTTTCGGACCGATCCGTGGTATCGGTGGTTGAAGCCGTACTTGAGCAGCTTGTCGGGATGGCGAGCCTCCACTTTCCGCACCTTTAGAACGTCCGACACCGTGCGACCCGGCGGCTTCTCGCAAAAAACGTGGAGTTGGTGCTGCAAGCCTGCAATCGTCACTTCCGGGGCGAGGTAGTTGGGAAGGCTGACGAAGAGGACGTCCAGCGGTTCTTCCAGGAGTCTCCGGTAGTCCTGATGGCATCTAACCCCGTCCGAAAGGGTACCGGACCCGCGGAAATCCTGGTCGCACACGGCAACGGTGTCGAGGTTGGCGTGCTCATCGATGAACCGCCTACGCCGCTTCCCGACGACCCCGTACCCGGCGATGCCGACTCGGTAGACATGCGTGGAAGTCATTGAGGCTGGTCCTCCTCCACGGACGACCCCGTTCGCTCGAAGACGTAGTTCGCCGCCGACTGTGACGGATTGTGGGACGGCAGCGCAACCCTACTCGCGACCGTAAGCCCGCACTCCTCGAAGAGGCCGAGCAACTCGGCACGTATCTCCTGCCCCTCGGGCCCTTCGGTGATCTCGATGAGCACACTCCTCAACCGAGGGTCCCGCATGGTTCGTCGGCTACCTTCAACCACCGCTCGCTCGTGCCCGTCTACGTCGATCTTCAGATGCGTCGGGAACGGAAGGCCGAACGACTGATGCAGAGAGTCCACAGTGAGGGCCACCACACCCTGTGTATGCACAGGGTCGAAGGGTGTCCCCGTATCGTCCACGGGAGATCCGAGTTGGTGGAGAGCCTCGCCGGCCCGTAGATGCTTTCGGATGAAAAACGTGTCAATCGTGCCCTCTCGCGTGAGCGCCATGCAAAGCGGAACGACCCGATTGACCAAGCCGTTCCGGAGCACTTGGCGATTCAGCGAAGCGAAGTTCTGCGACTCCGGCTCGAACGAATAGACCCGGCCAAGACCGGGGTGCCTCATCGCCGCATAAATCCCGAACAGACCGATGTTCGCGCCAATATCGTAGAGTACGTCTCCCTCGCCCAGGGCTCGGTCGATCCATTCGATCGTCCCCGGCTCCTTGATCCCATAGGCAGCAAGACGCGAGAGTTCTCGGGGATTGGTCACCTCGGCCAACACCCTGCAGTCACCCATCTGCACAATGGCCGTCAGCCGTGTCCGATCATGGACCGCCAACTTCGCTCGCCGGACCCTGCCAGATACGCCCGACTTCACCCTCGCAAGCAGCTTATCGAGCACGGTTCAGTCTGGGACCGACCGTCCACTCGGGACCCGGGGACTGGTGATATCGTGTCCGGAGAGGATCCGTGGCCATTAACTGCTCAACGGTCTGCACGTCGCCGGGGACGTCAACCGCAGGGGGGCACGCGGGGATAGGCACCATTAGGACCCGACGCCCATGTTCCACGAAGCGGAGCATGTCGCAGGACTCCGCCCGCTCGAGGTCGGTCATTTCGAGCTCGGCATATCGAAGGATGGACTCTCTCCGGAACGCGATCAGTCCCAACTGTCGATGCGCCTGAACGGGTGCAGAGAGGCGCGTCCGAGAGGGAATCGGCTCCCGGGAGAAGTAGAGCGCGTATCCGGATCGGTCGACCACCACCTTCACCTCGTTCGGATCATCTTGCTCGGCCGGCGTCTCGATGGGCGCCATAAGATTAGCGACTGCGGCAGTCGGATGATCATCCAGTGCCGACGCTACGCGATCAACCATGGCGGGATCGAGCAACGGCTCGTCCCCCTGAATCATCACCACGATCGCGCATCGTTTCCCCTCCCGCTGCTCAATAATTTCCAGCGCTTCTGCGGCCCGGTCTGTGGCACGTTCGTGCGAAGCTGAGGTAAGGACGACCTCGGCACCGAGTGTTTTCGAGTACTCCGCGATCTCCTCGTCACACGTCGCGACGTAGACCGCGTCCAGTGCCCTGGCCATACAGGATCTGTGGTAGACGTGCCCGATCATTGGGATGCCCGCGATGGGAACTAGCGGCTTACCTGGAAATCGGCTGGATCCCATGCGAGCCGGAATGATCCCCACGGTCATCATCACGTTGCCTCGGTCATGTTCTTGACGTTCTGTCGGATAGTGGCCAACCCAGACCGGGCGGCCTCCCCTAGGAGGATCGCGTCGACGCTGTAGGCCACAAAGCGATAGCCCGCACGGACCTTCTCGTCCACCTCGCTTGGTTCTGGACTCACCACGTGGTAGCCCGCCAAGGCGTTCGTCTTTAGGCGCACCATGTTCACCTGTTCCAACGCGCGTACCACGTCTGGATGTTCGAACTCACCAGGCACCCCGAACGACCCTGAGAGATCGTAGGGGCCGATGATGAAACCATCCACACCCTCGACCTCGAGGATCGCCTCTAGAGACTCAACGGCATCCTTGTGCTCGATCTGAACGATTAGGACGGCGTTCTCCGCAATCCACTTGACGTACTCGTCAAACCCGAACCCGTAACGCTGGGCCCGAAACAGACCCACTCCCCGAGTTCCCCTGGGCGGGTAGCGAAGTGCCTCGACGGCGGCAGCGGCCTCCGAAGCGCTGTTGACCATCGGCACGACAACACCGTGCGAGCCGAGATCCATCGCCAACTTGATGAGTGTCGCCTGGTTCTCGGCAAGGCGAATCAGCGGCGTGACACCAGAAAGTTCGATGATCCGAACTAGATCCGCGGCCTGCTCGAACGTGGTCGAGCTGTGTTCCATATCGATGACCAACCAATCGAAGTCGGCCTGGCACATGATCTCGGTCGCGGACTGGGAGCCGAGTGTGAGCCAGGAGCCCACCGTGATCTCCCTCCGCGATAGCCGCCACTTCAAGGACGGGCCGGTCCTGCGGGGA
>Ga0310345_10001610_pt1 | contig 24723 bp, 22 predicted proteins | sample HC15DNA20500_MG_FD_204667 | JGI IMG/M metagenome (GOLD analysis project Ga0310345, IMG submission 204667) | Marine microbial communities from station ALOHA, North Pacific Subtropical Gyre - HC15-DNA-20-500_MG | ecosystem: Environmental > Aquatic > Marine > Oceanic | place: Pacific Ocean: North... | reverse complement strand
GGTCGCAGATGAGCAGGCGTTCTGTGGCGGTCCTCACGGGCCTCCTTTCACTGCATTGCTGTGACCGGATCAAGACAATCGGCCCGTTCCGGAGGGCAAAAAGGTGTCAGTAGTCCTTTGAGGCTTTGAGGTTGAGGCTCTCGTCGCCGATGGTGGACACGGTGCCCAGCAGCACCAGCCAGCGCGTGATGCGGAACTCGGCCGAAGTGGCGCTGTAGCCGCGCCCGTCGGTGATGAGTTCGACGAAGACGCGCCGCCCGAGATACTTGCCCACTGCGATAGAGGTGCTGCGCCCGACCGAGGCATCGGCGCTGATGATGCGCAGCCGGTCAAGCCCGATGGCGTTCCTGACCTTGTTGATCGGATCAAGCCCGCCGCCGCCGCGGAAAGCGGCCAGGGCGGAGGCGAGCTGGACGGCTTCGGGCGCGGAAATCTGGGTGATCGAGCTGCCGAACAACATGCGCGAAAGCAGTTCTTCTTCCGGCAAGGCGGGGACCGAGCTGAAGGTGATCTGCGGCTTGAGCGCGGAGCCGCTGATCGCGATCTTGGCGCTGACGCCGTTGGCATCGCCTTCGGCCACGATATCGAGCCGGGGGTCGACCGGGACTTCGCCGACAAAGCGGATGCGCCCGCGCGTCAGGTCGAAACGCCGTCCGGCAAATTCATAGCCGCCGCGCACCAGATCGGCGCTGCCGAAGATCTGCGGATTGGACGTATCGCCGCGCAGCCGCACATCGGCGCCCCATTCGCTTTCGAGGCCCAGCCCGCGCACGTCGATGCGGTCGGCCCCGGCGGCGTCGATCAGGTACTTCCACGGCGTGTAGGGCGTGCGCGGCGGAGCGATATCGGCGCGCAGGTTGGTCTCGTGCGTCTTTATCGTCGGCAGCTGCTCGATCACGTTGGCACGGCCCAAGGTCCAGCGCGCGCGGTCGATGTGGACGCGGCCCGCGATCGTGCCGCCGATGCCATCGGAGAGGAGGCGCAGCGGGCCGGTGACGGTGGCGCCCATGTCGTCGCGGTTGATCAGCTGGGCATTGGTGGCCGCGAGCCTGAGATCGAGCCCGACGCCGCGATTGGCGACGTTGGACAGATCAACCACGCCGCTGCCGCTGACCGTGCCGCCGCCCGGCGTGTTGCCGCTGAAATGCGCGAGGCTGAGGCGGGCATCGGCAAAGCTGCCGAGCGCTTCGACATCGCGCACGTCCGAGCCGGTGAGGTTTGACTGCACCCGCAAGGCGCGCGTGGCGACGGCGCCGGTGATGACCGGGTGATCGAGCGAGCCGCTGACGCTCGCCGCCGCGCCGAGCGGGCCGGTAAGGTCGATCACTTCGATCGCGGCGAGGCGCCAGAGTGCTTCGGCGGGGCCGCTGTAGCGCAGTTGCGCCTGGAGGCTGCCGCCGCGCAGGCGTTCGAGCATGGTTCCGCCGCGCGGCAAGTCGGAGACGAGCGCCTGCACCCGCCCGCGCATGGCGGCGCCTTCACGCACGACAGCGCGGACTTGCAGCGCGGCAGGGTCGAGAGAGGCGACGAGGGCAAGGTCAAGCGGCCTTGAGGTCAGGACAAGTCCCGAGCGGGTAAGGCCTTTTATCTCGACGGCGGCATGGCCTGCGGGGGCGCCGAGGTGGTCGTTATCGTAGTCGATCACGCCCGAAGCCAGCCCGCCGAGGCCGAGATCGGGGAGGACGATATCGAGCACCGAGAGCGGCATGCGCGAGAGGAGTATCTGCAGTTTGGTCGCGCCGCCGAGCACATGGCCGCTGGCGATAATGCTGCCGCGCCCGAAATCGACCTGCGTCGGCTGGAGGCGCCAGCCGGCGGCTTGCCCCTCGCCTGCCTCGTCCGGCTCGCGCTCCAGCACCGCGCGGCGCGGCATGGAAATGGCGCGGCCCGCATAGTCGCCCGCGACGAAGGCGATGATCTTGTCGGGCGAGAAGGCGGCGGTGCCCTGCAAGGCAAAGCTGGTGCCGCGCCGCCCGCTGAGCAAGGCGGTGACGCTGCCCGAGCCGTTGACGAGCGCGGCGTCTGCGGCGAGGCGGCCGATGAAGAGCTTGCCCGCGCTGATGCCCTCGGCCTTGAGCGAGGCGGTGAGCGTGGTGTCGCCGCCCTCGATCCGGCCATCGGCGGTGATCTCGGCATTGCCGACCGCGATCGGATTGTCGCCGCCGAAGCGGGCGCCGCGTGCGGTGATCACGGCCTTGAGCGCTTGCCCGGCGCCGTCCGGGGCGAAATCGACCGTGCCCTTCACGCCACCGCCCGCGAGCGCAAGGCTGCCGGTGGCGCCTTCCCTGGCGATGGCCACGCTACCGGTGATCTCGGTCTGGTAGACGGTGAAGCGCTCGATGGCGAGACGCACCGGGCCATCCTTGGGGGCGGTGAGGAGCACGTTGCCGCTGAACGCGCCGAGGCGGGAATCGCCTTTGGTTTCAATGCGGAAGCCATCGCCTTCGGGCGCGAGGGCGAGGTGCACGTCCTTGAGGCTGGCGGCGGGGAGCGGGTTGGCGAGCACGAGCGTGGCGCGCGGGCCATCCTTGGCGAGCGCGGCGTCGAAAGTGAACGGGCCGTATTCGACGTGGCGGCCCTGCCCGGCGAGCGTGGTGACCCCGTTCGCCTGCGTCCAGCTCCCCAGTGCCATGGTGAGCTTGGCCGAGGTGAGTTCGCCGCGCCGGATCAGCAGCGGCTGGGTGCCGCCCACGGTGATCGCGCCGCGTGCGCGGACGTTGCCGCCGGTGAGGTTGGCGAGCGTGGCGTTGTCGATGCGCGCAAGGCGACCGGTGCCATCGGCGGTGAGCAGCCAGCTCTGCCCGCCGCCGACGGTGAGCGCGATCCGGGCCTCGCCATCGGCTACGCCGAGATCGGGCAGCGCGATGCCGCGCGCGGTGACGGGGCCGGTGAGCGCGAAGCGGCTGCGAGCGAGATCGCCGTCGAGCGCAAGCCGGGCGGAAGCGCCCTTCGCGGTGAGGTCCAGCCGGTCGGAGGTGAGCTTGCTGCCCGCGAGTACAAGGTCGCCAGTGACCTTCGCGCCTGGCAGGCGGGGATCGACCATGGCCTGGCCGGTCTTGAGGCGCTGCGCGGTGAGCGCGAGGGGCAGGCGCAGACGCTTGCCGTCCCAGTAGGCGGTGCCGGCGGTGCGCAAGCCTTCGGCGAGGATCGGGCCGCTCTTGAGACGGGCGGCGCGCACATCGTGGATGATCGCGAGGGCGGTGAAGCGGCCGTCGACGGTGGCATCGAGTTGCGCGCCCTGGAGTTCGGTGCCGGTGCCCGCGAGCAGCAAGTCCGGCCGGGCGAGCACGGCGCGGACTTTCACCGCCTCGGCGCGGTCGTTGATGAGATCGACGCCGCCCGCCGCCGTGGCCCGCAGCGCTGCGGCGCCCGCGAAGACCTTGCCGCGCAGTACACCATTGGCGGCGGTGCCATTGGCAAGGAGGGATATCCTGTCGCCGCTCGCGCGCCGCAGGGCCGGGCTGAGCATGTCGCCGGGGAAGATCTGCCCGGCGAGCTTGTAGCGCCCGGTGCGGTTCTCGAGCTCGAAGGCGACCAGCTTGCGTCCGGCGTCGGTGGCGGCGGCCCAGCCGTGCCATTCCTGGAAGGTGCCCTTCCCGCCCGCGCGCGCGGCGATGTCGCGCTTCACCCCGGTGAGCGCGGCGAGGAGGCCGTCCTTGGGGGCGTTGTAGATGAAATCGAGCGCGAACTTGTTGCGGTCGGGCTCGCTGTCGAGCCGGAGGCGCAGCCGGTCGCGCCCGCCAAGTCTGCCGCCGAGGCTGATCAGCGCGCGGCCTTGGCGGATATCGGTGCGGGCGGAGAAATCGATCCGCCGCCGCTCGCCCATGACGGAGCGGTCGACGATCAGGTTCTCCGCGGCGAGCTTGCCGATGCGGATGTCGAAATCGGGCAGGATCGGCTCGTTGGGATCGCCGGGCTTGAGGCGCGGCGCGCGCAGCAAGGTGCCGCGCTTGAGGATCAGCGAGCGGATATCGAGGCCCTTGAACAGGCCGGAGCGCGGATCGAGGCCGAACCAGGCCATGGGCCGCCAATCGAGCGAGGCTTCGGGCACGACCATGAAGCGGCCTTCGGGATCGCTGAGCACGACTTCGTGCAGGCTCATGTCGCCAAAGAGGGTGCCGTCGATGCGGCCGATGCGGATCCTGAGGCCGGAGCCGGGGACGATGGCGGCAATGCGGTCTGCCACGAAGCGGTGGCCGAGCGAGCTGTCGAGCACCACGACCGAACCGGCGATGGCCACTGCAAGCAGCAGCGCGGCGAGGACGAGCCCGCGCCCCCAGCCGAGCACGCGGCGCAAGGCGCCCTTGCGCGGCGGCGGCGGCGGAGTCTCGGCAGGCGCCCCCTCGGCCATCAGAAGGCCTGCCCCAGCGATACGTAGACGCCGATGCGGCTGTCCCCCTTGGAGGGGTTGAGCGGGGTGCCGAGGTCGAGGCGGATCGGGCCGAAGCTGGTCTGGTAGCGCAGGCCGATGCCGGCGCCGACCTTGAGGCCATTGACCGTGGGCGAAGCGGTGGTGCCCACGGTGCCGGCATCGACGAAGGGCACCAGGCTGACCGCGCCGCCCATCAGCCCGGTCTGGACGCGGGCCTCGAGCGAGAACTCCGACAGGCTGCGCCCGCCGCTGGGATTGCCGAGCGCGTCGCGCGGGCCGACCCCCTGATAGGTGAAGCCGCGGACCGAGGCGCCGCCGCCCGCATAGAACCGCCGCGACGGCGCGATGGAATTGACGTTGACGCCGGGGATCGTGCCGAGCCGCACGCGTTCGGCCAACACGACGCGGCTGGTGATCGGCTGGTAGGCGCTGGCATCGAGCTGGGCGCGCACGTAGCTCGACCTGATGCCGTTCTGGATCGAGATTTCCGGGCTCAGCCGCAGCGAGACGCGCACGCCGCGCTTGGGATCGAGCAGATCGTTGCTGCCATCATAGGCGCCGCGCAAGGGCAGCGCGCCGATGAAGTAGGTGGTGCGGGTGGAGCCGGGCGCGGCGGGCAATTCGCTGGTGGCGAGAAGTTCGAAGCCCGCCGACCAGACAAAGGCCTTCTGGAAGATCAGCGTGGTCTGCTTCTCGTACGTGGCCGAGAACGAGAGCGTGCGCGCCTGATAGGCGTCGGTGCGGCGGGTCTGGGCATAGAGATCGGCGGTGAGCACCTGATCGCGGCCGAGGAAATTGTTGCGGCGATAGGTCGCGCCGAGCAGCTGTTCGCGCGTACCCGCGACGCCGCGGAAACGGACGAGGCCTTCGGGCGGGAAGAAGTTGCGGTTCTCCCAGCTCGCCTCGACGCGGACGCCCTCGCCGCTCGAATAACCGATGAGGCCCGCGATGGTGCGCTGCGGCGCCTTGGACAGCGTGACATCGACATCGGCGACACCGGGCTGCGCGTCTGCCGCCGGGGTGACTTCGCGCGGGGTGACGGTGACGGCGGAGACGAGGCCCGTCGCGAGGATGGCCTGCCTGAGGTCGTCCACGCGCGAACGGCGGTAGGGATCTCCGGGGCGGAAGCGGGCGATGCGCGAGAGGTGGCGCGAGGAGAGGTAATCGGGAAGCGAGCTGTGGACCTCACCCATCACATATTGCCCGCCGCTGGTGACCGGCACGGTGAGATCGCCGGTCGCGTCGGCATGGTCGATCGAGAGATCGGGTTCGCCCACCTTGGCAAAGGCGTGACCGCCCTCGCCCAGCGCGGTGATCAGGTGATCGCGTTCGCTGACGATCCGGTCGCTGTTGACCGGATCGCCGGGGGAGAGCGCGAAGGCGCGGGTGAGCGCCGGTGCATCGCGCTGCAAGGCGATATCGCCGAGGCTGATGCGCGAGAAGGTGTAGCGCGGCCCGGGGCGGACATCGAAGCGGACGCCGACTTTCTTGAGATCGATGGCCGGCGCCGGACCGCCGCCTTCGACCGGCGCGGCATAGCCGGTGGTGCTCTGGAACACTTCGGCGTCGTAGTAGCCATAGACGCGCAGGACCTGCTGCAACAGTTCGGTATCCTGCCGTGCGCGGCGGGTCAGCTGGGCGAGGTTGTCTTCCTCGTTGCCGAACTTGCGCAGCGCGGCGAGCGCGCCGAAGCGCTGGGTTACCGCTTCGCGTTCGGGGATGGCGGTCTCGTCCGGCGGGAAGGCGAGCACGAGCTGCGGGGTGATCGGCAGCAGGCTGGCGCCCGGAATCTGGCCGATGCCGCGCCCGCTGCCGGGATCAGCGTCACTCGCCAGCGCCTGCCCGGCTGCCTTGGCCTGCTCGGCCGCCTCGCCGATATCGGGATCGGGGGTGAGCGGGGTGATCGGCGGGAGTTCGGACGCGTCCGGCCAGGCCAAGGTGATCGCGGGAATGCCCGTCAACGGCGCAATCGCATCGGGCGAGAGCAGCGTGCTGGGATCGGGTACGGGGACTTTGGCGGCGTCGGTCTGGTTTGCCCAGGCCTTGGGATCATCCAGCGCGGAATCAGGGATGAGGTCTTCGAGCGCCTTGTCTGCATCACGCGTCTGGGCATGCAGGGCTTGCGGCAGGAGGGCGAGCAGGACAGCCGGCAGCAGCGCCCGCAGGACGTCAGACGGGGCGGTACTGGGTCTGTGCAGCGGCGGCAGCGAGGCCGTCCATGAGCCCGTCTTTCCCGCTGTCGTCCGCGATTCGCCGATCTGCACCCCTTGCGGTCGCAGCGCGGTCGATCGCGCGGGCCTGCTCATCGGGGTCAAAGCGTTCCCATCCTTCACGGCCCAGACGTTCGAGGGGCCGGTACCGCACCTTGTACTGCATGCGCGCCGATCCTTCGACCCAATACCCGAGATAGACGTAGGGTAGACCGATACGGGCGGCATGCAGGATGTGGTCCAGAATGATGAAATTGCCAAGCCCCCGCCGCTCGGCATGATCGGGTTCGTAGAAGCTGTAGATCATCGACAGCCCGTCACCCTGACGGTCGGTGAGGCAGGCGCCGACGAGCTTGCCGGGCTTCCCGTCCACACCCGGCTCGCGATACTCGATCACGAAGGTGCTGACGGGCGTGTGCTCGACCATGTCGGCGAAGTCCATCTCGTCCATCGAGGCCATCCCGCCACCGGGATGGCGGGCAGCGAGATAACGCTGGAGCAGCTCGAATTGTTCCGGGGTGGACCACGGCTTGCACGCGGTGACGACGAGATCGCCGTTGCGCTTCAAATTCTTGCGCTGGGTGGCCGAGGGGACGAATTCGTTCGCCACGACGCGGACCGAAATGCAGGCCGAACAATCGATGCAGCTGGGGCGATAGGCGACCGTCTGGCTGCGGCGGAACCCGATGCGGCCCAGCGCATCGTTGAGCTCGTCCGCGTTGGGTCCCTTCAGCTCGGTGAACACCTTGCGCTCCGTCTTGCCCGGCAGATAGGGGCAGGCGCTCGGGCTGGTCACGAAGAAGCGGGGGAAGCGGACGGGCGCAGTCACGGCCTGGACGGTATCCTCTCGTCACGCCGCCGGCCCATCCGGCAGCGCTGACAAGGGCAACATGCCTCAGCCGGGCGATTGGTGAAAGAGCGATTAACCACCAAAGGTAGTTAATCGGCAAGGAATCGGCCGAGGTGTTGTGGACAGGCGGGCGGGCGTACCGAAACGGGATGCGCCCTGCCCGATTCATGACGAAACAGGCTTAACCGAGCTCCACCTGCTGCACATCGTAGCCCTTGGCGCGCAGGCCCGCGACGAGGAGGTCGATCTGCTCGCGGTCGCGCGCTTCGCATTCGATCTCGGCGGTAAGGCCCTTGGCGGGGAGCGAGGTGAAGATGCGGTTGTGCCAGACTTCGAGGATGTTGACCTGGTGGCGGTTGAAATCCTCCACCACCTTGAACAGCGCGCCGGGGCGGTCCTGCAAGGTGAGGCGCAGGCGCGCGAGGCGGCCCGAGCGGGCGAGATCGCGCAGCAGCACGTTGGCGAGGAGGCGCGTGTCGATATTGCCGCCGCACAGCACGAGACCGATCTTGCGCCCGGCAAAGCGCTTGCGGTGGGTCATCACCGCAGCAAGGCCGGCAGCGCCCGCGCCTTCGACCACGGTCTTCTCGATCTGGAGCAGCACGGCGACAGCGGTCTCGAGTGCCGGTTCGCCCACGAGCACGACGTCATCGGCGATTCTCTTGAGCACCGCAGAGGTGAAGGTGCCCGGCTCCTTGACCGCGATGCCTTCGGCGATGGTGTCGCCGCCGCAGGGCAGTTCGAGGCCCTTGAGCCTGGCGTACATCGACGGGAACAGCGTGGCCTGAACGCCGACGAGGCCGATCGAGGGCTTGAGGCCACGCGCGGCGGTGCCCATGCCGGAGAACAGCCCGCCGCCGCCGATGGGGACGACGAGCGTTTCAAGCTCGGGCACGTCCTCCAGCATTTCGAGCGCGACGGTGCCCTGCCCGGCGGCGACATGCGGATCATCGAAGGGGTGGACGAAGGTCATGCCGCGCTCGGCTTCGAGCTGGCGCGCATAGGCGTAGGCCTCGTCGAAGGTCTCGCCCTCGAGCACGACATTGCCGCCGACGCTTTCGGTCTGCATGATCTTCACCGTCGGCGTGGTGCGCGGCATCACGATGGTGACGGGCATGCCGAGCCGGGTGCCGTGATAGGAGAGGCCCTGCGCGTGGTTGCCTGCCGAAGCCGCGATCACGCCTTTCGAGCGCTGTTCTTCCGACAGCTGGAGCAGCGCGTTCAATGCGCCGCGTTCCTTGTAGGCGGCGGTGAACTGCAGGTTTTCGAACTTCAGCCAGATTTCCGCGCCGGTAATTTCGCTGAGCGTCTTGCTGTGGAGCGTGGGCGTGCGCACGACCTGCCCGGCGATCCGCGCGGCAGCGGCGCGCACATCATCGAGGGTCAGCAGCGGAGCGGCGGTCGTGGCCGAGGTCGGGGCAGTGCTCATGGACCAAGGCCCCTAATCGAAACCTGCCCTCAAGGGAACCTTCGTCAGGGCGGCGTGATCAATGATGTCGCTTGCTGTAGGGCCGATAGAACAGATGCATCACGATCAGCACCGCGCAGATCGCGATTGTGTCCGCGATCCAGTCGCGGATGTCGCAATCCCGGTGCAGCGCGGGGATCGATTGCAGCACTTCGACCATAGCGCCGAGGAACGATAGCCGTTCGGCGAGATGGAGCTTGGGAAACCGGGGGAATGCGAGCGTGCCGAGGAGGGCCAGCATCCCGAACGCGAACATGTGCTGCGCCTTGTCACCGATCTCGCGGAAATGCGGCGGGTGCGGCAGCAGCGCGAGCGTGACGGCACCGGCAAGGCAAAGCCAGAATGCGAGCGCGGCGAATCCGGAGATGCGGGACATGCGCCGCCGCTAGCCCGCAGCCGTACCCGGCGGCAAGCAGCGTTTGAGCGAGAGCGGCGCGATTCTGGCTGGCAGCCGGCGGCAAAGCGGCTAGAACCCGCTGCCATGACAGACGCAGCCTCAACACCACTCAACGTTTCGTTCCTAGGCCTTGGCGTGATGGGCGGGGCCATGGCCCGCCATCTCGGCACTGCGGGGCACACCCTCACCATCTACAACCGCACGTCCGCGCGCGCCGAAGCGTGGCAGGCGGCGCATCCCGGCCTCGCCGCGCGGGTCGCGACGAGCCCGGCGGAAGCGGCCGAGGGGGCGGATGTGGTGATCACCTGCGTGGGCAACGATGATGACCTTTCGGACGTCGTGCTGAGCCCGACCGGCGTTTTCAGCACCTTGCGGCGGGGCGCGCTGTTTATCGACCATACCACCGTTTCGGCAAGGATTGCCCGCCAGATCGCGGTCGAGGGGCGCGACAAGGAGCTGCTCTGCGTGGATGCGCCGGTCACCGGCGGGCAATCGGGCGCGGAGGCGGGCACGCTTTCGATCATGTGCGGCGGCAGCGAGAAGGCGGTCGACGCGGCGCGGCCGGTGCTGGCGGCCTATGCCAAGCGGGTGACGCATGTGGGCAAGCCGGGCGCCGGGCAGACCGCGAAGATGGCCAACCAGATGTGCATCGCGGGCGCCATCGCGGGTCTTTCCGAGGCGATCCGCTTCGCGCAGGCGGCGCGGCTCGATCTCGACAAGGTGTTCGAGGCGATCTCGGGCGGCGCGGCGCAATCGTGGCAGATGGACAACCGCTGGCACACGATGGCCAAGGACGAGTTCGACTTCGGCTTCGCGATCGACTGGATGCGCAAGGATCTCGGCCTTGCCATCGAGGAAGCGCGCAGCGTGGGGGCGAGCGTGCCGACCACGGCGCTGATCGACCAGTTCTATGCCGATGTGCAGGCGCTGGGCGGTGGGCGGCAGGATACGAGCGCGCTGATCCGCAGGCTGCCGCGGCGGGGGAACGGGTGATGCGAGCTTTGCGCTTGCCGCTGCCCACCCCCGACCCCTCCCGCAAGCGGGAGGGGGGTAAGAAGGGCGCTGCCTCCCGCCCGCGGGAGGGGGGCACGAAGGGAACTGCCTGCCGCAAGCGGGAAGGTAGAAGCAAGCGCAACGGGCTCCCCTCCCGCTTGCGGAAGGGGTTGGGGGTGGGCCTCGCAGCGCTCGCGGTAACCCTCGCGGCGCCCGCCCATGCCGACACCCTCGTCGACAACGTGCAGGGCCAGACCATCGGCGCGGACGGCCATGTCGAGCGCTTCAAGGCGTTGGTGTTTGATGATGCCGGGGTGATCAAGACGCTGATCCACGACGGCGAGAAGACGCCGAAGAAGGGGTTTCAGTACCGCATCGACGGCAAGGGCCGCCTGCTGCTGCCCGGGCTGATCGATGCGCACGTCCACGTGATGAGCACCGGGTTTGCCGCGCTGACGCTCGATCTTTCCGAAACGAACAGCCTGGCCGAGGCGCTGGAGAAGATCGCCGCCTATGCCAAGGCGCATCCGGACCGGCCGTGGCTGATCGGGCGCGGGTGGAACCAGGAGCGCTGGAAGCTGGGGCGGTTCCCGACGGCCGCCGAGCTTGACAGCGTCGTGGCCGACCGACCGGTCTGGCTGGAACGCGCGGATGGGCATGCCGGGTGGGGCAACAGCGCGGCGCTCAAGGCAGGCGGGGTGACGGCGGCGACGCAGGCGCCTTCGGGCGGCGAGATCATCCGGCTGGCCGACGGCAGCCCGGCGGGCGTGCTGGTCGACAATGCCTCGAATATCGTCGCCGCCAAGGTCCCGCCGCCGACGCCGCGCGATTATGATGCCGCCTTCGCCCTCGCCCAGCGCGATTTCTACCGGCGCGGCCTGACCGCGGTGGCCGACATGGGCACCGAGATGGCGGACTGGCAGACCTTCCGCCGCGCGGGCGATGCCAACACGCTCTATGTGCGGATCATGGCCTATGGCGCGGGGATCGACAGCACGATCCAGATCGGCGGCCCCGGCCCCTCCCCGTGGCTTTATGCGGACCGGCTGCGGCTCAATGGCGTGAAGCTCTACATGGACGGCGCGCTGGGTTCGCGCGGGGCGTGGCTCAAGGCGCCCTATCACGACAAGCCCGACACGCGCGGGCTGCCGCGCCTGACCCAGACGCAGCTCGGCAACCTGATGAGCCGTGCGGCGATGGACAACTACCAGATCGCGGTCCACGCCATCGGTGACGAGGCGAACGCGGTGCTGCTGGGCGCGATGGAAGACCTTTCCGCCACCTACAAGGGCGACCGCCGCTGGCGGATCGAGCACGCGCAAGTGATTGATCCGGCGGACTGGCCGATTGCCGAGCGGGTGGCAAAGTCGGTCGGGCTGATCGCTTCGATGCAGCCGGTGCACCAGACCTCGGACCGCCTGATGGCCGAAGCCCGGCTCGGGCCGGAGCGGCTTTCGGGCGCTTATGCCTGGGCTTCGGCCAAGGCGCATGGCGCGGTGCTGGCGTTCGGTTCGGATACGCCGGTCGAACTGCCCGATCCGTGGACCGGCTTTGCCGCCGCGATCAGCCGGATCGACGAGAATGGCCAGCCCGCGGGCGGCTGGCAGGCGCAGGAACGCGTGAGCCGCGAGACGGCACTGGCAGGCTATACCGCCGACGCCGCCTATGCGGGCTTTGCCGAGAAGCGCTTCGGCCGACTGGCTCCGGGTGAGCGGGCAGACTTCATTTTCGTCGATACTGATCCGATGACGGCCAGCCCGGAGGCGATCCGCAAGACCAATGTGCTCGAAACCTGGGTCGGCGGCGGCAAGGTGTGGGATGCGGCCAAGCCCGAAGGCGGCGCGGCGGGGGCGGAGCCGGTGAAGCGCTGAAGCGGGACGCCGGTCAGGTTGCGGCGGATTCGGCCTTGGCCTTTTCCTCGGCGTCCTTCTTCTCGGCAAAGCGCATCACGACGAGCGTGCCTTCGAAGAGGATCATCAGCGGGATCGCGAGCATCAGCTGGCTGAGCACGTCAGGCGGCGTGATCACGGCGGCGAGCGCGGTGATGCCGACGATGACATAGCGCCGCGCTGCCACGAGCTGCGCGCGGGTGACGATGCCGGCGCGGTTGAGCAGCATCAGCAGGACCGGCAGCAGGAAGCTGATGCCGAACGCAAAGATGAACTGCATGACGAGGTTGAGGTATTCCTCGATCCCCGGCAGCGCTTCGAGTTGCAGGCCGCCCTTATCGCCCTGGAAGCCGATGAACCAGCGGAAGGCGGTGGGCATCACGATGAAGTAGGCAAGGCTCGCCCCCATCGAGAACAGGATCGGCGTGGCGATCAGGAAGGGCAGGAAGGCCTTCTTCTCGCGCGCATAGAGCCCGGGCGCGATGAAGGCCCAGAGCTGGTTGGCGATGATCGGGAAGCTGACCAGAAAAGCGGCGAACAGCGAGACCTTGAGATCGACGAAGAAGGCCGAATAGAGCTTGGTGTAGATCAGCTTGCCCTGCCCCGCCGGGAAGGCGTGGGCGAGCGGCTGCACCAGAATGGCAAGGATCTGGTTGGCGAAGTAGAAGCAGCCGACGAAAGCAATCGCGAGCGCATAGACGCAGCGCAAGAGGCGGGTGCGCAGCTCGAGCAGGTGATCGAGCAGCGGGGCCTGCGTCTCGTCGATATCGCTGACCATCATGCCGCGCCTCCGCGCGGGCGTTCGGGCCGCTGGCTGATGGGAAGCATTTCGCCAACCGGCTCCGTGGGCGCTACGGCGGCGACTTCGGGATCGATCGGGGTGGGCAGCGGGGTCATCAGCGGCGGTGGATCGTTCTGGTCGGTCGCGGCTTCGACTGTCTGGCCTGCGGCGGGGTCAGGCGCCGGATGAGCCGCCATGATCGCCGCGTTCTGCTCCTTCCACTTGCGCTCCATCTCCTCCATCTCCGCCTCGCGGATCATGGTTTCGATGCCGGCGCGGAAGTGCCCGGACACGCGGCGGATCTTGCCGATCCAGCGGCCCGCGGTGCGCAGCGCAAGCGGCAGGTCCTTGGGACCGATGACGATGATCGCCACGATCACGACGAGCAGCATCTCGTCTGGCGCAATGCCGAACATCGTATCAGGCCTGAGGCGTCAGATGGTCAGGCAGCGGGGCCGGAGCCGGTCTGCTCGGCCTGCGCCGTCGGCTGCGCCGGGGCTGCAGGCTGCGGCGGGATCTGCGCCGGGGGCTGGACGAGCGGCGTATCGGTGCCCTCGCTCATGCCCTGCTTGAAGCTTTTGATACCCTTGCCGAAATCGCCCATCATCTCGGAAATCCGGCCACGACCGAACAGGATGAGGACCACCAGCGCCAGAATGATCAGATGCGGAAGGGACAGACCGCCCATGGGAATTCTCCTTTATGCCCCTTCAGATAGGACATGTTTGGCGAAACTGCCAGCAACCTCACGCAGATTCGTCAAGCTCCGATGCACTATCGGTCTCATCGTCCGGCCCATCGTCCATTTGGCCGGCGAATACGGCCTCGACCGGATCGAGCAGCCCGGCGGCGCGCAGCTCCTCGATTCCCGGCAGATCGCGCCGTGATGCGAGGCCGAAGTGGGCGAGGAATTCGGGCGTGGTCGCGTAGATCGTCGGGCGGCCGGGCCCTTCGCGGCGGCCGGCAACCTTGATCCAGCCTGCCTCCATCAGCACGTCGAGCGTGCCCTTGGCGGTCTGCACGCCGCGGATCGCCTCAATCTCGGCACGGCTGACGGGTTCGTGATAGGCGATGATGGCGAGCGCCTCGGTGGCGGCGCGGGAGAGGCGGCGCACGTCTTCCCGTTCGCGGCGGAGCAAGTGGGCGAGATCGGGCGCGGTCTGGAAGTGCCATCGGTCACCGCGCTGCACGAGTTCCACGCCGCGTCCGGCATAGTGCGCGGCGAGGGTTTCGAGCGCATCGCCGAGGTCCGCGCCGCCGAGATGGCGTGAAATCTCCTCGGCTGTCATCGGGGCTTCGGCGGCGAACAGCGCTGCTTCGACCGCGCGTTCAACCTCGTTCATGCCGCCGTCCGGCGGAGCATGAGGGGCGCGAATGTCGTTTCCTGCGCGAGTTCGACCTTGCCTTGCTTGGCAAGTTCGAGGGCGGCGACGAAGCTGGAGGCGAGCGCCGAGCGGGCGAGGCGCGGGTCGGCGTCCGGTTCGTGCTGGGGCAGAAAGCTGGTGAGCGCGGTCCAGTCGATGGCGACGCCGATCAGCGCTTCGACGCGAGCGATAGCCGCTTCCAGCGTCATCACCGGGCGCGCGCGGACCATGTGGACCACCGGGCGGTTGCGGTGCTGGACGTGGCCATAGGCCTGCATCAGCAGGAACAGGTCGCAGTGCCAGCGCACCTGCCGCTCGATGCGCAGGCCTTCGGGTGCGCCGCGCGGGAAGACATCGCGGCCCAACCGGTCGCGCGCCATCAGCCGGGCGCCCGCCTCGCGCATCGCGCCGAGGCGCTGGAGCCGGAGTTGCAGGCGGAGCGCCAGCTCCTCGGGGCTTGGCTGCACTTCGGGATCGCGCGGGAGCAGGAGCAGCGATTTCAGCCACGCCAGCCACGCCGCCATGACGAGGTAGTCCGCCGCGAGTTCGAGCCGCTCCGCCCCGGCACGCTCGACAAAGGCGAGGTACTGATCGACCAGCGCGAGGATCGAGATCTTCCTCAGATCGACCTTCTGCCGCCGCGCCAGATCGAGCAGGAGGTGGAGCGGGCCTTCCCAGCCGTCGATGGCGAGGGTCAGGGTGTCGCTTGCCTCGGGCGGCACATCGAGCGGGGTTTCGTCCCAGTCGTCCGCCTCGAGCGGTGCGAGGGCGGCTTCTTCCATCATGCGGCGAGGGCCAGCAGCCGATCGCGCGTGTCGGTGCGTTCGGCCTGACGGGCGTAGTCCATCGGGGCGCTGAAATCACCGGTCGCGGCAAGCGCGCGGTCGAGCCGGGCGGCGGTCGCTTCGGACATCGGGGCGAGCGCGTTGGCGATGCCGACCATGTCATCCATCTTGGCCCAGCAATTGAGCGCGATATCGCAGCCCGCCGCCTGCGCGCGCGCCGCCCGGTCCGGCACCGCGCCGCCGAGGGCCTGCATGTCGAGATCGTCGGTCAGCAGCAGGCCATCGAAGCCGATGCGGGTGCGGATCACGTCGCGGATGACGGTGGCGGAGAGCGTTGCCGGATTCTCCGCGTCCCACGCCGTGTAGCGGACATGGCCGGTCATGCCGATGAGGCTGTCCTTCAGGCTGCGGAAGGGCGCGATATCGGTTTCGAGCTCGGCGTCGCTGGCGGTGACGGTGGGCAGTTCCTTGTGGCTGTCCACCCCGGCGCGGCCGTGGCCGGGCATGTGCTTGATGACGCCTGCGACGCCTGCGCGTCCCAGCCCTTCAAGCATGGCGCGGCCCAGCGCGGCGACGCGCAGCGGCTCGTGGCCGAGCGCGCGGTCGCCGATCACGTCGTGCGCGCCTTCCTGACGGACATCGAGCAGCGGCAGGCAATCGACGCTGATCCCGGCTTCGGCGAGATCGAGCCCCAGCGCCTCGGCATGCGCGCGCGCGGCTTCGATCGCGCTGATCGGGGCGACCTCGTAGAGCTTGTCGAAGGCCGCACCGGGGGGATAGGCGGCCCAGACGGGCGGCTTCATCCGCGCGACGCGGCCGCCTTCCTGATCGATGCAGATGAAGGTGCGCTCCCGCCCGTGGAGCGCGCGCAGCTCGTCGGTCAGCGCGCGCAGCTGGGTACGGCTCTCCACGTTGCGACCGAACAGGATGTAGCCCGCCGGATCGGCATCGCGGAAGAAGGAGCGCTCGTCATCGCTGAGAGTGAGGCCCGAGAGGCCGAAGATCGCCGGGAGCATGGGCAAGGGTTTGCGCAAAGCCCGCTTGCGCGCAAGGTTTGGGGGTGTGGATGGTGGGGAAAAGAGCGAGGTAGAACCCCTCCGTCAGCCCTGCGGGCTGCCACCTCCCCATTTGCGTCTGCGACGAAAATGGGGAGGACCTTCTTGATCCTCCCCATTTTTGCGAAGCACAAATGGGGAGGTGGCCCGCCGCAGGCGGGTCGGAGGGGTGCTTAGATCAGCGCTTGACCTGGCACTTGAGGCCGCCGGACTGCAGCTTGGCGCAGAGTGCGTTGGCGGCGGCGGCATCGCCTGCGACGGCCTGGAGGCGGAACACGGTGGCCATGTCGGCCTTGCCCTCGATCACGCGGTGCGAGAGGCCATTGAGCGCATCGTGCGCGGCGACCAGCTTCGACCATGCGGCTTCAGCGGAAGCGGCGGTCGAGAAGGCGCCGACTTGCACGCCCACGCCGGATGTCGGTGCGGCGGGTGCAGCGGCGGAAGCGGATGGCTTGGGGGCGGGAGCAGGCGCCGGTGCGGGCGCGTTGCTCCCCGCAAGGTTGGCGACGGGCTTCTCGCCCTCGCTGACCTTGAAGCTGGCATCTCCGGTGCCCTGGAAGGTCTTGCCGCCCGGATCCTTGGGCGCGATCTTGTAGGGTTCCTTGCTCGCCGCGATCAGGCTGCCATCGGCCGAAGCAGCGGGACTGCCCCGGTGCGTGACCCAGTAGATCCCGCCGACGAGTGCCGCGAGCAGCAGGACTGCCAGCACACCGAAACCGATCATGCGGCTGTTGTCAGGCTCCGCGTCATCGAAATCGACGTCGTCCGCGCTTTCAAGCCACGGCAGGCGTTCCTCGTCGCCCAGTGCGAGGCGGTCTTCCGCCGGGCTTTCGAACACCGCCTCATGCGCTTCGTGCGCCGCGTGCTCCGCCGTCTCGTCCCAGCTCTTCAGCTGATCCTCGTTCTCGTCCCCTGCGCCGATAACCATCGCGTCAAAGCTCCTCGGCGGCCTCCACCCCAAGAATGGCCAGCCCGTTCTTTACCACTTGCCCGATTTGTGAAGCGAGGAAAAGACGCGCCGATGTTAGCGCTGCATCCTGTGCCACAATGAAGCGCTTGTCCGGGCGGTCATTCCCGACGTTCCAATACGCATGGAAGCCTGCGGCGAGATCGTAGAGGAAGAACGCAACGCGGTGCGGCTCGCGCGCTGCTGCCGCAGCTTCGACAATCCGCGGGAACTGCGCGGCCAGCTTGATCAGGCCAAGCTCTTCCTCGCCCAGCAGTGCGACATGCTCCCGCGCAGGCGCAAAGCCTTCCGCCGCCGCCTTGCGCAAGGTCGAGCGGATGCGGGCGTGGGCATACTGCACATAGAACACCGGGTTGTCCTTCGAGGCTTCGACCACCTTGTCGAAATCGAAGTCCATCTGCGCATCGGGCTTGCGGGTCAGCATGGTGAAGCGCACCACGTCCTTGCCGACCATCTCGACGACATCGGCGAGCGTGACGAAATTGCCCGCGCGCTTCGACATCTTGAACGGCTGGCCGCCCTTCATCAGCTGGACCATCTGGACGAGCTTGACCTCGAAGGGCTTCGGCGTGCCGCTCTCCGCACTGGTCAGCGCGGCGACGGCGGCCTTGATCCGCTTGACCGTGCCGGCATGGTCCGCGCCCCAGATATCGACGAGCGCGTCGGCGGCCTGTGCCTTCTGGAAATGGTAGGCGAGGTCGGCGCCGAAATAGGTCCATGCGCCGTTCGACTTCTTGATCGGGCGGTCCTGATCGTCGCCGAACTTCGTCGAGCGGAACAGCGGCAGCGCGACCGGTTCCCAGTCCTCGGGGGTCTTGCCCTTGGGGGCTTCGAGTTCGCCGTCATAGACGAGATCATGTGCGCGCAGCCAGGCTTCGGCGGCATCGACCTTGCCCGAGGCCTGCAGTTCGGCTTCGGACGAGAACAGGTCATGGTGGATGCCGAGCGTGGCGAGGTCGTCGCGGATCATGTCCATCATGGCGGCGACGGCGCGGGTGCGGAAGAGGATCAGCCAGTCGGCTTCGGGCGCGGCGGCGTATTGATCGCCGAACTCGGCGGCGAGCGCCTGCCCGACGGGGACGAGGTAGTCGCCCGGGTAGAGGCCTTCGGGGATGGTGATCGCCTCGCCGAGCGCTTCGCGATACCGCATGTGCACCGAGCGGGCGAGCACATCGACCTGCGCGCCGGCGTCGTTGACGTAGTACTCGCGCGTCACGCGGTGACCGGCAAATTCGAGCAGGCTGGCGAGGGCATCACCGACCACGGCGCCGCGGCAGTGGCCCATGTGCATCGGGCCGGTGGGGTTGGCCGAGACGTATTCGACGTTGACCATCGCGCCGCCGCCCATGGCGGAACGGCCATAGTCGCCCGCCTTGGCGGCGATGAGGTGCAGTTCGTTCAGCCATGCGCCGGCAGCCAGCCGCAAGTTGATGAAGCCCGGCCCGGCGACCTCGGCGGACGCAACCCGCGGTTCCTTGGCGAGTTCCTCCACCAGCAGCGCGGCGAGTGCGCGCGGGTTGGTGCCGGCGGGCTTGGCCAGCACCATCGCCGCATTGGTCGAGATATCGCCGTGGCTTGCCTCGCGCGGCGGCTCGCAGGTCACGCCGCTTCGCGCAAGACCCTCGGGCAGCGATCCAGCGGCGACGAGCGCATCGAGCGCGCGGTCGATCACGCCGGCGAAATCGGCGAACAGGGTCAGAGCGGAAGCGGTTGCGGTATCAGTCATGCCCGCGCCGTTAGCCGAAGCGGGATAGGCCCGCAATCAACGCGTGGCGTTGTACTTCAGTTGATCGTCGGTCAGCTGGAAGCCGACCAACTGCTCGAAGCTCGCCTTGGCGAGCGCGGCGCGGACTTCGGGCAGCGCGAGCGGATCGGTCGCGGCGTCGGCCTGGCCGGGCTTGCGCTTCTTGGTGAGGAGCTTGCGCACATTGGCGGGCAGCGTCGCCTCGTTGCGGTCCACGACCGAACCCGCGCGGCCCACGGCCTGCGCGCGTTCCTGACCATCGGCGAAATCGAGCGTGATCGTGCCGAGGCGCTTGGCGATCACGACATTGCCGCCGCGCATCACGGCGGAGAAGTAGGGCAGCGTCACCCGGCGCGCGCCGCGCGTGTCGGTGCGGCGGGCCAGGACATCGAACGTGGTCTGGGTGTTGAGCTGGGTCGCGCCCTTGCTGTCGTCGCAGGTGCTGCGCAGATTGGTGATCGCGGCGGTGACGTCGATCGCACCCGCATCGGTGCGACCGGGCGCGGAGAACAGCGTGATGTCGCCGGTCATCTCGGGGATCTCGACCAGCGGGCACGGGCTGCGCAGCGCCGTGACGCCGACGCTGTCATCCACCACCAGCTCGCCGCCGCCGCCCTTGCAGGCGCCGAGCGTGCCCGCGAGGGCGAGCACAGCCAGCGGAGCAAGGCGCCGGAACGTGGCTGGGCGGAAGGCGGACGGGGTCATTCAGGCATCCTTGGACAGCTTCGAGCGCATCCTCTAACCACCGTGCCCCTTTGGTGCAATGCTGCATCCCCGGCCATGGTCCCTTCTTGCCGGGTTTGCGAGAGGGCGCCCGCCTGCTAAGGTCGCCCGCGATGACCACCACCGTTTCCGCTTCGCCCGATGCCCCCACTGCAGCGCTTGCCCCGCTCAAGCTGCTGATCGCCGCCCCGCGCGGCTTCTGCGCCGGGGTCGACCGCGCGATCGAGATCGTTGAGCGCGCGCTGGACCGCTATGGCCAGCCGGTGTTCGTGCGGCACGAGATCGTGCACAATCGCTACGTGGTCGATGGCCTGAAGGAAAAGGGCGCGATCTTCGTCGAGGAACTCGATGAAGTGCCCGATGGTTCGCCGGTGGTGTTTTCCGCGCATGGCGTGCCCAAGACGATCCCCGCCACGGCGACGGAGCGCGGGCTCGACTGGCTCGATGCGACGTGCCCGCTGGTGAGCAAGGTCCACCGCCAGGCCGAACGCCATGTCGAGGCCGGGCGGCATATCCTGTTTGTGGGCCACAAGGGCCACCCCGAAGTGATCGGCACGATGGGCCAGGTCCCCGACGGCGCGATCACGCTGGTCGAAACGCTGGAAGACGTGGCCGCGCTGGTCTTTCCGGAGGGCACCCCGCTCGCGTTTCTGACCCAGACGACGCTTTCGGTGGACGACACGCGCGAGATCGTCGCGGCGCTGCGGGCGCGCTTTCCGGACATCAGCGGGCCGCGCGCCGAGGACATCTGCTACGCGACATCCAACCGGCAGGCGGCGGTCAAGGCGATTGCCGAGCGCTGCGATCTGCTGCTGGTGATCGGCGCGCCCAACAGCTCGAACTCGCTCCGCCTGGTCGAAGTGGCCGAGCGCGAGGGCACCAGGGCCCGGCTGATCCAGCGCGGCAGCGAGATCGATCCCGCGTGGCTTGAGGGCGTCGAGACGCTGGGGCTGACGGCCGGGGCTTCGGCGCCCGAAGTGCTGGTGCGCGAAGTGATCGACAAGCTGCGCGAATGGCGCGCGGTGGAGGAAGAGACCGTGACGACCACGGTCGAGAAAATGGTGTTCAAGCTGCCCCGCCAGCTTACCGAGTAAGTCGGGAATCATGGCCGTCTACACCCACCTCGGCGCGGAGGAGATGTCCGCGCTGATCGCGCGTTTCGACGTGGGCACGCTGGTTTCCGCGAAGGGCATTGCCGAGGGCGTTTCCAACAGCAACTGGCTGCTCGAGACCACGGGCAAGGATGGCAGCGGCGCGCGGTTCATCCTGACGATGTACGAGTTTCGCATCGAGCTGGAGGACCTGCCCTATTTCCTCTCGCTGCTCGATCATCTGGCCGCCAAAGGCTGCCCGGTGCCGCGCACGATCCATGACCGGGAGGGCAACCTCTATGTCGACCGCTACGGGCCGAACGGGGACAAGGCGCTCGCGCTGATCGAATATCTGCCGGGGGTTTCGGTGAGCACGCCGACGGCCGGGCAGGCGCGCGCGGTAGGGGCCGAACTCGCGCGACTGCATCTGGCGGCGGCGGATTTTCCGGCCAGCCGCGCCAATGGCATGGGCGTGGCGGAATGGCAGCGGCTGGCGGCGGCGTGCGGGCCGGAGGGGCTGGCGCGGATCAATCCGGAACTGGCGGCGATCGTGGCCGAGGAGCTGCCGCGCCTTGCCGCCAGCTGGCCGACTGACCTGCCCGCTGGCGTGATCCATGCCGACCTGTTCCCGGACAATGTGCTGATGCTGGGCGACAAGGTTACCGGCCTGATCGACTTCTACTTCGCCTGCAACGACCTGATCGCCTACGATCTCGCCGTGACGCACGTCGCATGGTGCTTCGACAAGCACGATGTGTTCCAGCCGGATGTCTCGCAGGCTTTGATCGAGGGCTATGAAACGGTGCGCCCGCTTTCAGCGGAGGAGCGCGCCGCGCTGCCGCTGCTGGGGCAAGGCGCGGCGATGCGCTTTGCGATGAGCCGCGCGTGGGACTGGCTCAATACGCCGGCGGACGCGCTCGTCACGCCCAAGGACCCGATGGGTCCGGCGCGGCGGCTGGGGTTCTACAAGGCCAACCCGCAGGTCTTCGCATGAAGCACGTGCAGATCTTCACCGACGGCGCGTGCAAGGGCAATCCCGGCAAGGGCGGCTGGGGCGCGCTGCTGCGGATGGGCGAGGCGGAGAAGGAACTTTCGGGCAGCGAGCGCGAGACGACCAACAACCGCATGGAACTCATGGCCGCGATCAAGGGGCTGGAGGCGCTGAAGGCGCCCTGCCAGGTCACGCTCCATACCGACAGCCGCTACGTGCTCGACGGGATCACCAAATGGGTGTTCGGCTGGCAGAAGAAGGGCTGGAAGACGGCGGACAACAAGCCGGTCAAGAACGAGGACTTGTGGCGCGCGCTGCTGGCCGCTGCACGCCCGCACAAGATCGAATGGGTCTGGGTGAAAGGCCACGATGGCCACCCCGAAAACGAGCGTGTCGACAAGCTCGCCAGCGACGCGGCGATCGCGGCCTGAATCCGGGCCGGAAGAACCGGCGATCAGTCTTCAGTGGTGGTATCGACCACTTCGGCGCCGGGGCCGTTCTTCAGCACCGACTCGATGGCATTCTTCGCGCTGGCCTTCGACTTGTAGCCTTCGGTCCAGAAAATCGTCTCGGCATTGTGGCAGAAATAGGCGACAAACTCGCCCGCCTTGTTCTTCCGGATCTCGAAACGGTGCGCCATCGGATTAACCCTCCCTGGTAAATTTACCTAAACGCTCTTTACCACGCGGTGACCTTGTTGGGAGTCCGAAATGCGCCGCTACGGGCGAAACCGCGCGGGCGCGTAGATTTCCGCGGCAATCGATTCAGTCATCGCATCGCGCGGGAGGCCGAGCAGCAGCTGCGCGCCGAGCCGGGCGGCGGCGGGTGCGGTCTGGATGCCGAAGCCGCCTTGTCCGGCAAACCAGAACAGGCCCTCGCAGGCAGGATCGAAGCCGTAGACCGGCAGGCGATCAGGCGAGAAGCTCCGCAGGCCGGCCCAGCGGCGCTCCAGCGCGCGCACCTTCCAGTCGACCGCCTGCTCCATCCGGTCGATGGCCTTGGCGATGTCGAGCTCTTCCGGCGCCGCATCGCGGGGCACGTCGGGCGTCTCGTCGTGCGGGGAGAGCCAGAGCCGGTCGCCTTGAGGGCGGAAGTAGAAGTCCTCGTCGAAACTGATCGTCAGCGGCAGCGTGGCCGGCGGCGCTGGATCGACGCGCAGCTGCACCATCGAGCGACGCATCGGCTGGATGCCCAAGGGCGCGGCTCCGGCCAGCTCGGCCACCGGATCGGCCCAGGCCCCCGCCGCATCGACCAGCAGCGCCGCGCGGGCAGAGCCTGGTCCGGCGGCGCCGTTCCACGTGAGTGTCCACTCGCCTCCGCTGCGCTCCGCGCTGTCGAGCCGCGCGCGAACCCTGAGAACGCTGCCGATCTTGCGCGCGGCGGCGAGGTAATGCTGGTGCATTGCGGCGACGTCGATGTCCGCGCATTCCGGCTCCCACGCGCCGATGATCCACTCCGGCCGCAGCCCGGGCACGATCCGCTCGAGCCGCTCGCGCCCGATCAGCTCGATCCGCGCGCCGGCCTCGAGAAATTCCGCGACGAAGGCTTCGGCCTTGGCGCGGTGGTCCTCGCGCCCGATGTGGAGGCCGCCGCGCGGGCTGAGGAAGCCGTGGTCGGCCAGCCAGTCGCCCGATGCTGCGGTGAGCGGATAGACTTTCGGCCCGCCGATGGTTTCATGCCAGAACGCGGCGGAGCGGCCGGTGGTGTGGTAGCCGGGGGTATCCTCGGCCTCGATCAGCAGCACGCGGGCGTGGGGCGCGCATTCGGCGGCGAGGCTTGAGCCCGCCATCCCGGCTCCGACAATGGCAACGTCGAACGTTTCGAGAGCACTCACCCGTGCTTATCCCGCCTTGGCCGGGACGGCGCGGTCGAGGAAGCTGGTGATCGCGGCCATGACTTGCTTGCGCACGGGATCGGCTTCGCGCAGCAATTCGTGGCGTGCCTCGGGGCCCCATGCGACGAGTTCGCCGCGCGGCAGGCGATTGGCGGCCTGCTCGATGGCGGGCCACGAAACCAGCGCATCCTTCCTGGCGGCGAGCAGCAGAACGGGCGCCATCACCGCTTCGAGCACGCCCGGCGCGCGCAGGCTCTCGATCGAGGCGGCGGCCCGTTCGACCCAGCGCCAGCTGGCGGGGCCGATTTCCAGTTCAGGCCGCGCGGCGCGCCACCACAGCTCATCCGAATAGCGTGCCGGATCATGGGTGAGCAGGGTCATGCGCTCGTCGCTTGCCGAACCGGGCTTTTCGCTCGATTCCCAGGCCATGCGTTCCGGGTTGCCGATCCGGCACATCAGCTTTCCATAAACATGCTGAACAAACTGCGGAATCGCGGTGACGAATCCGAGCATCGGCGCGCTGAGCACGACCGCATCGGGGCTGGCCGCGCCTTCCGCCACACCGCGCAGCACGAGGTGCCCGCCCATCGAATGCCCGGCGAGAACGTGCGGGCCGGGCGTGGTGCGCACCCAGTCTGCCCACAGCGCGGCAAGATCGGCAATCCAGATCGAGAAGTCGGCGATATGGCCCACCATCGGGTTCGCGGTCATGCGGCCCGAGGCCCCCTGCCCGCGCCAGTCGGCGGCGCCGACATGCCATCCGGCATTGGTCCATTCCACCAATGATTCCAGATACTTCTCATAGAAATCGGCGCGTCCGGGCATGAACAGGATGGAGCCGCGCGGGCGCTCTCCGGCGGGTGGATCGATGGCGATGCGGCGAATCTCGTGGCCATCGGGCAGCGCCCAGCGCCACTCGCGCGCCGAGGCGGGAATCGACCGCCGCGTATCGCCACTTGCCAAGCCTGCGTTCACGTCCCGAACTCCTGTCACAATACCTCGAACGCGCCTGCAAGTGCCCGGAACTGCGGCGCCCGTTTGGTTACCGTTTGGTAAGTGATTGTCCCGTATGAGACCTCTCATGCAGGGAACTCACATCGTTTACGGACTGGTCGGGGCCTTGGCAATCGCGCTGACGATTGCCGCGATCACCGATATCCGCCGCCGCCAGATCGACAACTGGCTGAACGCCGCGATCGCGCTGGGCGC
>Ga0310345_10001609_pt1 | contig 24724 bp, 23 predicted proteins | sample HC15DNA20500_MG_FD_204667 | JGI IMG/M metagenome (GOLD analysis project Ga0310345, IMG submission 204667) | Marine microbial communities from station ALOHA, North Pacific Subtropical Gyre - HC15-DNA-20-500_MG | ecosystem: Environmental > Aquatic > Marine > Oceanic | place: Pacific Ocean: North... | reverse complement strand
AGCCGCCGACCTGGTAACCGCCGGGCCCGACGTCCCACGGCTCGGCGATGAGCTTGACCTGACTGACCGTCGGATCCTGCTGCACGAGTTCGAAGAACGTCGAGAGCTTGTCGACGTCGTAGAACTCCCGGGCCAGGGTGGAGGCCAGATCGAACCGGAACCCGTCGACGTGCATCTCGGTCACCCAGTACCGCAGCGAATCCATGATCAGCTGCAGCGAATGCGGGTGACCGACGTTGAGGCTGTTTCCGGTACCGGTGTAGTCCATGTAGTAGCGCTTGTCGTCGTCGACGAGGCGGTAGTAGGCGGCATTGTCGATGCCCCGCATCGACAGCGTCGGTCCCAGGTGGTTGCCCTCGGCGGTGTGGTTGTAGACCACGTCGAGGATGACCTCGATGCCGGCTTCGTGCAGGGTGCGCACCATCGTCTTGAACTCCTGCACCTGCCCGCCGGGGTTGGGGTTGGAGCTGTACTTGGAGTCCGGGGCCAGGAAACCGATGGTGTTGTAGCCCCAGTAGTTGGACAGACCCTTGTCGACGAGCGTCGAGTCGTTGGCGAAGTGGTGCACCGGCATCAGCTCGATCGCGGTGATCCCCAGCGCGACCAGGTGGTCGATGATGGCCGGATGGGCGACCGCGGCATAGGTGCCGCGAATCTGCTCCGGGATGTCGGGGTGTGTCTCGGTGAGGCCCTTGATGTGGGCTTCGTAGATGACGGAGTCGGCGTACTCGTGGCCGGGCGGGCGGTCCACCCCCCAATCGAAGTACGGGTTGATGACCACGCACTTGGGCATGCTGGCCGCCGAGTCGTCGTCGTTGCGGCTGTCGGGGTCGCCGAAGTTGTAGCTGAACAGCGACTGGTTCCAGTCGAACGTGCCGTCGATGGCCTTGGCGTAGGGGTCGAGCAGCAACTTGTTGGGGTTGCAGCGCACGCCGGCCCCGGGGTCGTAGGGGCCGTGGATGCGGTAGCCGTAGCGCTGCCCGGGCTCGATGTTGGGCAGAAAACCGTGCCAGACGAATCCGTCCACCTCGGGCAGGGTGATGCGGGTTTCGGTGCCGTCCGCGTCGAACAGGCACAACTCGACCAACTCGGCGGCTTCACTGAACAACGCGAAGTTGGTGCCGGACCCGTCATAGGTGGCGCCGAGGGGGTAGGCCTTGCCGGGCCACGGCTCGACAGCCATGACGTTGCCCGGTGAGCTGGCGATCTCGGTCAAGGCGGTTCTCCTGTGCTAGCGCGATGCGGATTCGTCGGATGACGGCGTGTGGCGACCCTATGGGATGCCCACCCGAGGGGGTGGTGCAACCGTCGGGTGGGTCACAGGTCAGGACGCGATGTCGACCCCGGCAGAGCGCAGCGTCTCGACCGCCTGCGCGGTGGTCGTCGGTGACACGCCGGCGGTCAGGTCCAGCAGCACCCGGGTCGCGAATCCGGCGGCGACCGCATCGGCTGCGGTGGCCTTCACACAGTGGTCGGTGGCGATGCCCACGACGTCGACGGCGTCGACGCCCCGGGAGCGCAGCCACTCTGCGAGTCCGGTGCCGTCGTCGTCGGCACCCTCGAAGCCGCTGTAGGCGGCGGTGTAATGCCCCTTCTTGAACACCGCCTCGATCGGAGTGGTGTCCAGATCGGGGTGGAACTCCACGCCGCCGGTGTCGACCCGGCAGTGCGGCGGCCACGAGTCGACGTAATCCGGGTGGTCGGAGAAATGCCCGCCCGGGTCGATGTGGAAATCCTTGGTGGCCACCACGTGTTCGTACCCGGAGGCATTGCCGCCCAGCAGGGCGTTGATGCCGCGCGCCACGTCCGCGCCCCCGGCGACAGCCAGCGAGCCGCCCTCGCAGAAGTCGTTCTGCACGTCGACGATGATCAGCGCTTTCTTCGAGGCGGTCACATGTCCACGGTATCGCTGGTGCGGTCCACCCGCTGGTGAGCGGTCAGGAACAGGTGGTCGAACGTGGCGCGGGGCGGCAGGGTCTCCTCGTAGTCGAGGCCGGCGAAATCGACCAGCAACCGTTCGGCGAGCATGCGCAGCTTGACGTTGGTCTCCTGCGAGCGCCACCGCAGCAGTTCGAACGCGGTGTCGGCATCGACCCGGTAGACCAGCATCAGCATGCCCTTGGCCTGTTCGATGACGGAGCGGTTCTCGGTGATCTCGTCGAGCGCCGCGCTGACCATCGCCTTGGTCGTCGCCTCGTTGGGGGTGACGTCGACGTAGAAACCGTGGGTGCCGATCAACCGGCCGTCCGCACCGCGGAGCTGATCGCCGATGACGACCACCTCGTGCACGTCGCCGCGGGTGTCGATGATGCGATGGCGCGTCGAGAACGTCCGGTGTTCGCGGCGCATCTCCTCCAGGGTCGCCGCGACCTGCCGGTAGTCGTCGGGGTGCTTGTGCGAGAGCACCAGTTCGGTGGTGGGGGTCACGGTCCCGGGCTGATAGCCGTGCAGGAGCTGGACCTCGTCGGACCACTCCCACCGTTCGTCGGCGAAGTGGAAGCGAAACCAACCCACCAGCTGGGGCGCGCCACCGGCGAGCGCCTGCTCCAGGGAGTCGTCACTGGTCACAGCAGAAGATTAGCGTGACCGCCGGTTCCGCCCGCGCGATCCGGGGCCCCTACTTGCTGGGCGGCCGAAGCACTTTCATCGCCATCTGCATCACCGGCGCGGGAACCCGGTCCTTCATCGTCAGCGCGGTGTCGGCGACGCGGGTGCGCACCGGCGTTCCCCGGCCGAAGACGCGGTTGAGCGGACCGCCGGTGGGTTCGAGGTCGACGTGCAGCGGAGGCTTCCCGTCGGCCGCGCCGAGCGCCTTGGAGATGACGATCCGCTGGATCTCGCTGGTGCCCTCGAAGATGGTGTACAGCTTGGCGTCGCGGTACCACTTCTCGACGGGATGGTCGGAGATGTATCCCCAGCCGCCCATGGTCTGGATGGCCCGTTCGGTGGTGCGCACCGCGAGCTCGCTGGCGGCCAGTTTCGACATCGAGCCTTCCCCGCGCTCGAATGCCACACCGGTGGCGGCCATCCAGGACGCCCGCCAGGTCAGCAACCGCGCCGCGTCCAGGCCCGTGGCCAGGTCGGCGAGCGGGAACGCGATGCCCTGGTTGTCGATGATGGGCGCGCCGAACGCCTCACGCCGGTTGGCGTATTCCGTGACGTACTCCAACGCCGCCCGGGCGATGCCGAGGGCCTGCGCGGCGACCATGGGGCGGGTCTGCTCGAACGTGCCCAACGTTGCCGATCCCGACCGCTTGGGTCCGCCCTCGCGTACGCGGGCCAGCCGCCGCTCGAGTTTCTCCTGCCCGCCGAGCAGATTTTCGGCGGGCACGCGGACGCCGTTGAACTTCAGCTCGGCGGTGTGCGATGCCCGGCAGCCCAGTTTGTCGAGCTTGCGGACCATCTCCAGTCCCGGGAGACCGCCGGGGACGATGAACAGCCCCTGCCCGCGGTGGCCGAGTTCCTCGTCGACGACGGCGTTGACCACGTGCACGTTGGCGATGCCGCCGTTGCCGATCCACATCTTGTGTCCGTCGATGATCCAGTCGGCATCGGGGCCCGAGCCGTCGCGGCGCGCTCTGGTGCGCAGGTTGCGGACATCGCTGCCACCCTCGGGTTCGGAGATCGCCAGCGCGGCGAGTTTCAGGTCACCGGGGGTGCCGAAACACTCCGGCGCCCACTGCAGCATCTGTTCGGGGGTGGCGGCCTGCCCGATGGCCGACAGCGCCAGGGCCGGCATCACGACCGCCAACCCGATTCCCGCGCAGCCCCAGAACAGTTCCTCCATGAACATCGGCAGGGACAGCCCGGTCGGGTCGCCGATCAGGTCGCGGTAGAACAGCGGACTGTAGAATCCCTGCTCAGCAGCCTGTTCGAGGACGGGCCGGGGGAACTCCTGGCGCTGGTCGTATTCGGCGGCGACGGGGCGGATGACCTGTTCGGCGAACTCGTGGGTGCGGCGGGCCAGGTCGTGCTGCGCTGCTGTCGGGGTGATGTTGAACGTCATCGGTGCCCCACCGTCGCTGTCGTGACCATGCGCATCTCCCCACGTCGTTGTGCCTAACGTGGCAAGTACCCAAAGCCGGCGGAAAATTCACGGCGGAAAGGGCGTGGCGCATGAAGTTTGCTGTGGGCGCCTTGCGGCAGCGTGACGGGATCACCTGCGGGCCGGCCGTCGCCGTGCTCGCCGGGGCGATGCTCGACGCTGAGTATGGTTCGATGCTGCGCGACGCCGGCGCGGCTGGCGCCTGGTTCGCCGGGGAACAGCAGCGCGTGCACGCCCAGGTGAACGCCGTGTGGCCGCGCCGGCTGGGAACCACGCCGGCGGGGATGGCACGTGCGCTCACCGAACGAGCCCGGGTGTGCGGGCTGCGCTACCGGTGGCGGTGCCGGCGGGGGCGATGTGACCGACTGACCGATGTCCTGGCCGCGGTGGGCGAAGGCCGGCCGGTGGCGGTGCTGATCGGGCGGGTCGTCCCGCGGCACTGGGTGCTGCTGGTCGAGGCCGGCGGCGGCACGCTGCGGTGCTACGAGCCGTCCTCCGGGGTGACTCGGTCGGTGTCGGTGGATGCGCTGCGCCACGGACGCCTGACCGGGCTCGGCTTTCCGCGGGCCTTCGCCTTCGTGCTGCCGAGTTGTGCGACGCGGGCGGTCGCGGCCTGATCGCGCGGATCCGCGGAGCCCGCCGTGGCCTCGGCGATGCGTTTCTCCGCCTCACCGACCGAGATGCGCAGCCGCCGCGCGAGCACTTCGGCCCAGGGAGCGCCGGCGAACTGCACCGGGGGCGGCCCGGTGACCAACCGCGCGAGCAGGCGCCGCTGCAGCGAGGCCAGCCGACGCTCCATGGCGTCGAGGCGCAGCAGCAGCGCCCGCTGGTCGGCCGGGCGCAGGGTGTGCACCGGCAGGTCTGTCAAGGCTTGGAAGGCGCTCAACGCGTCATCTGCCGCGTCGAGCACGGGGGTCACGGTGGGCGTTTCGTGGCCGACCGGGTTCTTCGAACTCATGTTCGACAGGGTACGGAGACGGGCCGACAACTCGATACGCTGAACCGATGGCCAGACGCATCGCGACCGCCGAGCCGGTTTCAGGGGCCGACCTGCTCGAGTTCATCAGACCGCGGCACCGCATGGTGCTGACCACCCACCGCCGCGACGGGTCGCTGCAGAGCTCGCCGGTGACCGGCGGGGTGGACGGGGACGGGCGCCTGGTGATCGCCTCCTATCCGCAGCGGGCGAAGTCGGCCAACATCCGCCGTGACCCGCGCGCGAGCGTCGTCGTGCTCTCCGACGACTTCGACGGGCCCTACGTCCAGGTCGACGGCGACGCCGAAGTCCTCGACCTGCCCGAGGCGCTCGAACCGCTCGTCGAATACTTCCGGTCGGTTGCCGGTGAGCACTCCGACTGGGCCGACTATCGCTGCGCGATGGTCGAGCAGGGCAAATGTCTGATTCGGATCACCCCGCGGCGCTGGGGCCCGGTCGCCACCGGCGGGTTCCCGCCCCGGTGAGGCGCACTGCGCCGAGGTCGGCGGGCACGTCCGCAGGCGACTGTGGTAGTCAGAGCTAGCGCACGCGTTGCGTCAGCTAGCACGTCAAACTATAGTCTGGACACATGTCCAGGAGGGTTCGGATTCCTTGCTCCAATCGATTTGGCCTGCTCAGTGCGGCATTCCATCCGGATCCTCGCGCGTGAGCGCGGCGCGGGGTATGTGCGTGAGCGCGGCGCGGGGTATGTGAGCTGACCATGCGTATTGCGTTGCTGTCCTATCGGAGCAAGACCCACTGCGGTGGCCAGGGCGTCTACGTCAGACACCTGAGCCGCGGTTTGGTCGAGCTCGGCCATGAGGTGGAGCTCTTCTCCGGGCAGCCGTACCCGGACGGTCTGGATCCGCGGGTGCGCCTGACCAAGGTGCCCAGCCTGGACCTCTACCGCGAACCCGACCCGTTCCGGATTCCTCGGCCCACCGAGATCAAGACCAGCATCGACGTCCGCGAACTGCTGACCACCTGGACTGCGGGCTTTCCCGAACCCAAGACGTTCAGCATGCGGGTGGCCCGGCTGCTTGCCGACCGGCGCGCCGACTTCGACGTCGTGCACGACAACCAGTGCCTGGGTACCGGTCTGTTGGCGATCGCCGAGTCCGGGCTGCCGGTGGTGGCCACCGTGCACCATCCGATCACCCGGGACCGGGTCCTCGACGTCGCCGCGGCGAAGTGGTGGCGCAAGCCGCTGGTGCGTCGGTGGTACGGCTTCGCCGAGATGCAGAAGGACGTAGCGCGCCGGATTCCCGAGCTGGTCACCGTGTCGTCGACCTCGGCCGCCGACATCGCCGAGGACTTCGCGGTCAGCCCCGACCAGCTGCATGTCGTACCGCTGGGAGTGGACACCGAGTTGTTCCAGCCCTCGGCGAACCGGGTGCGCAATCGCGTCATCGCGATCGCCAGCGCGGACGTGCCACTCAAAGGCGTCAGCCACCTGCTGCACGCCATCGCCCGGCTGCGCATCGAGCGTGATCTCGAGCTGCAGCTGGTCGCCAAGCTCGAACCCAACGGCCCGACCGAGAAGCTGATCGCCGAGTTGGGTATCTCCGACATCGTGCACAGTTCCAGCGGATTGTCCGACGCCGAACTGGCAGAGCTGCTGGCCTCCGCAGAGGTCGCGTGCATTCCGTCGCTGTACGAGGGCTTTTCGCTGCCCGCGGTGGAGGCGATGGCCAGCGGCACCCCGATCGTCGCCAGCCGGGCCGGTGCGCTCCCCGAAGTGGTCGGTCCCGACGGGGAATGCGCGCGGCTGGTCACGCCCGCCGACGTCGACGAGTTGACCAGGGTGCTGGGCGAGTTGCTGGACTCACCGCTGGAGCTGCGCAGGCTCGGTGACAACGGCAGGCGCCGTGCACTGGACGTCTTCAGCTGGGAATCGGTTGCCGCGCAGACTGTCTCGGTCTACGAGCGCGCCTGCCGGCGGGTCGCGGCATGCTGACCGTCGATTTCGACCGGCTCGGAGTGGGGCCGGGCAGCAAGGTCATCGACGTCGGGTGCGGTGCCGGTCGGCACACCTTCGAGGCATTCCGGCGCGGCGCCGACGTGATCGGCTTCGACCAGAACGTGGCCGATCTCAACGATGTCGACGAGATCCTGCAGGCGATGAAAGCCGAAGGAGAGGCGCCCGCGTCGGCCCGCGGCGAGGCCGTCAAAGGCGACGCGCTGGAGTTGCCGTACGCCGACGCCGCCTTCGACTGCGTCATCGCCTCGGAGATCCTCGAGCACGTGCCCGAGGATGATCGGGCGATCTCCGAGCTGGTGCGTGTCCTGCGACCCGGTGGTGCGCTGGCGATCACGGTGCCCCGGTGGTTGCCCGAGCGGATCTGCTGGGCCCTCTCGGATGAATACCACGCCAACGAAGGCGGTCACATCCGTATCTATCGCGCCGACGAACTGCGCGACAAGGTGCTCGCCCACGGCCTCGAACTGACTGCCACCCACCACGCTCATGCGCTGCACGCGCCGTACTGGTGGCTCAAATGCGCCGTCGGTACCGAGAAGTCGGATCATCCGGCGGTGACGGCGTATCACAAGCTGTTGGTGTGGGACATGATGAGCCGGCCGTGGCTCACCCGCACGGCCGAGGCCGCGCTCAACCCGTTGATCGGCAAGAGTGTGGCGCTCTACTTCAGGAAACCTCCGGCCGATGCCTGAGATCCCCGGTGTGCCAGGGGTGTTCAGCCCCGACCAGTGTTGCCAGACGGCGGAGTCCATCGCGGCGACGCAGGAGCCGTCCGGTGCCATCCCGTGGTCGCACGGCGGGCACACCGATCCCTGGGACCACATCGAGAACGCGATGGCGCTGACCGTCGCGGGACTGCTCGAGCCGGCGCGGGCGGCCTTCGACTGGTCGTTGCGCACCCAACGCGACGACGGAACCTGGCCCATCCAGTTGCGCAACGGGGTCATCGAGGACGCCAACAGTGACAGCAACTTCTGCGCCTACATCGCCACCGGTGTGTGGCATCACGTGCTGGTCACCGGCGACCGCCGGTTCGCCGAGACGATGTGGCCGGTTGTGGTCAAGGCGATCGACTTCGTCCTGAGCCTGCAGTCCAGCACCGGCGAGATCGCCTGGGCGGCAAGCCCGTCCGGGATCGCCGAGGAGGCCCTGCTCACCGGCTGTGCCAGCATCCATCACAGCATCCGGTGCGCCCTGGCGCTGGCCGACTATGTCGACGACCCGCAGCCCGAGTGGGAGGTCGCTGTCGGGCGGCTGGGTCACGCGATCGTCGAGCACCCCGAAGCGTTCGTCGCCAAGGACCGCTGGTCGATGGAGTGGTACTACCCGGTGTTGTGCGGCGCGCTGCGCGGGCCCCGGGCGCGCTCCCGAATCGACGAGCGCTGGGACGATTTCGTGGTTCCGGATCTCGGGATCCGGTGTGTGGACGACCGGCCGTGGGTGACCGGTGCCGAAACCTGTGAACTGGTCATGGCATTGGACGCGATCGGCGACCGAGGCCGGGCGCACGCGCAGTTCGCGGCCATGCACCACCTCCGCGAGGAGGACGGTTCGTACTGGACCGGCCTGGTGTACGCCGACGGCAAACGCTGGCCGGTCGAACGCACCACCTGGACCGGGGCGGCGGTGATCCTGGCGGCCGATGCATTGTCCTGCGCGACGCCGGGCAGCGGCATCTTCCGCGGACCTGATCTGCCGCGGGGTCTCGAGGGAGACTACGACTGCGAGTGCGTGATCAGCGAGCGCTGACCTACGCGCCGCCGAGCGTGCCCGGATCGCCCGTCGTGCGTTCGAGCACCCGCATCGAGCCGGTTGCCGCGACCTCGCGGAACTCCGCGGTGTCCAACGCGCGGCGGTAGATGTGGAAGGGCGCCTGCCCGCCGTCGGCGGGGTCGGGAAAGACGTCGTGGATGATCAGTGCCCCGCCGACCGACACCCACCGGGCCCAGCCGTCGAAGTCGCGGCGGGCCGCCTCCTCGGTGTGGCCGCCGTCGATGAACAAGAGCCGCAACGGGGTTCGCCAACCGCGGGCGATCACCGGCGAGCGTCCCACGATCGCCACCACGTGGTCGTCGAGGCCCGCGGCGTCGAGGGTGTGGCGCAGCGTCGGCAGGGTGTCGAACAGGCCGGTGACGGGGTCGACCATCGAGGAGTCGTGGTATTCCCAACCGGCCTGATGCTCCTCGGAGCCGTGGTGATGGTCGACGGTGTACAACAGCCCACCGGTCTGCTGGGCGGCAGCGCCGAGCATGACGGTGGACTTACCGCAGTACGTCCCGATCTCCACCGCGACGCCGTCTCCCAGATAGTGCAGCGCGGCGTCGTAGAGGGCGCGGCCCTCATCAGCGGGCATGAAACCGGTGACGCGTTCGGCGAGCTCGAACAGGGCGGCGGCAGCCGGGGGCAACGCGGTGTCGGGGTGCGCCGTCGTATCGCTCATGGCGCCCAACTTACCGTTGCTGGCCCCAGGTCGTTGTAGTAGCGTCCGGACATGTGTCCGATCCGGCTCTGGAGTCGACTCGGCGCCGTCTGACGGCCCGACAGGCCGACACCGTGGAACGGTTGGGCCGGGCCGCGGTCGAGCTGCTCGCCCGGGACGGATTCGCCGCTCTGACCGTGCGCCGGGTGGCCGCGGAGGCGGGCGTGGGCGCCGCCACGGCCTACACGTATTTCTCGTCCAAGGAGCATCTGGTGGCCGAGGTGTTCTGGCGCCGGCTGGCCGGTTCGCCCCACGTCGATCACGAGTCGGATGATCCCGTCGCCCGGGTGATCGACGTGCTCGGACACATCTCGCTCCTGGTCGCCGACGAGCCGGAGTTCGCCGGTGCCGTGACGACCGCGCTGTTGGGCAAGGACCCCGACGTCGAGGTGTTGCGGCTGCGCATCGGCCGCGACATCCGCGACCGGCTGGCCAGCGCGCTGGGGCCTCAGACCGATCCGGACGTGATCGATACGTTGGAGATGCTGTACTCCGGGGTGCTGGTCCGGGCCGGCATGGGTTACGTCTCCTACGACGAGATCGCGCGCCGACTCGAGAGGTCGGCGCGCCTGATCCTCGGGTGAGGTCAGTGCGGACCGAGCAGCGCCGTCGCCGCGGCCACCGCGGGTCCGGCGATCTCGTGGACGTCACCACCGTCTTCGACCAGAAGCGCGGTGAGTTCCCGTATGCCGCCCAACAGGATCAGCGCGGTGGAAGCGGGGACCGGGCTGATACCGGCGCGGCGAAATCCCGGGTTAGCGGTCAGCGTCACCAACATGTCGGTGAGTTTCACCATGGCCTGGCGGTGCAACGGCTGCGCCGCCGCGCCCAGTGCCGGCGCCTCCCTGATCCAGCTCAGGGTGATGGCGGGCCGGGCGCCGATGTGCTCGACGTAGGCGTCGACGGATTGGCGGATCTGGATCCGCCAGTCCGCCTGGGTGTCGACCGCAGCCAGGATGGCGGCGATGAGGTCGTCGTTGTTACGGCGTAGCAACTCGATCAGGCAGCGGTCCTTGCTGTCGAACTGCTCGTAGAAGGTGCGCTTGGACGTGCGCGCGTGCCGGACGATGTCGGCGACGGTCGTGTCGCGGTAGCCGCGCTCGCGGACCGAGGTCGCCAAGCCGTCGAGCAGTCGATCGGTCACCGCCGCGTCGGCAGGAACGGCGGTCATGATCGCGACACCCCCTTGCGACCCCGTGGTACCAAGCGGTACCGTACCGGACACGAGCGCGGTACACCTGAGTACCAGAGCGGAGCCGACAGCGGATGACCGAAGCGACGATCACCACCCCCGAACGGAGCGCCCCAACACCCCGTGAGGTGCGCTTGCCGCCCACCCCGCCCGTGCCCCGGTTGATCCAGGGCCTGGGCTTCACGACGTCACGCAAATGGACAGTGGCCCAGATCGTCCGCCGATGCGGAGACGTGTTCACGCTGCAGCTGCCTGTTTTCGGCCGCACCGTGATCGTCGCCGACCCGGCACTGGCCAAGGAGCTGTTCATGGCCAACACCGAGGACGTCGGCAACATCCAGCCCAATCTGTCCCGGGTACTCGGGTCGGGCTCGGTGTTCGCCCTCGACGGCGCCGACCATCGGCGGCGGCGACGGCTGCTCACACCCCCGTTCCACGGCAAGAGCATTCGCAACTACGAGGCCATCTTCGAAGAGGAGACACTGCGGGAAGCCCAGAACTGGCCCGAGGGAGCGCCGTTCGAGACCCTCGAACCGATGATGCGCATCACCCTCAACGCCATCCTGCGGGCGGTGTTCGGCGCGGACGGAACGCATCTGGACGAGCTGCGCCGCATCATCCCGCCGTGGGTCACCCTCGGTTCCCGACTGGCGGTGCTGCCCACCCCGGCACGCACCTACGGCCGGTTCAGCCCCTGGGGGCGGCTGGCGCGCTACCGTCGGCGTTACGACGAGGTGATCGGCCGACTGATCGACGCCGTGCAGGCCGACCCGGACTTCGACGAACGCGACGACGTGCTGGCGCTGCTGCTGAAGAGCACCTACGAGGACGGTTCGTCGATGTCGCGCCAGGACATCGGCGACGAACTGCTCACGCTGCTGGCCGCCGGCCACGAGACCACCGCCGCCACGCTGGGATGGGCCTTCGAGCGCATCAGCCGCCACCCCGACGTGCTGGCCAGGTTGGCCGCCGAGGCCGACTCCGAGGACAACGAATACCGGCAGGCGGTCATCCTCGAGGTGCAGCGGGTCCGTACCGTCATCGACTTCGCCGGACGCCACGTGTACGCGCCCTCGTTCAATCTCGGCGAGTACACCATCCCGCAGGGCTACTCGATCGTCGTCGCGCTGTCCCAGATGCACCACCGCACCCAGGAATTCCCCGACCCCGACCGGTTCGACCCGCACCGATTCCTCGGACAGCGCCCGCCCACGTTCGCGCACATCCCGTTCGGCGGCGGCACCCGGCGCTGCGTGGGCGCCGCCTTCGCCAACGTGGAGATGGACATCGTGCTGCGAACGGTGTTACGGCACTTCGTGATCGAAACCACCGACGCCCCCGCCGAGAAGACCCACTCGCGGGGCGTGGCCTATACGCCCAAGAGCGGAGGCCGGGTGGTCGTGCACCGTCGGTGAATCAAACCTCGGTGCGCTTGGGCAGCTTCCAACCCGGCCGCGGGAAATGGCAGGTGTAGCCACCCGGGTAGTGCACCAGGTAGTCCTGGTGCTCCGGTTCGGCTTCCCAGAAGTCGGGCGCCGGGCTGACCTCGGTGACGACCTTGCCCGGCCACAGTCCGGAGGCCTCGACGTCGGCGATGGTGTCCAGCGCCACCTGACGCTGCTCGTCGTCGACGTAGAAGATCTCCGAGCGGTAGCTGGTGCCGACGTCGTTGCCCTGCCGGTTCTTCGTCGTCGGATCGTGGATCTGGAAGAAGAACTCCAGTAGCGCGCGGTAGTCGGTCTGTGCGGGGTCGTAGACGATCTCGACCGCCTCGGCGTGCCCCGGATGGTTGCGGTACGTCGGATGGTCGTTCTGCCCGCCCGTGTAACCCACGCGGGTGGACACCACGCCCGGCTGCTTGCGGATCAGATCCTGCATGCCCCAGAAACAGCCGCCGGCCAGAACGGCTCGCTTGTAGTCGCTCACGCTTGCTCCTTCTCGACTGTGTCGTCGATATCGGCGAACAACCCACGGTACTGCCCGTAGCCCTGCGCTTCGAGGTCGTCGAGGTGGACGAACCGCAGCGCCGCGGAGTTGATGCAGTAGCGCAGCCCGCCCGCCTCGCTCGGTCCGTCGGTGAACACGTGCCCGAGGTGGCTGTCGCCGTGGGCCGAGCGCACCTCGGTGCGGAGCATCAGGTGCGAGAAGTCGCGCTTGGAGACGATGTTGTCGCCGTCACCGTCGGCCGCGCGCAGTGGGCGGGTGAAGCTCGGCCAGCCCGATCCGCTGTCGAACTTGTCGACCGAGGCGAACAGCGGTTCCCCGGACACCACGTCGACGTAGATGCCCGGTTCGTGGTTGTCCCAGTATTCACCGGTGAACGGGCGCTCGGTGCCGTTGCGCTGGGTGACGCGGTACTGCTCCGGCGACAACGCGTCCACGGCCTGAGGATTCTTGTGGTATCGCTGAGTCATGGTGCCGGTATAACCGCCTGGCGTGCGCGTTTAATCCGGCAGACCCCTCGACAGCAACCGGTAGAACATGTTCTAGTTTCGGGTGTGACGGGCAACACCTTCAGCCGAGACGAACTCGTCGAGGCATTCGCGGGCTTCGAGAAGACAGTCGACCGGGCGGCGCAGACCCGTGACTGGGATCCCTGGGTCGACCAGTACACCGACGACGTGCTCTACATCGAACACGCGGCGGGCACCATGCGCGGCCGCGAGCAGGTCCGGCCCTGGATCTGGAAGACGATGGAGACCTTCCCGGGCAGCTACATGACGTCGTTCCCGTCCCTGTGGGCGGTGTTCGACGAGGCGACCGGCCGGGTCATCTGCGAGCTGGACAACCCGATGCGCGATCCGGGCGACGGCACGATCATCAGCGCCACCAACATCTCGATCGTCGCCTACGCCGGTGACGGCCGCTGGTGCCGCCAGGAGGACATCTACAACCCGCTGAGATTCGTCAAGGCGACGCTGAAATGGTGCAAGAAGGCCCAGGAGCTGGGCACGCTGCCGGACGAGGCGGCGGCGTGGATGACCCAGATGGGTGCCGCGCGGTGACCGCGCCCGTGCTCGTCATCGGCGCGAACGGCTACCTCGGCAGCCATGTCACGCGACAGCTCGTCGCCGCCGGACACGACGTCCGGGTGATGGTGCGCGACGGGGCCAACACGATCGGCATCGACGACCTGACCGTGACCCGCTATGTCGGCGACATCTGGGACAGCGCCGTGCTGCGCACGGCCATGACCGGCGCGCGCGACGTCTACTACTGCGTCGTCGACACCCGCGGTTGGCTCAACGACCCGACGCCGCTGTTCCGCACGAACGTCGAGGGCACCCGCAACGTCCTCGAGGCCGCGGTGCAGCCCGACGTTGCCGCCGGGTTGCGGAAATTCGTCTACACCAGCAGCTATGTCACCGTGGACCGGCGCCGCGGCCGGACCGCCACCGAGGCGGACGTGATCCCCGATCCCACGGTGTTGACGCCCTACGTGCAGTCCCGGGTGCAGGCCGAGAACCTGGTGATGAACTATGCGCGGGAGCGTGGACTGCCCGCGGTCGCGATGTGCGTGTCGACCACCTACGGCGCCGGTGACTGGGGGCGCACCCCGCACGGGGCGATCATCGCGGGCGCCGCGTTCGGCAAGCTCCCGTTCGTGATGGGAGGCATCGAACTCGAGGCGGTGGGCATCGACGATGCGGCACAGGCCCTGATCGCCGCGGCCGACAAGGGCCGGGTGGGCGAACGCTATCTGGTGTCGGAGAAGATGATCTCCAACGCCGAGGTCGTGCGCATCGCCGCCGAGGCCGCCGGCGTTCCCGCCCCGTCGCGAACCCTGCCGCTTCCCGCGGCCTACGCCATGGCCGCGCTGGGCAGCCTCAAAGCCCGGCTGACGGGCACCGACGAGCGCCTCTCCCTGGGGTCGCTGCGACTGATGCGCGCCGAGGCGCCGCTGGACTGCACCAAGGCACGCCGCGAACTGGATTGGCTGCCGCGGCCGGTCGAGGAGTCCATCCGGGAGGCCGCTGAGTTCTGGGTGGGTCTGCGGGCCGCCAAGCGTTAGCAGGCACCACGGCGCAGCTGTCAGAATCTCTCGGTGCCCAGCCACGCGCCCACCCCCGCACCCACGAACGGTCACGTCTCGCACTGGTTCGACGGACCGCCGGTGCCCCGCCCGCCGCTACCCGGCAGCCGGGACGCCGACATCTGCATCGTCGGTGCGGGCTACACCGGCCTGTGGACCGCCTACTACCTCAAACAGGCCGACCCGTCGCTGCGCATCGTGGTGCTCGAGGCCCGGTTCGCCGGGTTCGGCGCCTCCGGACGCAACGGGGGCTGGCTGTCCGGACTCGTTCCGGGAGACCGCGAGCGGAAGGCCCGTCAGTACGGCCGCGACGCCGTCGTGGCCTGGCAGCGTGCCCTCAACGACGCTGTCGACGAGGTGATCGACGTCGCCGCCCGGGAGAACATCGACGCCGGCATCGTCAAGGGTGGCACCCTCGAGATCGCGCGTAACCCGGCGCAGGCGACCCGGTTGGCCGCGGCCGCCGACGCCGAGAGCCGGTGGGGCGTCGACGGAGTCGCGACTCTCACCGCGGGCGAATCGGCGCAGCGCATCCGGCTTGCCGGAGTGCTTGCCGCGTACCACAACCCGCACTGTGCCCGGATCCAACCCGCCTCGCTGGCACGCGGACTGGCCGACACCGTGCAACGCCTGGGGGTCGACCTGTACGAGCGCTCTCCGGCGACCGAGATCGGCCCGGGTGGCGTCGCCACGCCGTGGGGCACCGTGCGCGCGCCGATCGTGTTGCGCGCCACCGAGGGATTCACCGCCAGGCTGCCCGGGCTGAGACGCCGCTGGCTGCCGATGAACAGCTCGATGATCGCCACCGAACCCATCCCGCAACGGATCTGGGAGGACATCGGCTGGCAGGGCCGGGAGACGCTCGGCGACACCGCGCACGGGTTCTTCTACGCCCAGCGGACCGTCGACGACCGGATCGCCATCGGCGGACGCAGCGTGCCCTACCGGTTCGGTTCCCGGCTCGACCGGGATGGTCAGGTACCGCGACGCACCATCACGCGGCTGCGACAGACGCTGCACTCGATCCTGCCGCAGGTCGCCGACGTGCCGATCGCGCACGGCTGGTGTGGTGTGCTGGCCGTGCCGCGGGACTGGGAGGCGACGGTCGACTTCGACCCGTCCTCGGGGCTGGGTTGGGCCGGCGGGTACGTCGGGCACGGCGTGACCGCCACCAACCTGGCTGCCCGCACGCTGACCGACCTGGTGCTCGGCCGGTCGTCGGCGCTGACCGAGCTGCCCTGGGTCGGGCACCGGTCGCGCGGCTGGGAACCCGAGCCCCTGCGCTGGATCGGCGTGCGCGGCATGTACCTGGCCTACCAGGCCGCCGACTGGCACGAGTTCCGCGGCAGCGCCGACACCTCGCCGATCGCGGTCATCGCCGACCGGATCGCGGGCCGCCCGCACTGAGAGGTCGGCAGCACCGTCCGGAAGGCGTTGAATGGTGTCATGACCGACCGACCTGTGCTGGAGCCCACCGAAGCCCATCCCATCACCGTCGAGCCGACCGGCAGGCACGTCGTGGTGCGGGTGAACGGCGAGGTGGTCGCCGAAACCGATGCCGCGCTGACACTGCGCGAGTCCAGCTATCCCGCTGTGCAGTACATCCCGCTGGATGATGTGGCGCCGGGGCGCCTGAAGTGCAGTGACACCGCGACCTACTGTCCCTTCAAGGGCGACGCCAGCTACTACCACCTCACCACCGCGGACGGACAGACCGTCGAGGACGCGGGGTGGACCTACGAGGCGCCCTATCCGGCGGTTGCCGCGATCGCCGGTCATCTCGCGTTCTATCCGGACAAGGCCGATGTCGGAGTCGGCTCCTAGGCTGACGAGGTGCGCAGTTCGGCCAGCGTGGTGTTCGCCGGCCCCGCCAGCCCCGGTCTGACCCTGAGTCCGCTGCGGCGCGGCGGCGGGGACCCGTGCTACTACGACGATGTCGACGGCTCGATCTGGCGCACCAGTCTGATGCGCACCGGACCCGTGACCGCGCGCATCCGTCGCGCGACGGTCGACACCGTCGACTGCGAGGCGTGGGGGCCGGGGGCCCTCGAGTTCACGGAGACACTGCCGGCACTGCTCGGAGCCGACGACGACGCGTCCGGTTTCGAGCCCACCGAGCCCACCATCGCCGCGGCGCTGCGCCGGGTGCCGCACCTGCGGCTCGGCCGTACCGGGCGCGTGCTCGAGGCGCTGATCCCGGCGGTGATCGAGCAACGGGTGGCCGGTAAGGACGCCTTCGGGTCGTGGCGCCGGCTGGTGACGCGGTACGGCGCCCCCGCCCCGGGGCCGGCGCCGGCACGTCTGCGGGTGCCGCCGGGCGCGGACGTCTGGCGTCGCATTCCGTCGTGGGAGTTCCACCGCGCCAACGTCGACCCCGGGCGGGCCCGGACGGTGGTGGGGTGTGCGCAGCGGGCCGACGCGCTGGAGCGTCTGGTCGACCGTCCGGCAGCGGCGGCCCGCCGCGCGCTGATGTCGCTGCCCGGAGTGGGGGAGTGGACCGCCGCCGAGACCGCCCAGCGGGCATTCGGAGACCCCGACGCGCTGTCGGTGGGCGACTACCACCTGGCCACCGTGGTGGGGCGCAGCCTGCTCGGGCACCCGATCGACGACGCGCAGATGGTCGAGCTGCTGGAACCGATGCGCCCGCACCGGCACCGTGCCGTGCGCCTGCTCGGCGCCAGCGGTCTGGCCGTGTATGCCCGCTTCGGGCCACGGATGCCGATTCCGAATCTGGCCGAAATGTGACATGGGGCCCGAGGCGATTACCGGCCCGGGCGCTCGGGTACACGTCGGCCGACGAACGAAGGAGCTGACATGACTACATTCACCGTTCCCGGAATGACAGACAAGCAGGGCGCTGAAGTTGCCGAGCTGCTTCAGAAGGCTCTCAGCAGGTACAACGATCTGCACCTGACCCTCAAGCACGTCCACTGGAACGTCGTGGGCCCGAATTTCATCGGCGTGCACGAGATGATCGACCCGCAGGTCGAGCTGGTCCGTGGATACGCCGACGAGGCCGCCGAGCGGATCGCCGCTCTCGGCACGTCGCCCAAGGGCACCCCCGGCGCGATCATCAACGACCGCACCTGGGATGACTACTCGGTGAACCGGGACACCGTGCAGGCCCACCTGGCCGCCCTGGACCTGGTGTACACCGGCGTCATCGAGGACACCCGCAAGTCCATCGAGCAACTCGAGGAGCTCGACCTGGTGTCCCAGGACATGCTCATCGCCCACGCCGGCGAGCTGGAGAAATTCCAGTGGTTCGTCCGCGCCCACCTGGAGAACTCCGGTGGTGAGCTGGTGAACGAGGGCACCTCGACCGAGAAGTCCGCTGCCAGCAAGGCGAAGAACTCCTGACCCGCGGGGCAGCGGCGGTCAGCGGTAGGCCGTGAGTCGGCCGAGCATCGCCACCCGACCGTCGCTGCCCACCGCTTTGGCCTCGGCCACGCCGGTGCTGCGCCCCCGGTGCAGGCGGTCGGCGACATACCGTGCCTGCGCACCGCTGTGGAACGGGCGCAGGAAGTTGACCCGCAGTGACGCGGTGCGGTACGGCGCACCCTCGGCGTCCCTGTTCACCTCGGCAGACGCCGCCAGTTCCAGACCCATCGACGAGATTCCGCCGTGCACGACGCCGACCAGATTGTTCAGCGCCGCGTCCTCGGCCTGCAGCAGAACCGTTGCTGCACCGCCGGTTTCGCCGACGTCCAGGGTCATCAACTCGCGTAGCGTCGGCCCGGGAGCAACGCCTTCGGCGTCGGCGGGCCAGTCCTGCGCGACGGTGTCGGGCGCCGCGATGTAGAACGACCGTACGGTCGCCGTCGCGAGCGGTTGGCCTCCGCTACTCAGCTCACACAGCCCCAGCGCGTCGTCGGCGCGACGGCCCAGCGGGCGCGAGATGCCCAGCACCGGCGCCCCGGGAGCGGCGGCGAGGACGTCCACCGCGTCGGGCACCACCTCCAGCGACAACTCGCTGCTGACCGTCCACTGGCCCGGCCCGCGCCGACAGTGGTTGATCAGGCCGCCGAGATGATCCACGAGCAGGGCCAGCGTGGCAATGGTGGGTGCGTGGCTCAGCGGATTGACCAGTGGTGTTGCCGGAACCGTGGCCACACAGCGTTCGGGCCCCTGTTCGAGCGTCTCGATGCCGAAGCGGCCGAGTGGGGTGTTGGACGGGTAGGCCATTGCTGCAGCCTGACGCGTTACCCGGACGGCTGTATACCCCCGGCGGGTAAAGTGATAGGCAGATCACGTCGACGTCGGCGGGAGGTGGCCGATGGGCTCGGTAGGCTTGCGGGTATCTCGGCAGAACTGTTGAACGGCAGCGGGTTCGGCTGCCAGCGACGGTTTTCCGGCCCTCCGAGGGTCCGGAAAACGTTTGCCCGCATCCTGGTGTCAATTCTCTAAGAATCTGTCCGGTGTCCGCGCAAAGCATGACAATGGTGTCATCGCACTACAGAAAGCGATGCTCGTGTTCCAGCAAACCATATCTTCCGGTGGTCAGTTTCGGCTGAACCGCCCGGTTTGCCGGCCGGGCGCTGGGTGCGTCGTCAAATGACCTCCCGGGCAACGTTATTCATCCGTGATCGGTGGAGGTCGGCGCCGGCGCTGCGGGCTGCCGGGCAAAACTTGTTAGGTCGCACTAAGTTGGCATGTCAGGGGCCCTTTGTCATATCGTTTTCAACACTTGTGGCGAGTGGGAAAAGGGCCGTCGTTCAGTGCTGCACGAAGGTGCCTCAATCGCCAGACCGGCTAACGCCCTCGTCGACGATTGCCGTCAGTAGCGCGCCGTGACCGGCGTGTGCATGGAAAAAGGTAGGTGGGAATGGCGCCCAACGCTCAAGGGCTGTACAACCCCGCGTTCGAGCATGACGCGTGTGGCGTGGCGATGGTGGCCGATATGCACGGCCGACGGAGCCGCGACATCGTCGAGAAGGCCATCACCGCGCTGCTGAACCTGGAACACCGCGGCGCCCAGGGCGCCGAGCCGCACACCGGTGACGGTGCGGGCATCCTGCTGCAGGTTCCCGACGAGTTCTGTCGGGCCGTCTGCGACTTCGAGCTGCCCGAGCCCGGCAGCTACGCCACCGGCATCGCGTTCCTGCCGCAGTCGTCCAAGGACGCGGCGGCCGCCTGTGAGTCCGTCGGCAAGATCGCCGAGGCCGAGGGCCTGGAGGTGCTGGGCTGGCGCGACGTGCCGACCGACGACTCCTCGCTGGGCGCGCTGGCGCGCGACGCGATGCCGACGTTCCGTCAGGTCTTCTTGGCCGGCGCGAGCGGGATGGAGCTGGAGCGCCGCGCCTATGTGGTGCGCAAGCGTGCCGAGCACGAGCTCGGCACCAAGGGGCCCGGCCAGGACGGCCCGGGCCGCGAGACCGTGTACTTCCCCAGCCTGTCGGGGCAGACCTTCGTCTTCAAGGGCATGCTGACCACTCCGCAGCTCAAGGCGTTCTACCTGGACCTGCAGGATGAGCGGCTCACCAGCGCGCTGGGCATCGTGCACTCGCGGTTCTCCACCAACACCTTCCCCTCGTGGCCGCTGGCGCACCCGTTCCGGCGGGTCGCCCACAACGGTGAGATCAACACCGTCACCGGCAACGAGAACTGGATGCGGGCGCGGGAAGCGCTGATCAAGACCGACGTGTTCGGAGCGGGCCAGGACCTCGACCAGGTGGTGCCCGTGTGCACGCCCGGGGCGTCGGACACCGCCCGCTTCGACGAGGTGCTCGAATTGCTGCACCTCGGCGGGCGCAGCCTGCCGCACGCGGTGCTGATGATGATCCCGGAGGCCTGGGAACACCACGAGTCGATGGACCCGGCGCAACGGGCGTTCTACCGCTACCACGCCTCGCTGATGGAGCCGTGGGACGGACCCGCCTCGGTGTGCTTCACCGACGGCACCGTGATCGGCGCCGTGCTCGACCGCAACGGGCTGCGCCCGTCGCGCATCTGGGTCACCAGCGACGGCCTGGTGGTCATGGCGTCCGAAGCCGGCGTCCTGGACCTGGACCCCTCCACCGTGGTCAAGAAGATGCGGCTGCAGCCGGGCCGGATGTTCCTCGTCGACACCGCGCAGGGCCGCATCGTCTCCGACGAGGAGATCAAGAACGAGCTGGCCGCGGAGCAGCCCTACCAGGAGTGGCTGGACGCGGGCCTGTTCGATCTCGACGAACTGCCGCAGGGCGACTACGTGCGCATGCCGCACCACCGCGTGGTGCTGCGCCAACAGGTGTTCGGCTATACCTACGAAGAGCTCAACCTGCTGGTGGCGCCGATGGCACGCACCGGTGCCGAGGCGCTGGGTTCGATGGGCACCGACACGCCGATCGCGGTGCTCTCGGCCCGTCCGCGCATGCTTTACGACTACTTCCAGCAGATGTTCGCCCAGGTGACCAACCCGCCGCTGGATGCGATCCGCGAAGAGGTGGTCACCAGCCTGCAGGGCACCGTCGGCCCGGAGGGCGACCTGCTCAACCCGACCGCCGACTCGTGCCGCCAGATCGTGTTGCAGCAGCCGATCCTGCGCAACGCCGAGCTGTCGAAGCTGATCTGCGTCGACCCCGACCACGAGATCCGCGGCCACAAGCACGGCATGCGCGCGGCGGTGATCCGGTGCCTCTACCCGGTCAACCGCGGCGGTCAGGGTCTCAAGGAAGCGCTGGACAACGTCCGCGCGAAGGTGTCGACGGCCATCCGCGAGGGTGCCCGCATCATCGTGCTGTCCGACCGCGAATCCAACGAGCAGATGGCGCCGATCCCGTCGCTGCTGTCGGTGTCGGCCGTGCACCACCATCTGGTGCGTGAGCGCACCAGGACCAAGGTGGGCCTGGTCGTCGAGGCCGGTGACGCCCGCGAGGTGCACCACATGGCCTGCCTCGTCGGCTTCGGTGCGGCCGCGATCAACCCGTACATGGCCTTCGAGTCCATCGAGGACATGGTCGACCGCGGGGTGATCACCGGGATCAGCAGTGATCAGGCCAAGGCCAATTACGTCAAGGCCGCCGGCAAGGGTGTGCTGAAGGTGATGTCCAAGATGGGCATCTCCACGCTCGCCTCCTACACCGGTGCCCAGCTCTTCCAGGCGATCGGCATCAGCCAGCCTCTGCTGGACGACTATTTCACCGGCCTGGCCTGCCCGGTGGGCGGAATCGATCTCGACGACATCGCCGACGACGTGGCGGCCCGGCATTCGCTGGCCTACCTGGACCGGCCCGACGAGTGGGCGCACCGCGAGCTCGAGGTGGGTGGCGAGTACCAGTGGCGCCGCGAGGGCGAGTACCACCTGTTCAACCCCGAGACCGTCTTCAAACTGCAGCATTCGACCCGAACGGGCCAGTACGAGGTCTTCAAGGAGTACACCCGCCTGGTCGACGACCAGAGTGAGCGCATCGCCTCGCTGCGCGGTCTGCTGAAGTTCCGTGACGGCGTGCGCCCACCGGTTCCGCTGGACGAGGTGGAACCGGCCAGCGAGATCGTCAAGCGGTTCTCCACGGGCGCGATGAGCTACGGCTCCATCTCCGCCGAAGCGCACGAGACGCTGGCGATCGCGATGAACCGTCTGGGCGGCCGGTCGAATTCCGGTGAGGGTGGTGAATCCGTCACCCGTTTCGACCCCGACGAGAACGGCGACTGGCGCCGCAGCGCCATCAAGCAGGTTGCGTCGGGCCGGTTCGGGGTGACCAGCCACTACCTGACCAACTGCACCGACATCCAGATCAAGATGGCCCAAGGCGCCAAACCGGGTGAGGGCGGCCAGCTTCCGGGTCACAAGGTGTATCCGTGGGTGGCCGAGGTGCGGCACTCCACCCCTGGCGTGGGCTTGATCTCGCCGCCGCCGCACCACGACATCTACTCGATCGAGGACCTGGCACAGCTGATCCACGATCTGAAGAACGCCAACCCGTCCGCCCGTATCCACGTCAAGCTGGTCAGCGAGAACGGAGTGGGCACGGTCGCGGCCGGGGTCTCCAAGGCGCATGCCGACGTGGTGCTGATCTCCGGGCACGACGGCGGCACCGGCGCCACTCCGCTGACGTCGATGAAGCACGCGGGCGCGCCCTGGGAGCTCGGCCTGGCCGAGACCCAGCAGACACTGCTGCTCAACGGGCTTCGGGATCGGATCGTGGTGCAGGTCGACGGTCAGCTCAAGACCGGCCGCGACGTCGTCGTCGGTGCGCTGCTCGGCGCCGAGGAGTTCGGCTTCGCGACCGCGCCGCTGGTGGTGTCGGGCTGCATCATGATGCGGGTCTGCCATCTCGACACCTGCCCGGTCGGCGTCGCCACCCAGAATCCGGTGCTGCGCCAGCGCTTCATGGGCAAGCCTGAGTTCGTCGAGAACTTCTTCATGTTCATCGCCGAAGAGGTCCGGGAACTGATGGCGCAGTTGGGGTTCCGCACCGTCAACGAGATGGTGGGGCAGGTCGGCTCGCTGGACACCACTCAGGCCGCCGAGCACTGGAAGGCGCACAAGCTGGATCTGGCGCCGGTGCTGCACGAGCCCGAGTCGGCGTTCATGAACCAGGATCTGTACTGCAGTTCGCGGCAGGACCACGGGCTGGACAAAGCGCTGGACCAGCAGTTGATCGCGCAGAGCCGCGAAGCGCTCGACAGCGGCTCACCGGTCCGTTTCTCGACCAAGATCGCCAACGTCAACCGCACCGTGGGCACCATGCTGGGCCACGAGGTGACGAAGGCCTATGGCGGTCAAGGGCTTCCCGACGGAACCATCGACATCACCTTCGACGGTTCGGCGGGCAACAGCTTCGGTGCGTTCCTGCCCAAGGGCATCACGCTGCGGGTGTACGGCGACGCCAACGACTACATCGGCAAGGGCCTGTCGGGTGGACGCGTCGTCGTGCGCCCGCCGGAGGATGCCCCGGAAACCTATGTCGCCGAGGACAACATCATCGCCGGCAACGTCGCTCTGTTCGGTGCGACCGAGGGGCAGATGTTCCTGCGGGGGCAGGTGGGCGAGCGGTTCGCGGTGCGCAACTCCGGGGCGCACGCAGTGGTCGAGGGCGTCGGAGACCACGGCTGTGAGTACATGACCGGCGGACGGGTGATCATCCTCGGGCCCACCGGGCGCAACTTCGCCGCGGGCATGTCCGGCGGTATCACCTTCGTCCACGATCCGAACAACGTGTTGGGTGACAACCTCAACGCCGAGATGGTGCTGCTCGAGGACATGGGTCCGGATGACGCCGAGTATGTCCACGGCATGATCACCGCTCACGTTGATGCCACCGATTCGGCGGTGGGGCAACGCATTCTGGCTGATTGGGAGAACGAGATGGCGCACTTCACAAAGGTGATGCCGCGCGACTACAAGCGGGTGTTGCAGGCGATCGCCGACGCGCAGAGCAGCGGCAAAGATGTCGACGAAGCGATCATGGCGGCCGCCGGTGCCTGATCCCCGCGGTTTTCTCAAGTACACCCATCGGGAGACGCCGGAGCGGCGCCCCGTGGATCTGCGGCTGCGTGACTGGAAAGAGGTCTACGAGGACTTCTCCCACGACACGCTCACCGAGCAGGCCACCCGTTGTATGGATTGCGGTATCCCGTTCTGCCACAACGGCTGTCCGCTGGGCAACCTGATCCCGGAGTGGAACGACCAGGTGCGCACCGGCCGTTGGCGCGACGCCATCGAGCGGCTGCACGCGACCAACAATTTCCCCGAGTTCACCGGCCGGCTGTGCCCGGCGCCGTGTGAGGGCTCGTGCGTGCTGGGCATCAATCAGGATCCGGTGACGATCAAGCAGATCGAGGTCGAGATCATCGACAACGCCTTCGCCGAGGGCTGGGTGGTGCCGCTGCCGCCGGATCGGTTGACGGGCAAGACCGTTGCGGTCATCGGTTCCGGGCCGGCCGGGTTGGCCGCTGCTCAGCAGCTCACCCGAGCCGGGCACACGGTCACCGTGTTCGAGCGGGACGACCGCATCGGCGGGCTGCTGCGGTACGGCATCCCCGAGTTCAAGATGGAGAAGCGGCACGTCGACCGGCGCCTGGAGCAGATGCGCGC
>Ga0310345_10001608_pt1 | contig 24730 bp, 22 predicted proteins | sample HC15DNA20500_MG_FD_204667 | JGI IMG/M metagenome (GOLD analysis project Ga0310345, IMG submission 204667) | Marine microbial communities from station ALOHA, North Pacific Subtropical Gyre - HC15-DNA-20-500_MG | ecosystem: Environmental > Aquatic > Marine > Oceanic | place: Pacific Ocean: North... | reverse complement strand
GCTGCCGGAACGAACGGGTAATGATCATCCGCTTGTGGCGCCATACGGGCTATTTGCAACCAAAGACGGCCAGATTGCCGTTGCTCCGTCCAATGACGTGATCCTTAAGCGGTTCCTGGACACGCTCGAGCTTGGGCATCTGATGGATGACCCGCGCTACGATACCAATGAGAAGCGCTTCGCAAAAAGGGCAGAACTCACTGACCTGATCACTCAGGCTCTTTCTCATCAAACGCAGGACTATTGGATCTCGCGCCTCAATGCCGCAGGTGTGCCATGCGGGAAGGTGCAGAACTTGGAAGAGGCATTGGCAGACCCACAGGCACAGGCGCAGGAAATGGTGATCGAGGTGGATCAGCCGAGCCACGGCCCTATCCGCATGTTGGGCTTCCCGGTGAAGCTTTCGGGCACACCATGCAGTGTTTCACTGCCCGCACCCGAACTTGGCGGCGATACGCGGGAAGTGCTTGCATCCTTCGGTTTCGACGGCGACGAGATCGATAACCTTGTTGCCGCCGCGGTCGTGCGAGAGGCGCGCAGCTTCTGAACACGCCGGGCCTCCGCGAACACCTCACTACTTGTTCGTCCCGAACTTCTCGCTCCAGGCCGCATAAACGAATGTCGCGGACCATGTGAGCACCATAAAGCCACCAAGCGACTGCATCATGCTGATCAGGCGGATGGGGCCGTCGGTCTTGATCTGCGTGTAACCGAGCGTGGCATAATTGATTCCTGAAAAGTAGATGAAGTCATTGGCGCTGCCGCTAAAGCTGCCTTCAAGCGAACCCGTCCATTCCAGCGGAAGAAGCATGGCGTAGATTCCGGCGAAGATCAGAATCTCGATCGTGTGGATGACGAGCAACCCGCTGAAAATCACTATGAGGGTGAGATCCGCCGCACCGCCCACATTGCGTTTCAACCGGTCCAGACTGCGCAGCGCGTAGTGATGAAAGATGCCCAGGAAAAGGACCAGAATGAAGCCTGTCAGCAGAGCCATAAAACTACTCCTTGATACTCGAGTGTAACGGGCCTTCGGCATTTCAGTTTCAAGCGCTGTGCAACATGTGGCCTTGGCGGTTTTTCTTCGGGAACTTCTTCCCTAGCTGCGCGTTCTTCCGTGCTGGCGCTGAAAGCCAGCCTGCCAATTTTTTCGAAAATCAATGAATGAGGAGCGAATTTCCGCTCCGCTCGGTGATGCATGATGCGTTCGTGTGTTGCTTTCGTCGGGCAAATGTCATGCCGGCGCCAAGGCGCGGCACGGCAGCGGACATGCTTGCCGAAACAATGCCGGTCGCCTCGGCATCGTACCTGCACAGGAGGGAAGCCGCACCAGAAGCTGCCTGACATGACTTCGCACACAGAAGAAAACGCGCGGCATGACCCAAAGCGGTCTTCGCCGATACTTTCTCAGGAGTTGATTGGATGAAGATTGCGCAAATTGCCCCCCTCGCCGAATGCGTACCGCCAAAGCTTTATGGTGGTACGGAACGCATCGTGTCATTCCTGACCGAAGAGCTTGTCCGACAGGGCCATGAGGTAACGCTCTTCGCCAGCGGAGATTCGGTCACATCGGCAGAACTCGTGGCCTGTTGCGACATGGCATTGCGGTTGAACCCTGCCGTCCGTGATCCCTTGCCTTACCACATAATGATGCTGGAACATGTGCGGCGGCGTGCTCACGAATTCGATGTTCTTCATTTCCATATCGATCTGCTGCATTTTCCGCTGATCAAGGAATTCGCGCATCGGACGGTTACCACCCTGCACGGGCGTCTTGATCTGCCGGATCTCAAACCCTTCTACCAGGCGTTTCCGGACATACCCCTCGTCTCGATCAGCAACGATCAGCGCAAACCGATGCCGCCGGTGAACTGGTCCGGTACCGTGTTGCACGGCCTGCCGCTTGACCTGCTGCCCTACACTGCCAAGCCGAAGGGGGATTATTTTGCCTTTCTCGGGCGGATCTCACCTGAGAAGCGCCCCGACAGAGCCATCGAGATTGCCAACCGGACCGGTATCCCACTGAAAATTGCAGCCAAGGTGGACAAGGCCGACCAGGCCTATTGGGACGAGATGATCGCGCCCCTTGTGGCCAGCAGCCCCCTTGTCGAGTTCATCGGCGAGATCAACGAGCATCAGAAGGCGGACTTCCTCGGCAATGCCCGGGCGCTGCTGTTTCCCATCGATTGGCCCGAACCATTTGGTCTGGTGATGATAGAGGCGATGGCTTGCGGAACGCCTGTCATTGCCTTCCCCTGCGGGGCCGTTCCCGAGGTCATTGATGACGGTGTTTCGGGTTTCATCGTCAGGGACATGGATGAAGCCGTATCGGCTGCGGGACGACTGCACGCACTTGACCGTGGCGTGGTGCGGCAAACATTTGAACGACGCTTTTCGGCCGAGCGCATGGCAAGAGATTACCTGTCCATCTATAGTTCTTTACCGGGGCTGCGCAGGCAAAGCGTTCAGCCACCGCTGATCACGAGCCCGCAGCAGCCTGACCTTCAGGTCGTAGCCTGATGACGAACGCGGAGTGAGATCATGACAAAGCCCGCTGAAGCGGCCACGCTCTCGCATGTCCATCTGCCGGGTAATGCGGGGGCACCGGAGCTTGCGCAATTTTTCATCCCCGCCGCAGCCTCCCTGCAGGAGCGACGCCCCCGGACCTTGAAACACGGCGATACGTTTGCAGTATTCGACCATAATGGTGATGTTCTATCGGGGCCAGGCAGTCCGGAAGGCGTCTTCCATCGGGATACACGCCACCTGTCGCATCTCTACCTGACGGTGGATGGTGCGCGGCCCCTGCTCCTCAGTTCCACCCTCAGGGATGATAACGCTACCCTGACCTGCGACCTCACCAATCCCGACCTTTACGACGACGATGGCCGGGTGGTCTTGGAGCATGATCTGCTGCATCTGCGCCGTACCCGCTTTCTCTGGCAGGGCTCGTGCCTTGAGCGGATCGTGGTGCGCAATTATGACGAACGGCGCCAGCGGGTTTCAATCGGGATCAAGTTCTCGGCGGATTTCGCCGACCTGTTCGAGGTTCGCGGCAGCAAACGCGAGAAACGAGGGACCGATCATGAGCCCGAGATCGGTGAGAACCTCGTCTGGCTACGCTATACCGGCCTGGACAGGCGCAAGCGCACCACGCGATTGAGCTTTGACCCCAATCCTACCAGCCTCACGGCGAAGGAAGCACTCTATTCCTTCGAGCTTGAGCCGGGCGAACGCAAATCGATCTTCATGGAAGTGCGTTGCAGCACCGAAGGCGAGCAGCAGGCGGCCAGCCGAAGCTTTTTCACCTCGCTCCGATGCGCCAGGCGGGAACTGCGAAACTCTGCGTCCAGAGCAGCAGCCATCGTGACCTCGAACGAAATCTTCAACGAGGCTGTGCGGCGTAGTGTCTCCGACCTCTACATGCTGATCACGGATACGCCACATGGCCCCTACCCCTATGCGGGCATACCGTGGTTTTCGACTTTTTTCGGACGGGATGCGCTGATTACGGCGCTGGAAACACTTTGGCTTGATCCGACGATCGCGAAAGGCGTCTTGAGCTATCTCGCGGCGCATCAGGCCAGAGAAGTGAATGCGGAAGCGGACTCGGAACCGGGCAAAATCCTGCACGAGGTGCGCCAGGGCGAGATGGCGGAGCTCGGCGAGGTGCCTTTCCGCCACTACTATGGCAGCATCGACTCGACGCCGCTCTTCGTGATGCTGGCTGGCGCCTATTATCGACGCACCCACGACCTCTCGCTGATCAAGCGCATCTGGCCCAATATCGAGGCAGCCCTCCACTGGATCGACGAATATGGTGACCGGGATGGCGATGGCTTCATCGAGTACGGGCGCCAGACCGATGAGGGGCTGGCCAATCAAGGCTGGAAAGACAGCCACGATTCCATCTTTCATGAGGACGGAACGCTTGCGAAGGGGCCGATCGCACTGGCCGAAGCTCAGGCCTACGCTTTCGGGGCCTGGGAGGCGGCAGCGGAGCTTGCCCGTGCACTGGGTCTTACAGATCGCGCCCAGGCTTGTGAGGCGCGAGCAGTGACGCTGCGCGAAACCTTTGACATGACCTTCTTTGACGAAGAATTGGGTACCTACGTTCTGGCGCTGGATGGCGACAAGCGTCCCTGCCGGGTGCGTTCTTCCAATGCCGGGCATGCCCTTTTTACCGGGATTGCATTCCCGGAGCGGGCGGAGCAGGTTGTCGACACGATGATGGGAGCAACATCCTTCTGTGGCTGGGGCGTTCGCACCATCGCTTCAGGCGAAGCGCGCTACAATCCGATGAGCTACCATAACGGGTCGATCTGGCCGCATGACAATGCACTGATTGTAGCCGGATTTGCCCGTTATGGCTTCCAGGACAAGGCGATGCGCGTCTTCGAGGGCATGTTTGCAGCCTCCACCTATGTCGATCTTCGCCGACTGCCCGAACTTTTCTGCGGCTTCTCCCGCCAACGAGCGCATGGCCCCACCTTCTACCCCGTAGCCTGCATACCACAAGCGTGGTCGGCCGCCGCACCGCTCTCGATGCTGCAAAGTTGCGTCGGATTGCAGTTCAGTCCGGCTGAACAGACCATAACCTTCGATGGGCCGGTCTTGCCGTCATTTCTGGAAGAGGTAACGCTGAAGGGTCTGACCATTGGCGACGCGCGCGTGACGGTCGGCCTGCGCAGGTCCGGGCGGAATGTGGTGGTGGATATCCACGATCAGGAAGGCAGCGTGAACGTGCTTGCCAACATGGCCTGACCTCAAAAACGGAGGTGGCGTAGCCGCCTCCGTTAGCATGGTGCTTAGAACTTGTAGCCCAGTCGAACAGTGGCGAGGTCGAGCGTGGCGTCGATCTGCGAGGTATCGAACTGCTTGAACTCATAGTGGGTGTATTGGGCACCAAGAACGATATTGTCGGTCACCGCGTAGTCGACACCCGCGCCGACGGTCCATCCCCAATCTTCAAGACCCATGAAATTGGTTGTGGCGTAAACGGCACCTGCATGGCCGGTAAAGAGGAAGCGATCGAACGCGTAGCCGCCCCGCAGCTTCAATGCATAGGAGTTTTCGACGGTGATGAAATCGAAATTCTCGTAGGCAATGTCCAACCGCATGGCTTCAGCCTCTGCGCCTACGACAAAATTGCCAAAGCTGTGCAGATAGCCCGCATGGGCGCCATAAATCCAATCCTGACCTTCATCTTCCAAAGGGATCGGGAACTGGTAATCGACATCCTCAAGCCAGCCATAGCCTGCCGAGAGACCGGCATAGGCACCGGTCCAACCAAAGCGCTCACTGCCCGCCTGCAGCGGAAGTGCACCCATATCGGCTGCGTTAGCGCCACCGGCAGCAATGAGAGATGCTGCAGCAACTGCGAAGAAGGTGGAACGCATGGTCATATACCCCGAAGCCCCAGGTTAAGGATGAAGAAGGATTGTATTATTAAGGTTACGGAATTCTTAACGACTGCATATTCCTGGCGAACTGAGGGTCAAGTTTACTACTTCTAAAACTAGAAGCGGCACTCTTACCTCAATTTACGGGGTATGTAGGGGCACGGAAATGGCAAGCCTTAAGGGTCTGGAAGCGCTGATCGACTGGTTCATGCCTGCCGAGTTCAGCAAGGATGCGCATTCGCGCAAACGCGTGCGCATGTTCCTGATCAGTCATATCTTTGGACCGATCCTCGGCGCGCCGATACCGATTTTCCTGTTTCTCTATGACCCGCATCCCTTCCCACATGTGCCTATTCTGGCAGTACAGATCGCTGCTTTCTGGCTGTTCCCGCTCGCGCTGAAGCTCCTCCCGCGGCACTATACCGGCCTTGCCCTGCTCTCTACGATCAATCTGTCATGCGCCATCCTCTGGGGCTCCTACAACTATGGCGGCGTGAGTTCGCCGTTCCTGATGTGGTTCCTGGTAATGCCGCTTCTGGCGTTTTTCTATCTGGGCTCCACGAACAAGACACGCATCATCATCTTTGCGCAGATCGTGCTTGGCCTGGCCGCATTCTACGCCGCCTATCTCCTGGACGGGTCGTTCCCGGTTCATATCCCGCTGGAGGATATGGTGGGCGCGGGCATCGTTTCGGCGTTTTCGGCGGCGACATATGTTCTCCTCATGGCCAGCTACTATTCAAGCGTCGTCGACTCCCAGTCAGAACTCCTGAAAGAGATCGAGCGCCATCAGGCCACGATGAAACTGGCGGAACAGGCGCGCGATGATGCCGAGCGGGCCAATGGAGCGAAATCCGAGTTCCTGGCGAAGATGAGCCATGAGCTGCGCACGCCTCTCAACGCCGTTCTCGGATATAGCGAAATCCTGCTGGAGGACGCGGAAATTGAGGGTCGTGGTGAACAGATCGCTGATCTTCAGAAAATCAGCGCGGCCGGCAAGCATCTTCTGGCCATGGTCAATGACATCCTCGACATTTCCAAGATCGAGGCGGGTAAGATGGAACTGCATGTCGAGACGGTCGATCTCGACAAGCTGGTGGATGAGGTGGAAGCAACCAGCCGCCCTCTTGCCGCGAAAAACACGAACAATTTCGTGGTCGAGCGCAGCGAGAATCTCGGCAAGATCAGGGTTGATGTGACGAAGCTTCGTCAAGCGATCTTCAACCTCATCAGCAACGCCGCGAAATTCACCCAGAACGGACAGATCAAGCTTACCGTTGTGCGTGAGCCGCGCATGACCGGCGACTGGCTGGCAATCTCGGTCGCCGATACGGGAGTAGGGATCAGCGAAGAGCAGCAGAAGACGCTGTTTTCCAACTTCACACAGGCCAATGCGAAGATCGCCGCGAAATATGGCGGCACCGGTCTGGGGCTCTCGCTCAGCCAAAATCTGATCTCGCTGATGGGCGGCAAGATCACGTTGGAGAGCGAACCGGGCCAAGGTGCGTGCTTCACGATCTGCCTGCCGGCCGAGATTTCCAGCGTGGACCTTGACGATTCCGTGGACCTGGTGGAGCAAGCGGAAAACGAACAGGCGCAGCGCAAGGCGCTCAATGCCGGTCTTTCGGGCCATGCACCCGATCATGCGCGCCGGCAGAAGGTTCTGCTGGTTGATGATGACCGCGACTTCCTCGAGCTCGCCGAGAGGCTTCTGATCAAGGAAGGCTATAGCCCGATTGCCACGGACTCGCCTGAGTCGGCCCTTCAGATTGCGCGCAGTGTCCAGCCTTCGCTCATCTTCTGTGATGTCATGATGCCCGGACTTGATGGGTGGGACGTGTTGCAGACCCTGCAATCTGATCCCGCCACGCTACAGATACCGGTGATCATGCTGTCGGTGCTTGATGAGCGCAGCCTTGGCCGCGATTCCGGAGCAGCAGGCTTTCTCACGAAGCCGCTGGACCAGGACAAGCTCAAAAAGGCGCTCGACTCTGCGAAATCCTTCCGCCGCTACGTGACTGCGTCTGACGCCACTCCAAGCGGGGCTGCCGTTTGAACACGAACAGATGACCATGACACAGATCCTTATTATCGAAGACAACCCCATCAACCGCGATGTTCTCGGGCGTCGGCTCGAGCGTCGCGGCTTCTCCATCCGTTTTGCCGAAGACGGTCCATCGGGCATTGAGGCCGCGCGCGAGCTCATGCCTGACCTCATTCTCATGGATATTGGTCTTGGTGAAATGGATGGCTGGGAGGCCACACGCCGCATCAAGGCCATGGAAGAGACGGCGGCCATTCCCATCATTGCGCTGACGGCAAGCGCATTCGAGTCCGATCGCCAGAAAAGCTTTGCCGCCGGTTGCTGTGACTTCGACACAAAGCCGGTGGATCTGCCGCGCCTACTTGGCAAGATCGAACTGGCACTCGCCTGAGAGCTGCCAGCTTCCATCATAGAAGACGCATATGATGAAAAAGGCGACGCCTTGATTGAGGCGCCGCCTTTGTCGTTCTAATACGGAAAGCTGCCGCTCAGGCAGCAGCGCCGACATCGTTCGGCTGCATGAGGATCTTGCGCAAGCGCGCAAAATCCAGGGGCTTTTGCTGGATCTCGGGCACCCGCAGGCCGTGCTCAACGGCCTTGGCCTGCATCTTGCGCAGAACACTCTCATCCTCACCGCTGACGATGATGATCTTGCCTGCGTAGCTGTCCTGCGCAAGCAGCACGAACAGTCCGGCCGCATCTATGTTAGGCATGTTGATGTCGACCGCAATGACTTCCGGCTTGAGCGCTCGCACAAGGTTGATCACGCCGCGGGAATCGGATGTGGCGAAGGCCTCGAATCCGCAGCGCTCTGCGACGCGGACGACTAGCTCGGCCGACGACGCATCGTCGTCGACCGAAAGAAGGCGCTTTGGAGCCGAATACATGGCACTTGCTCCCCGTTATGCCGCACTTGCTGCCGGCTTGTCCCGCAAGGCCGGAGCTGAAGCAGCCTGGATTTCATTCTCGCGGTAAGGGCGATAGGTCTCTTCCGCCATGCGAAGCGATTTCTGCATCAGCATGACAAGCTGGTCGACGTCAGCGCGACTGTGATCTGCCATGACCTGGACGCGGTAGCGGGCGGCACCCTGCGGTACGGCAGGATATTCCACCAGATTGGCGATCGCACCAAGATTGACGAGATTGCGCGAGGCAATGCGCGCCAGCCCCTCCGCACCAACACGCACCGGCACGATGGGAGAAGGATCACCCAGCGCTTCCAGGCCCACTTTTGCCATTTCGCTTCGCATATAAAGGATGTTGTCCATCAGGCGTGCGCGGCGCTCACGGCCTTCTTCCGAGCGAATGATTTCGACAGCAGCCAGGACGGTTGCGGCCTGTGCAGGAGACAGCGCGTTGGAGAATGTCTGTGTTGCGGAAAAGTATTTCAGATATTCCGCCACTCCGCGCGTCTTCACGGCGATGAAGCCGCCATTGGATGCGAAGCTCTTGGAGAAGGAGCCGATGATGATGTCGGCCTGATCGACCATGTTCTGCAGGCCCAGATGGCCCAGCCCGTCTTCGCCGATACAGCCGAAGTCATGGGCGCAATCCACCAGAAGCATCGCTTCGAATTCGTCGCACAGAGCGCGAAGTGCCGCGATGTCCGGCGTGTCGGAATGCATGGAGAACAGGCTCTCGGTCACCACGAGAATGCCGTTTTCCGTGTCCTGAGCGCGAATGCGCTGGAGGCGGCGGCGAAGGCCTTCGATATTGAGATGGCCGTGGAAATGGATGTTCTGCGTTGCAGCGCGCGCGCCTTCCTGGAGACAGGAATGGGCCAGAACATCAAGCACGACATGATCGCCGGGGCGCACAAAGCCCTGCACGGCAGCAAAGCCTGCCGACCAGCCGGTCGGATAAAGCACGATCTCGCGACCGTGGATGAAATCAGACAGCGCATCCTGGAGCTTCAGTGAATAATGGGTATTGCCCAAAAGCGCAGCGGAACCGGCACTGTGTACACCATATTCGCGAATGGCTTCCAGGGCAGCTTCCTTCACCTTCGGGTGGGAGGAAAGGCTGAGATAGTCCTGAGAGGCAAAGTTCACACCTTCAATCAGGGAGCCGTCGTCATTCTTTGCCGCGCAATGCGTGCGCGGTGCAGACTCGGTCGACTTGGCGTAAGGCCAAAGCTCGCTTTTGCGACGCAAGTTCTGCCATTCATAAAATCCTTCGACGCGGTCCAGCAGGTTCTTGCCCTGTGGAGCGCGATAATCGCGCAAGCTGCCCGCAAGCGCTTCAGCTGGAAATGCGTTCTGATCCGTCTTGGTGCCGTTTGACATGATTACCCCCGGTTGTTGCGGCCTTTGCGGCCTGTCCACCTGATGCACAACTTAGGCGAGTTCCATTGCCAGCGCGTTTACGGGGATGGTTAAAATTCACACACCAGCGAGACGAAGGCCTCCAGCCGTTCTTGTGCAGCTATCAATGTAAACAGCGCAATCAATCCAACACAATTTTAACGACTCTGGATTGATAAGAGATGGGTAGTAGATGCGGGGCGGGTAGGTGATGAGCGGCTCAAATACGGAAAATGCCAGCTTTGTCAGTGGCATGAGCGCGACGAGCGCGAGTCTGCGCACGGCCACTCAGGGACAGAGAATTACCCAGCAACTGCGCGCTATTTCCGGTTTCGCTCCCGCATTTGCCCCCGCAGCCCTGTTGGCGCTCGTAGCAACCATGCTTGCCCTCAATACCGCACAGGTTCCGCTTTCAGTCATCGTCGGCTGGGCAGCTCTCGCGGTCAGCGCGCATTGTGCGGCGATGTTCTACTGGTGGCGCACCCGCAACGACTTCAGGCTCAACGTCAGTCCGGAGCGGGCCCTGCGCTTCACGCTACTCGCCAGTGCGGGCGTTGGCGCACTATGGTCATTGCCTGCATTCCTGGCGGGCGCTGTCGGCGCTGGCCTGCAGATGGGATTGCTCATGAGCCTCGCCTGCGGGCTTTGTGCGACGGGCATTGCGCTTTCGCTCATGCCGCGCGCCGCATTTGGCCTTGTGGGCGCAGCAGCTTGCATACTCGTTTCTTCCGTCGCCGCCTTGCCGCTGCACCAGCAGCCTCTTGCGACGGCATATTTGCTGCTTCTTTTCCTGATTGTCACCCCGATCGCGGGCGCATGTACGGCACGCGTCTTTGCAGAAAGGGCAACGGCCGAGACGGCGATGCGTGAACAGCAGGAAGTGATCGATCTTTTGCTGACTGCTTCCGACGCAAACCAGCAGGACTGCCTTTGGCAGATCGGAGCCGATGGCAAGATCGCTTACGTGTCTCCCCGCTTTCGCGCAGCCATGTGCTGCGCCGAGGAGGATTTGAAAGATCAGAATTTCGGCCAGTTGCTGCGTTCGATTTGCCTGGATTGTGATCCCATTATCGTTGAGATCGAGCGGCATATCACCCAAAAACAGGCTTTCCAGAACATCGTCGTTCAGGTCCGAAAGGACGAGGAGCGTTTCTGGTGGCGCCTCAGCGGAAAGCCTTCCTTCGACATGACCGGGGCTTTTTGCGGTTTTGTCGGCGTGACCGCAGATATAACCGCCCAGCGCAAGGCAGAAGCGCGTGTAAACTTCCTTGCGCATAATGACGCGCTGACTGGCCTTATCAATCGCGGCAAGTTTACCGAACATCTGAACCAGTGCGTGGCGCGTCTCGAACGCTACGGCTCACCATTTGCTGTGCTTTACCTGGATCTCGACCAGTTCAAGGCTGTCAATGACAGCCGCGGCCATCTGGCAGGCGACATGCTTCTTGCAGAAGTCGGACGCAGGCTCCGCGAGGAATTGCGCGAATGCGAATATGCCGCGCGGTTGGGCGGTGACGAGTTTGCCATCATCCTTACAGACCGCTGTGAGGCGGACTATAGGTCACAGCTTGCGCAGAGGCTGATTGATCGCATCAGCGCGCCCTACGACATTCACGGTGAGAGCGTGCAGATCGGCATCAGCATCGGCATCGCGCTGGCACCGGTCAACGGGACACGTCCGGACCAGATCCTGCGCAATGCGGACCTTGCGCTTTATCGCGCAAAGGAAGATGGCCGTGGCTTGTGGCGCTTCTTTGAATCCCGCATGGACGCAGACAATCGCGAAAGACGCATGCTCGAACTGGAGCTCAGTCAGGCCATCCGAGAAGGCGAACTGGAATTGCATTTCCAGCCGTTGGTTTCTGCGGAAACCCAGGACCCGCTCGGCTTTGAGGCGCTGGTTCGCTGGAACCATCCCATCCGCGGCATGGTACCGCCAGCGGAGTTCATCCCCATTGCCGAGCAGAGCGCCCTTATCCGAGAAATTGGCGACTGGACCATTCGTGAAGCATGTCGAAAGGCGGCGCAGTGGCCAGGCGAGCTGATGGTTGCGGTAAACATATCCGCCAAGCACTTTCAGCTTTCAGACATTGCCGAGGTGGTTCGCCTCGCTCTGGCAGAAAGCGGGCTGCCCGGCGAACGGCTCGAACTCGAAATCACTGAGAGCCTTCTCATCGAGAAGACCGACGATGTGCTGGAGCGCCTGCGCGAGATCAAGGCCGAAGGTGTCGCGATCGCCATGGACGACTTTGGCACCGGCTATTCAAGCCTTTCCTATTTGATGAAGTTTCCCTTCGACAAGATCAAGATCGACCGCTCCTTTGTATCCGCCTCAAGCGAAGACACGGTTGCGCGGGATATCTTGCGCTCGATCACTATGCTCGGTGAAACACTGAAGGTCCGCATCACCGCGGAAGGCGTTGAGACGCAGGAACAGGTCGAATTCCTGAGAGGCATCGCCTGTCAGCAGCTTCAGGGCTTCTACTTTGCACGCCCACTCAATCCGGCAGATCTCGCACACTATTTCATAGATCATTTCCGCAAGACCAAGATGCGTGTTGCGGATGTTCCAGGTGAAGCAGACCAAGAGCTGATCGAAGCGCCTGGCGCAGCCTGATCCCGACTCTTCTGATCTTGCCCAGCCAGCGCCCCATTTGGCCGCTAAGCGCCGGACAACATCAGAAACATTTCGGGATTACACAATGAGCCAACGCAACTTTCGGCGCGCCGCCTTTGCCTTGAGCACCCTTGTCTTCACGGCAGCATTGCCGACGCTTGCTCAAGCCCAATGCGGCAGCGCCTCATGGTATGCGCTGACATCCACGACAGCATCCGGTGAACGCATGAACCCGGCCGCAATGACGGCAGCCCACCGGAAACTGCCTTTTGGTACCAAGATCAAGGTGACCAATGCTGCCAATGGCAAAGCCGTCGTCGTTCGCATCAACGACCGCGGACCTTTTGCCAAAGGTCGAATTCTCGACCTTTCGAAGGCAGCCGCATCAAAGCTCGGCTTTATCAGAGCCGGCCACACCAAGATCTGTCTTGAAGCTGTGAAATGAGCCCGGCCGGGATCGGTTCCATCCGATCCCGCCTGATGCTTCAGATAACCACTGCGGGATCAAGCCTTCCATTGACGGGCATGTCGATGAGAAACAGCTTTCCCGCCTCTGGGTCAGCGCCGCGAGCGGCTTCGTCCAACCCCGCAGCCGCGGATGTAACAGCAAGCCGCTCGGCGTTGTCTCCTATAAAGACCGGACAGGTGGCCTGTCGTGCGGGAATGGTGACCGAGCGCAAGAACTGACCATCCGGTGACCATGCATCCAGCCGTGCACCGCCCCAGCGCGCATTCCAGACCGTGCCCTCCGCATCACAGACTGATCCGTCTATGCCGCCAACCATCTCGTTTCCTTCGACGGTTAGGATGGGCTCATCGACCGGCAGGCCGGTATCCGGGTTGCACGCAACGCGATACATACGGTTTGTACGGGTATCGGCGAAATAGGCGATCGCGCCATCCGGCGAGAAACAGATCGAATTGGGTATCGTGATGCGTGGATAGAGCTGCCTCAGTTCGCCCGCGCGATACCAATAGATCGCTCCGGCCTCATCCTCGGCATTCTTGCCCATGGTCCCGAACCAAATGGCGCCACTCGGATGCACGCGTGCATCATTGGAGCGGGTCTGCGGGTTGTCTTCTTCTGCCGCACAGAGAACTTCCCACTCACCAGACTGGCGATTGCGCAAGTGCAGGCCATGCTCTGTCACGAACAACTGCTTTTCATCATCCACCCGCGCGATGGCGCTGGCCAGGAAGGGCAGTTCCAGAACATTGGTTTCGTGGCTTGCCAGATGCAGGGAGTGCAGGCGGCTTGCAACGATGTCAAACCAGTAGAGCGTTTGTGTTTCGGCCTCGTAGCTGGGCCCCTCGCCAAGCTCGCAAACGGTCTCGCAAAGTACGGATACGGCAGGTTCACTCACAGGATGCCTCCATCCACGATCATTGTCTGGGCCGTCATGCCGCTTGCGGCCTTCGACGCCAGGAACAGGCACGGACCGACCATGTCTTCCGGCTCAAGCGTACGCTTCAGACACTGGCGTTCAAGGGTGTTTTCGACCCCTTCCTTCGTGACCCAAAGCTCCTTCTGGCGCTCGGTCATTACCCAACCGGGCGCGATGGCGTTGACGCGGATGCCGTGTGGCCCCAATGCGCCTGCCAAGCCCTTCGTCAAACCGACAATGCCCGCCTTTGCCGCCGTGTAGGCGGGCATGGCATGGTGGTTGAGCATGTAGGACGTCGAGGTGAAATTGACGATGGCGCCGCGTCCGGCCGCCTTCATGCCGCCAACCACAGCCTGGACCGCAAAGAATTGCGGCTTCAGATTGATGGCGTGATTGTTGTCCCAATATTCAGGAGTGACTGCCTCGATCTCGTGACGGTCGTCCCAGGCGGCGTTATTGACCAGCACCATGACAGGTCCATGAGCCTGTTCGGCCTTGGCAGCCGCCTCCTTCAGCGCGTCAATGTCACGAAGGTCGGCCTTGAGAAAAAGGGGCGTACGCGCGTAGCGCTTTTGGAGTGTTTCGCAGAGGTTGCGACTTTCATCTTCGGCAATGTCGATAAATGCGACCTTGGCACCCTGGGCGACAAACCCCTCGGTCAAGGCTGCGCCAATTCCTGAACCGCCTCCGGTGATCAGTACCGACAAGTCCTTGAGATCGGAATACTTCGTTTCCGGCTCCATGCGCCCCTCCTCGTTTGGAATGTAAACGGCACGAATGGCCGCCTGCGCACCGGTTCTAATCAACCGCGCAGCATTTGTCAGGCTCTCTCGGGCGAAACTAGCGGATCATTGCGTGCGGCAGTGGCGGCTTTGTACGCATGTTGCGGAGATTCTGGCGCAGAAAGGCCGAGGTATCTTCCGCGTTGCATGGCTTTCCGAACAGATAACCCTGTCCACCGGCACAGCCGAACTCCACAAGCCGTGCGGCCTGTCCTTCTTCCTCAATGCCCTCTGCAACGACCTCCATGCCCAGTCCCTCGCACATGGCAAGAATGGCACGAATGATGTGCTCGGAAGGACGGTCGTCAAGGATGGATGAGACGAAGGCGCGATCGATCTTCAACTTGTCGAAGGGGAAATCGCGCAGACGCCCCAGGCTCGACTGTCCTGTCCCGAAATCATCAAGCGAGACGCGGATCCCCATGCTCTTCAGCTCATGCACGATCTTTTCGGCCGATGCCGGATCGGTCATCAGGCCCGTCTCGGTGATCTCGATCTCCAGACGGCGTGCACTGAAGCCGGTCCGCTCCAGGATAGACAGCACCTGAAGGCCGGTATTGTGGTCGACCAGCTGTGAAGGCGACAGGTTGAAGGAGAGGAAGAGATGTTCCGGCCAATCGCGGGCTGCCTCGGTTGCTTTCCTGAGTACCAGTTGCGAAAGCTGGCCTATGATGCCGCGTTCTTCGGCAATCGGGATGAAGACGCCGGGGGAAACGAAGCCCAGATCACGATCAGTCCAGCGCGCCAGCGTCTCGAAGCCGATCGTTTCGCGGGTCGCCAGATCAACGATGGGCTGGAAATGCGGCTCGACCTCGCCGGCAGCAACGGCCCGGCGCAGTGCCTGCTCGATGCGGGTGACGCGTTTGGCGGCTTCCTCCATCTCGCGGGTATAGACGACCACCCGCCCTCGCCCCGAGCGCTTGGCCTGATAGAGGGCCGTTTCGGCCTTGTTGACCAGAAGGTCGGCTGTTTCTTCCTCCGAGTAGTAGAGGGAGCAACCGGCCGATGCCGAAAGGCGGGCAGTGCGGTAGCCGATGTCATAGGGTGCCGACAGGATTTCAATCAGCATCCGCACATGGTCTTCGGCGGATTCCTCGCTAAAGACCATGGGATACAGCACCGCAAATTCATCCGCGCCGATGCGCGTCACGGTGGAGTGGTCATCCATTGCAGCCCGAAGACGCATTGCGACCTGTTGCAGGATTTCGTCGCCAGCGCTGCGCCCGAACAGATCATTGATCGGCTTGAAGCCGTCGAGATCAAGAATGGCTATGGCGAAGGGAGCGGGATCGTCAGCACGATCTGCGATCAGCCGTCCCACCTTGTCATAGAAACGGCGCGCGTTTCCCAGACCGGTCAGATGATCGGTCAGCTGCAACTCTTCTCCCGAAAGTGCAGAGGCTGAAGCAGCCTGGCTGGAAGGCATGATTTGTTCCTGCTTCTCATTTGTTACCGGTAACAATGAAGACGAAATATTGACGAAACGTATCGCCCATAACAATTTCGTGAGATTTTCTTCGCTGGCGAATTTTTCGCCCGCGTTGTGGGCCTTTTTCGCGAAGCTGCCCTCCTTGACACGGAGGGTGCGGCGGCGTCATCTGCCGCCCAGTTTTCACGGAGCCTGCACGATGTCTTTGAAGATCGCATTCCAGATGGATCACATCTCCACCGTCTCCATCGCCGGTGACACGACATTTGCACTGGCCCTGGAAGCGCAGGCACGGGGACATCAGCTCTTTCACTACACACCAGACCGCCTGTCGCAGCTTGGTAAAAAGGCTCTGGCTGTCATTGAGCCGATGGAAGTTCGTGACACCCAAGGCAATCACTTCACGCTCGGCGAAGCCCGGCAGACGGATCTGTCGGAAATGGACGTAGTGCTTTTGCGCCAGGACCCGCCCTTCGACATGAATTACATCACCACCACCCATATCCTGGACCTGATTCACCCCCGGACGCTGGTGGTCAATGATCCGGCATGGGTGCGCAACAGCCCGGAAAAGATCTTCGTCACCGAATTTGCAGATCTGATGCCTGAGACGCTGATTACCCGAGACGCAGAGGCGGTGAAGGCCTTCCGCAAGGAGCACGGGGACATCATCGTGAAGCCGCTCTACGGCAATGGCGGCGCGGGCATATTCCATCTGCAGGAAGCGGACCGCAACCTCTCCGCACTGCTCGAAATGTTCATGCAGGCCTTTCGCGAGCCGTTCATCGTGCAGCGCTATCTGAAGGAAGTGCGCGGCGGCGACAAGCGCATCATCCTGATCGAAGGCGAACCCGTCGGTGCCATCAACCGCGTACCAGCAGAGCACGATTCGCGCTCCAACATGCATGTGGGTGGCCGTGCGGAAGCGACCGAACTGACCGAGCGCGAGCGGGAAATCTGCGCACGTATCGGTCCTGCTCTGCGTGAGCGCGGCTTTGTGCTGGTCGGGATCGATGTGATCGGTGACTATCTGACCGAGATCAATGTGACTTCACCCACAGGCGTGCGCGAGGTGCAGAAATTCGGTGGAGCGGACATCGCAGCACTCTTCTGGGATGCCGTTGAGAAGCGTCGACAGGCCTGACCGCAACGAGCGCAGCCACGCGATATTTCCACTTCTACGAGAAGTTTGTTCCCATAACGTTCTTGCACCGACCCGCCTGCCGTGCTTTCATCGCGTCGATTGCAACCACTTGTTGGCTGCTTGGGAGAGACCGGGGGCGGTTTGGGATGGTATCGCGGGTTAGAACGATCGCGTTTCAGGGCATCGAGGCAGTGCCTGTTGATGTGCAGGTCATGGTCGCGCCCGGAAAGATGGGCATGCAGATCGTGGGCCTTGGTGACAAGGCGGTGGCCGAAAGCCGGGAGCGGGTGCAGGCCGCACTTCATGCATCAGGCCTATCCATGCCGCCCAAAAAGGTGACGGTCAATCTCGCGCCTGCCGATCTCCCGAAAGAAGGCAGCCATTATGACCTGCCCATCGCGCTTGGCCTCATGGCAGCACTGGGTGCCATACCGTCCGACGCGTTGGAAGATTACGTTGTATTGGGCGAACTTGCGCTTGATGGCGGTGTGGCGCGGGTGGCAGGCGTGCTGCCCGCCGCCATTGGCGCGAATGCAATGGGCCGAGGTCTGATCTGTCCGCACGCCTGTGGCTCTGAAGCTGCATGGGCCGGTTCAGACATAGACATTCTGGCGCCGCGCAGCCTGATCGCGCTGGCCAATCATTTTCGTGGCACGCAAGTGCTTTCGCGTCCTGAAGCCGCACTTGGGCCCGCGGCCACCGCGCTGCCCGACCTTGCGGACATCAAGGGGCAGGAGAGTGCGAAGCGCGCGCTGGAAGTTGCTGCCGCCGGAGGTCACAATCTTCTGATGGTCGGACCACCCGGAGCGGGCAAGTCCATGTTGGCCCAGCGTCTTCCCTCGATCCTGCCGCCGCTGGAACCGAAAGAGCTTCTGGAATGCTCCATGGTGGCTTCCATCGCAGGCGAACTGGCGGACGGACGTCTCACCGATCGGCGCCCATTCCGCGCGCCCCATCACTCGGCATCTATGGCTGCGATGGTTGGCGGTGGCACACGCGCCCGCCCCGGAGAGGTTTCGCTCGCCCATCACGGCGTGCTTTTCCTCGACGAGTTGCCGGAATTCACACCGCAAGTGCTCGATTCCCTGCGCCAGCCGCTGGAAACCGGTGAATGCGTGATCGCGCGCGCCAGCCACCGCGTCAGCTATCCCGCACAGATCCAATTGATTGCAGCGATGAACCCCTGTCGCTGCGGCATGGCAGGCGAGCCAGGCCATCGCTGCGCCCGCGGCCCGCGTTGCCAGAGCGAATATCAGGCGAGGTTGTCGGGTCCCTTCCTTGACCGCATCGATCTGCGCATAGAGGTGCCGGCCGTTACCGCCGCAGATCTGATCACGCCCGGAAAAGCCGAGCCCAGCGCGCTGGTGGCCGAACGCGTTGCCATGGCGCGGCACATGCAACGGCAGCGTTTCGTGGAGCGCGGCTTGTCCGGCTGGACGACCAATGCACGCTGCTCTGCAGCGCTCATCGAAGAGGTTGCCGTTCCGGACAGGGACGGTGTGGCGCTTCTGCAGGAAGCAAGCGAAAAGCTGGCTCTCTCCGCCCGCGCCTATCATAGGGTCCTGAAGGTGGCACGTACCCTTGCGGACCTTGATGGTTCCGAACATCTCGGCCGCATCCATTTGGCAGAGGCAATCGGTTATCGCATGGCCGCGGGAAAAGTTGCGCAAGCCGCCTGAGTGAACCCTCTCGGTTACCTTACCCGAGGTGCACAATACACAGCCGCACGGGTCTGGCTGCGGAGGGCCTTGCGGTTTCAAGAGAGTGTGAAGCCGCACAACTCATCTCTGGCTCCGGCGAAGTGACAAGCGGCAGATCAAGAGCGCTTCGGCCTTCTGATACTGACGCGCTGTTGCCAACCCCTTTCGCCGGCATTCACTCTGCAGGTAGCTGGCCGAGGCAACGAACTATTGCCTAACAGCAATAGTAGGCGCGCACGCCTCCCCGCCCGGCTTTTCTTTACGACCCCTACAAGACATCCCGGTGGCCTTATCAGGCAGCGCAACCGCTTGCTGTTTGCGGAGAATGGTCGGGTCCCTGCATAGCGATGGACTCCGGAGCGATGGCTTTCGGTGGAAAGTGAGCGCGCCCGGGCCGAGAGCGTGAGCGGAGCGCTTCGGTGGTATTGCCAGCTCCGATGATCTCGATTGCATCCATTTGACAAGGCAACGAGCTCTCGCATGTCGGCAGGAAAGGTGGTGCAAGCTCTTAAGGTCACACGAGGCATTACCCGTTTCGCCTGCCAATTTCGGCCAACTGCTGGAAAGCTTTTGCAGAGCGTGTCTGCCGCTTGTGGCTCGTCCATTGGCAGTTCTCACCTCAAATACTGGAGCTGCAAGACTGGCCGGTCAATTACATCCGGGGTTATCGGCGATTACCGTTCTGAAGTTTCAGAAGAAGTGCGAGAACCTTCGCCTTCTCTCAGATCCAGAACGCAAATTTCTTCTGATATATTTGTGATACTCATTTTATTTTTAGGACTAGGACTGACGGCATATCTGCTGACGATCAGAGGCTCCCGCAAGCAGACTGCAGCTTGCGTGTATAGTGTCGAGTTCGTCCTGAAGATCCGGAGGGTTTCGCTGCCTCTGCAAGATGGCGTGCCGGAAGCACCTTCCGATGCACTTGATCTGGTTGGCTTCGTTGGCGAACGTGTCCAGGCCGTGAAGGAACTGCTCTCGCCTCACGGCCGGAAACGGCTGCCTCGGCAAGCATCGACCCGTGGCTTAGGATGTAGTTTCAGCAAGCAGCTTGGGGTCCACTACTAGCAGGATTGACCCTATCCGTCTCCTTCAGAGCATAACGCGGCATCTCTCTCCAGCGTGAGGTGCAGCTTCGATGAAGCTGTATCACCGATGCTATACCAGCAGGGCAGGTTGGATCTGCGCCTGGCACTGTCCACGCGCCGAAAGCGATGTTGGAAATTGCTCTCGATCGCCGATGGCCCCTCGTTGCGGGCCAAGGTGAACATGGCTTGCCTCTATCCTTTTATGCCCGCGCCTTGGTTGCAGTTGGCATTCCAACTGAAGCGGGGAGGCGCAGTTCTGACCGCAGCCTCACGCGTGAAGTGCCGTCGCTGCTTCAGAGCTGGTAAAAAGCGCATCAGCGCCCTGTCGGAGCTGATATATCTCCGGTCTGGGAACTCGTTCCGAGCGTAGAGCAGGCCAATGCGCAATCACCGCTATTGAAAAAAAGGGCGCAGCCTGGCCGCGCCCTCTCTGCCCCACCCATTCAGCGGATGAGCTACTGTCGCACTGCACCAACAAGTGGATTGGTGCTTTCGCGCAGGCTCACCCACTGCCCCGTATGCTCGCTCGACTGGCGCTTCAGGAAGCGATAGCCGGTCTGATTCCAAAGGCGAACATCATTGCGCAGATTGTCGAGAATGAAGTCGCCCTTGTCGGTGCGCACGGTCAGCACCGCATGGCCCTCTCCGTCACGCTTGCGGACGACCGTGATCAGGAGATTGCCCAGCGAGATGCCCGCACGATTGAGCATGCGGCGCTTCTCCAGAACGAAATCCTCGCAATCACCCACACCCTTGACCGGATAGGTCCACACCTCTTCACGACCATAGATGTCGATATCATTGAGAGGCTTCACCGCCCGGTTCACGCGGCTGTTCACCTGCTGCAGCTTGCGCATCAAGCCATTTGTCATGCGCGCAGGCTGGATCTTGCCGACGCGCATGGCACATTCTCGTGGATTGGCCTTGCAAAAATCATAGTGGCCGATCGGCTGTGAGGTTTTGCCCCCGGTGGCCAAAGCGGATGTTGCGCCGGCACTGCCTGCCGACAAGGCACTTATGACCAATGAAAACGCAACTGCAAACCCAACCCTCTGAGAAGCCATTCCGCCGCTCCCAATTTATTTAGTTTCTTAACACTAAGTTAAGGAACCAAACGGAGGGGCTGTCAATTAGAGTGGCGGATTAATGTGCCTTTTGCGGCTAAAAGGCGGGTGGAAACAGTTCATCCCACAGCATTGTTGCATAAATGCTATAGATTATTGCCGTGCCTGAAGCTGATATTTCGCATTTACACCAGAAAGTAGCGAATCAAGAGGGATGACTACAAAACCACCCCGTTAACCTTTATTAATCATGACTGTTCATGAAGCTTATTATTCGGGGTGCAATGCTTTCTTTGAACCGACTTCCGTTGAAAACGCCATAATGCCCCACTTCGGGCTGCAGGTGATGGACGCGTTTCGTTTGGGAGAGATTTCTACACAGCTCATGAGCGGCGTGGGTCTGCCCCACACCTGAGATGTCATCCATTTCACCCTCGACGGTCATCAGAGCCGTATTTGTGACCGCGGAAGGATCGACTGGTTCCCCGCGATGCGTCATCGCGCCGTTCGGCAGAGCGTGGCTGATAAAGACCGTTTCCACCGTCTGGAGATAGAACTCGGCCGTCAGGTCCATCACCGCAAGATACTCGTCATAGAACTCGCGGTGCTTGTCAGCGGGCTCGCCGTCATTCTTCACAAGGTGGAGAAAGAACTCGCGGTGCGCGTTGAGATGACGGTCGAGATTCATGCTCATGAAGCCTGAAAGCTGCAAAAAGCCTGGATAAACATCGCGCATCACCCCGGGATTGGGCCAGGGCACCTGCATGATGACATTGTTTCTGAACCAGTCGATGCCACGCTCTTGGGCGAGGCGGTTTACCGCGGTCGGGTTTTTGCGCGTATCAATCGGCCCGCCCATCAGAGTCATGCTGGCCGGAGCGTTCTCGTCACCGCGTGCTTCCATGAGGCTGACAGCGGCAAGAACCGGCACGGAAGGCTGGCAAACGGCCATGACATGTGTTCCTGGCCCCAGATGGGACAGCATCTCCATGATATAGTCGATATAATCATCCAGATCGAACTGCCCCTGTGAAAGTGGCACCATCCGCGCATCAACCCAATCGGTGATGTAGATGTCGGCATGAGGCAACATTGCCTCGACCGTTCCGCGGAGCAATGTCGCGTAGTGCCCCGACATCGGCGCAACGATGAGTACACGTGGCTGGTGCGGACCTTCAGCCTCCTTGCGAAAATGCAGAAGCTGACAGAAGGCCTTCTTCCAGACCACTTCCTGCCTGACAGGGATATCCTCTCCGCGGACCGTGGTCCGGTCTATGCCAAATTGCGGCTTGGCATAGCGGCGTGTCGTACGCTCGAATAGTTCGGCTGCAGCGGCCATGGAGCGGCCAAGAGGTGTAGCCGAAGCAGGATTTTCGGGATTGCCATAGAACTGGCGCATCGCTTCCGCGCAAGCACGGGCCGGCTGCAGCGCCGCATGGTTCATCTCAAAAAGGTGGTAGAACATGGTGCCCCTTTAGCAAAACCCTTCATAAAAAAGGGTTTGCGTGGCTGAGGGGCCGCTTCTTCCAACAGCTCAGCTCAATGAGGGAGGTCGGCCCGGATTTCCCGCAGACACTACCAGCTTTATGCTGCAATGCAACATACGCGCAAAACCAGCGGCTATTCGCCTATGCCTCATAGCCTTCGATGATGATGAGATCCGCCTGCGAAACCTCGCGGCGAATGGCTTTCGCGGCCTGGTATTCGGGTGAGGCATAGCAGGCGCGGGCGGCCTCCATATCCGGGAACTCGATCACCACATTGCGGCTTCTGCCCGAGCCCTCCATCACCTCATAGTCGCCGCCACGGATCACAAAGCGGGCGCCATAGCGCTCGAAGGCGGGCTTGGCGGTGGAGACATAATCCTTGTAGCGTTCCGCATCTCGAACATCGACACGGGCGATCCAATACGCTTTCGGCATTATCGCCCCCTTCAGGCTGCTGCTTCCATCTCGGCAAGAATGGCGCTTGCTGCCGCCTTGGGGTCATCCGCAGCAATAATTGGGCGGGCAACCACGAGATGGCTTGAACCAGCGGCGATGGCATCGGCGGGCGTTACCACACGCTTCTGGTCGCCACGCGCCGCACCGGCGGGCCGGATGCCCGGCGTGACCACGGCAAGTTCATCGCCAACAACGGCGCGTACCGCCTTTGCTTCCGCAGCCGAGCACACAAGTCCACCCATGCGTGCTTCACGCGCCTGACGGGCGCGGCGCAGGACAAGTTCTTCCGGTGAAATGCTGTAGCCTGCATCTTCCAGATCGGCCGCGTCCATGGAGGTAAGAACACTGACGCCAAGAAGGCAAAGGCCAGACCCTTTGGCTGCCTCGACCGCGGCCTGCATGGCCTTGGGATAGGCATGGATGGTCAGCATCGTCATGCCCATCTTCGCAATGTTCTCGACTGCCTTGGCAACGGTGTTGTCGATATCGAGCAGTTTCATGTCGAGGAAGACCTGCTTGCCGTCAGCAGCAAGATCGCACGCGAATTCCAGGCCACCGGCGAAAGCGAGCTGATAGCCAACCTTGTAGAAACCAACTGCATCGCCCAACTGATTTACCATGGCTTCAGCTTCAGCCACGGTCGGGATATCCAGCCCCACGATCAGCCGGTCGCGCATGTCAGTCGTCATAATTCAAGTCCTTCTCTGCCGTACCAGGCTCGCTGCTTCCAGAAGCGCGCGGCAAGTGGTTGCCATTTTTTTGGAGGTTGCTTCATCTGTCAGATTGCCTGCCTCGTCGAATGCCTCCTGCGCACGCCCTACGGAACATTGGGCAGAGACGATTTCGGCCTGGCAATGCACCAGAACCGCGCGCAGGTGGTTGGCTGCGCGGATGCCCGCGAAGGCACCGTTCGAGGATGAACAGATGGCCCCTGGTTTGCCGGAGAATGCACGTATGGCGCGGCCGGAACTATCCTGCTTCAAACGGCTGATCCAGTCGATCGCGTTCTTCAGAAGCGGGGGCAGCGAGGCATTGTATTCAGGTGTGGCGATGAGAAAGCCGTCATGCGATGCCACCAGCGAGGCGAGCTTGACCGCATTGTCGGGTACGCCCTTCTCACGCTCGAGATCCTGATCGAATATCGGCAGCGGGTAGTCGGCGAGTGAAATGCGGGTGACTTCCGCCCCCTGCAGGGCCAACTCACGCGTGGCGGCATCTGCAGTGATGCCGCTTAATGCGTGAGCGCGGATTGATCCGGCGAAAACGAGTATGCGTGCCGTCACGACCGCTCCTTTCAGCTTCCTGGCAGCCGGTATAGTAGCTGCCGGATGCAATGCAAGCCGTACAGATCAGCTCAGCTGCGCAGATCCCGGCGATAGACCCAAAGATGCGCCGGCGGAATGTTGCGAACGACAAAGTCGAAACGCTCGACGCTGTAGCTGCCCCGATTGGCCGGTATTGGAGAAAGCGCCCCATAGGTGATCTGCACCACCGGGCGGGCGGCCGGCATCAGGTCCAGCAACTGCTCAAGCAGCGCCACGCGCTCTTCGGGCGGAAAGTTGAGCATCGGAATGGCCGAGATGACGCTGTCAAACTGGCGGCCTTTCCAAGGCGCCAATACCTTATCAAGTTCGAACGCGCTGCCGTGGATGAAATTTACGCCCGGCATGTCGGACTTCAGGCGCTCGACGAAATCCGCCGAATATTCGACTGAGATCAGGTTTTCCGGCTTCACGCCGCGTTCGAGTATGGCCTTGGTGATGACGCCAGTGCCCGGCCCCAATTCCAAAACTAGGTCCTGCGTGTTTTCAGTAATGACAGAGGCCATG
>Ga0310345_10001607_pt1 | contig 24732 bp, 14 predicted proteins | sample HC15DNA20500_MG_FD_204667 | JGI IMG/M metagenome (GOLD analysis project Ga0310345, IMG submission 204667) | Marine microbial communities from station ALOHA, North Pacific Subtropical Gyre - HC15-DNA-20-500_MG | ecosystem: Environmental > Aquatic > Marine > Oceanic | place: Pacific Ocean: North... | reverse complement strand
TAGATGTTAATGATTTATCTCATATAATTAACTATAACATACCTGATGAAAATCAAATCTATATACATAGATCAGGAAGAACTGGTAGAGCAGGTAAAAAAGGTATATCAATAATTATTGGTTCTGTAAGAGATAAAAGAAAAATTCTTTCAATACAAAAAATGATTAATAAAGAAATAATAAAAAAAGAAATTCCAAAAGGAAAAGATATTTGCGAAGTACAACTAATGAATCTAATAGAAAGAATAATTCATTCAGAAGTTAATAATGATATAGAAAAATTTATACCATCTATTATGGAAAAAGTTTCTCACCTAAATAGAGAAGATTTATTAAAACAATTAGTTTCTTTAGAGTTTAGTAGATTTCTTTCTTTTTATAACAATGTAGCGGATATAAATTCAGATGAGAAAAAAAGAAATTCAAATAAAGGAAAAGCTGACAAAGGATTCTCCAGATTCTTTATTAATCTAGGAAAAAAACATAATTTACAACCTCAAAACCTTATTGGTATAATTAATGAGTTTACTAATAATAAAGATATTTCTATAGGTAAAATTGATATAATGACAGGTTTTTCTTTCTTTGAAATTCCCATAAAACATGAAAAAAAAATTCTTACTGCTTTAGAAAAATTTACGTGGAATAATTATAAATGTAGCGTAGAACTTTCTAAAGCTATTAATCAAGATTCTGAAAGAAAAGAGAAAAAATATAAAAAATCAAGAAAAGGATTTAGAGGAAATAGAAGTAAATCCAAAAGCTCATTTAAAAAAAAACATAATAAGAGAAAATCCTTTCAGTATTCAGCCGTACTATAGGTCATCCTTTCTTAAAAATCATTAATTAAAGCTAGTTTGATGTGATTAAACATATAATGGTTTTTATTTTTTCATTTATATATACTGGTAATACATATGGACAAATTTTACCATCTTTTTATGGTGTTCATGCTAATAAAAAAATACCAATTAATGGTCAAGTAGCTTTCTTTTATTTTTCATCTGGTGAATTAGGGTATACATTAAGTGGAGCATCAGCCTCTTCAGATAAAAATGGAACTGCTAATAGCGCTGTTGAATTAGATAATGCCACTGATAGAATTACAGGTGAATTTTCTGAGAACCTTAACAATGATTTTACAGTATCATTATGGGCAAAGTTAAATAATTCTTATCCTAGCAGAAAAATGTGGTTTATTGCTTTTGGACAATCAATTAATAATAAAGCATTTCATTTCGGGTGTTATTTTAATGGCAGCAATAATGGGAATTATAGGGTTGGAAGTTGGGGCACTAATCATGCTACTGATGATAATTTAGGAAATGATTACAATTGGAAGCATTATGTTGTGACTTATGATAAATCTGAAGAAGAATATAAATTTTATATTAATAATCAATTAACTCACACTAAATCTAATCAATCTCTAACAATAGCAGTACCTAATTTCGTTATAGGAAGTCAACTTGGTTACAATGAATCTTGGTATGGTAAAATAGATCAACTTGGTGTATGGAACAGAATTTTAACCTCTCAAGAAATCAATGACCTTTTTAATAACTATTAATTTTATAAAAAATTAATTTTTAGTCGTCCTATAGGTCGTTCCTACCTTTAAATCATTGATTAGAGAGATTATTGAAGGTATATTCGAATCCCTTCCATCCCGCTTCTTTCTATAACTTCTTAGACCACTCCTCTATAGACTCTTTGTTCATCTTAACATAATCCTGATTATCAGCTTTGATTGATAATTCTAATGATTTTTTTGCCACATCTATAGCCTCAGAATATCTCTTATTTGCTGCCATAATCAAAGACTGTTGTCTAAGCTGAAAAAATCTAGGGTCTTCTGTCATTTCCATTGCCTTATTCATCCACTTCAAAGCAACATCTAATTTGATGTTTTCTTGTCTGTAGTACACAGCAGCTGCATAATAATCAGATGCTTTTGGAGAATCATTCATTGTTGATTCAATACTAGACTCTACCATATCTCGAGAAGGAACATCTATTTTAACTTTAACATATGTGTCATCCCAGGCTATTACCAAATCAGTGTTATTATTGGTAACATTATCAAGAGATATTGTAAAAGTTTCCACGCTTTTGTTTTCTTCAAATTTATGAACCTTATAATTTGATTTGAATACAATTTTCTTGTCGTCCCAATCTTTAGGAACTGCCCACAATTCAGCATCGGAATATAAAATTACATCCCAATTATCTTTGTTTGGTATTGAAAAAACCGAATACGTTCCAGATCTTATTTTATTACCATTTATTTCCACATCTGTAGAAAAACTTATTTTAGTACTGCTGTTGGCTCCCGTTCGCCATAGCTTTCCAAAAGGAACTAAATCCCCAAAAATATCTCTACCTCTTTTTGAAGGCCTACTATATTCAACCCCTATTTCAGTCAAACCGACCATTTGTTCCAATTTTGAACTTGGACTAGGCTGGGGTGTATTAATCTGTGAAAACCCTAAATAACTTATAAAAAATAAAATTGTAAAAATATTTGCTCTCATATTCGATAAATTAATGTTTATGTTAAAATATATATTTTCAAATTTAATCAATCATTATTAAATCTTTCTAACCATTTTTTTCTTTCTTCACTGAAATAATACTCTTTTGATATAACTGGAGGAATATGATGTTCTGATAGTTTAAGCAATGATTCTTTGGGAATTTCTACAGGATTTAATGGAATCTCTTTTTTAAATTCTTCTATAATGTTTTTATAGCTATCATCGTAAGCTAAATTATGCCATTCTTCTTGATCCTCTTTTAAATTATATAATTCCTCAGTTCCATCAACATAATTTATATAATGCCAATTTTCTTTTCTTAAAGAATAATCAGCGAAGTCATAAGTTGTAACAATCGTCCTATCTACGAATTCTTCGGGATTTTTAAGTAGTGAAATTAAACTTTGACCATCTAAATTTTGTTTTTCTGGTAATCCAGATAATTCAACTAGTGTAGGATATATATCTAGCAATGAGGTTAAACTATTTACATTCTTTCCATTATTGCTTCCACCGGGAAGCGACTCAAGTTTCTTAGGAACTTTTATCATTAACAAAGTCCTAATTACATTTTCCCATAAAGAAAATTTTCTCCAATGCATCTTTTCACCCAATTGCCATCCATGATCAGACCAAATTACAACAATAGTATTATCAGCATATTTACTGTTATTTAGATTTTCAATTAATTTTCCCACCATTGCATCTGCAAAGCTTATGGATGCTAAATAACCTCTAACAGCTTCTTTCCACTTACCATTTTCAACAATATTCTTATGATAATTTCCTCCTCTAGAAATTAATTCTTTAGCTCTATTTCGCAAGTCAACAGTATCATTTTCCAAGATATTTGGTAATTCTATGTCTTCTAATGGATACAAGTCAAAATATTTTTTAGGCACATACCAAGGCAGATGAGGCCTATAAATTCCGCATGCCAAAAAAAATGGTTTATCATGATCCTTTTTAAAAAAGGATGAAATGTATTCAACACTTTGAAAATCACCCGTCTCATTATCTTTTATGGGCAATTCATCCCAATCAAATGCATTATACATATATTTAAATGGAGGCATATTTACTGGAGCTCCTTCGGGTATATAATTTTTCGGCATGTTGTTAGATTGGGAAGGAAAATAATGATTCCAACTGTCTGGATGAACTTGCGAATAATGATAAATTTTTCCAGCACCAGCTGTTATATATCCATTATTTTTAAAATATTCTGGAAGCGTAACGGATTCAGACATTTTTGGTACTTTCCTCCAATCTTGGTAATTAGAATACATTCCAGAGTTATAAGTATGTAAACCTGTAATCATAGTAGCCCTTGAAGGATTACAGCCTGGACTAGTACAATAATTTTTTGTGAAGTTTACAGATTGTTTTGAAAAATGATTCAAAAATGGTGTGTGAACTTGATTATTTCCACCTAAAGGTTGATTCCAATCATTTAAATCATCAATTGATACGAATAAAATATTTGGCTTATCAATCTTTTTATTAGAACAGGATATTGAGATTAAAAAACTTATTAAAACTAAAAAATTTTTCATCTCTCTAAACTAAGAATATTTATTATTACTAGAATAATAAAACACTATTTTTTTATTTTGACAAATATTTATAGATTGTTTCTTTTAAATCATTATGAAATACCTGTATCTATTATCTATATCTTTAATTGTGATGGGAATCTTGAAAGAGAGGGAATGGTAATGAAAAATTCATATTTATTAGTAATTCTATTTTTATTTTTTTTTATAAATATGCAAGGACAAAAAAACACAAATATTAAATTATTAAATAAGGATTCTTTTGAAAGCATAATAGACGGAAAAAAAGTAAGTCTATATACCTTAAAAAACCATAAGGGGACTGTAACTGAAATAACAAATTATGGAGGAAGAGTAGTCTCATTATGGGTAAAAGATAAAAATGGAAACTATGAAGACATAGTACTTGGATTTTCAGATATTCAAGGATACATTCATTCGAAGGAAAAATATTTTGGAGCACTAATTGGTAGATATGCAAATCGTATAAATAAAGGAAAATTCATATTGAATGAAAAAGAATACCAACTCGCTTTAAATAATGGAGAAAACCATCTTCATGGTGGCAACAAAGGATATGAATCCATTGTGTGGAAGGCCAAACAGATTGACAATCAAACTTTGGAGTTAACACATTATTCAAAACATATGGAAGAAGGTTATCCTGGTAACTTAAAAATTAAGGTATTGTATCAACTAACGGATAATAATGAACTTAAGGTAGAATATTGGGCCTCAACTGATCAGTCCACTGTCATTAATCTCACCCATCACTCATTTTTTAACCTTAGGGGAGCAGGTAACGGCACTATAAACGATCATTTGCTACAAATAAACGCTCAATATTATACTCCAGTAGATAAAAATTTAATACCAAATGGAAAAACATCTAGCGTAAAAAATACTCCGATGGATTTTCAAAAGCTTACTACTATTGGAGATCGACTGGATAGTGACTTTGATCAGTTAAAATATGGTTTGGGTTATGACCACAACTACATAATTAATCAAAAGGAAGTTGGACATAACTATGCGGCTAAAATTATTGATCCTTTTTCCGGTCGAACAATGGAAGTATATACCAATGAGCCAGGAATTCAGTTTTATGGTGGTAATTTCCTTGATGGTGGTGTAGTTGGGAAGAATGAGAAACAATATCAATTTAGATCTGCGCTATGTCTTGAAACACAGCATTTTCCAGACAGTCCAAATAATAAAAATTTTCCGACTACAGTCCTGAATCCGGAAGATAAATATTACTCAATTTGTATTTATAAATTTTCAATCATTAAATAATAACCTTAAACCTAAAAGGTTTATTGTAGGATTTCTCACTTGTTTCTAGTATTGATTCAGTATTTTAAATTTATGTAAATTTTTTGTTTCATATATTTCTGAGAAGATTCTGGTATTTTTGATTCAACAGTATAAATATTTCCTTTTTTTCTTACAATATTTCCATTAATGACTTTTTTAAATCTAAGATTTGACATTACTTTAAATTGATAGGTTTCATTTGGTAGGCCTTCAATTATAATTTCAAAATTTTTATCAAAAAATTTCTGGTGTAAAATTTTTACCCCTTTGTTAACGCTACCAGGCTTAGGAATATTTACAATTGGAATTACACCAATACCTCTCGAGTGAAAAATTTTGAGTGTTGTTTGGCCATTTATGACGAATTCGTCAATTACCAAATTTAAACTTTCAGCATTATACAATACTTTATACTTTACACTTTTACCATTAACTAAGACCTTTTCTACAATTGTACTAGGTGGTAAAGAAGGTGAAAGATGCATAACACTTCCTTTTTCAAGTAGTTCTTGGAACTGATAAGTAGTTGAAGTTTCAGTCCTCAAAAACTTAAAATTAATTTTATGCTTACCAAAAATAATATTATCTACTTTAACTTCTTTCCAATGCCATGGAAAACTTGGTGATAAAGAAATTTTTTTAGATAGTGCGTCTGGTTTTATTCCCAACATCCCTTCAGAAATAGGATGCAAGACCATTGATCCTGACCACGCTTGTTGACTAGATACTCCAGTGGGAGTAAATGTTTCACCATTGAGAGTTTCTTCGATACTTCCCAAATTCCAATGACGATACATTAATAGATTATTCATAATATGAGTATAACCACTCACATAATTACCAGTTTTGTATTCGGCTAAAGATGCCCAACCAGAAAATAATGGCCATACCATACCAGAGTGATATGATTTAGGATTGAAACCTTTACTTGTTTCCGGTAAAATCCTAACACCCCAATCCGTAGAATATAAATTACTTGCGTAAGATGCTGCTGTTTTAAATGCTTTTAAAGGGTCGATAATAGCATCAAAATAAATTGGAACTCCTGATAATACCGTTTCTTCTTTCATATATGAACCATCCGTCATTTTGCCATTATAGAAGTACTGACCTTCCTTATTCCAAAAATTTTGATCAATAATTTTTCGAACTTTTTGTGCACTTTTATTGTAGAAATCTGATAAATCATATTTATTTAAATTACTTGACATATAGGAAGCAGCATCCAAAGCAGCTGCCCAACAACCAGCAAGATAAATTTCTGTATGAGCTCCAAAAATTGAACCTCCTTCTATCCAGCCGTGTCCAACATTGGTTATTTCAATTAAATTGTCATTATCGGTATCTGTGCTATAACAAAAATCCATTGCGGCTTTAATTGAAGGCCAAATCTCTCTGATATATTCAATATCTCCCGAATACTTCAAATAATGAGCTGCCAACACAACATAAAGAGGAGATGAATCTGAAGCATCAAAATGAACAGCACCGCTTGTTGTAAGCTCATGATAAATCTTACCATTTAAACTTTGAAAATTTCTAAAAACATCTAGAATTTTTCTCACCATCTTGTGTCCACCATACGCATTAACCGCAAGACCTGTCCATTGTGCGTCACGACCAAAATACCAAGAATATCCAGGTCGTCCACTTATTTTTTGTCCACCATCCCATCCTCTTAAAGTAGTGCCAAATCCAGCCACCATAGATGTTCCTATACCTGGAGTCTCCTGAAAAAACTGATCTGAACGTACAATTGCCCACTTATAACCCTCATTAAATTCATTATCAGGTGTTTTTAACATTAAACTATTACCAAGTAAATCTTTATAATATTCAGATGATTTCAGAAAAAGCTTATTAAAATTTTTAGATTCAGACTTATAGGTTTCTATAGTTTTATCAATACCATTATCTCCCGATATAATATAAGCATTGAATTTTCCTTGTAGATCCTTTGCATCAAAACAAAAAAGTCCGCTTACTTGTTTAAAATCGGTTTTATTTGAAATAGGAATCATATTTTCGAAGCCAAATCCATCATATTGACCCAATCTAAACATTTCAGGCTTACTGCTGAAACCCATAATGCTTGCTAAGATATTAGATTGCCCCGAGCTAATAGCAGCGTTCATTTCTGGTGCCCATTTGTAAGAAATCGAAGCAGTTACTTTTTCTGAATATGGCCACATGTAACGTAAATTGGAGGTGTATTTAATATAAATTTTGAAAACATCTTGACCTTCCCATTCATAATGCAAAACACCAATTGGTTTGTCGAGTGAGACTGTGATTATTTCTTTTAAAATAGATTTTCCTATTTCATATTCCCTAATAAGTAATTCTGGAGATAATGTAATTGAAGGTGTAATATCTTTTAACCAAATTACACTATCCGATTCCTTTAAAGATATTCCTGTTTCTACATCCCGAAAAGACATGAAAGGGTTTGTCCAAATCTCTTCAATTCCGCCTTTCTGCTTTCCTATCATCACCATTCTTCGCCCTGACATTATTACAACATCTTCTGTTGCTTCTCGTTTCTTTAAGTTAATTGTTGGTTTTGGTAAAATCCATTTAGAAGCTTCAACAATGTCAATTTTTGGAAAATTTTTCTTAAGAATCATGACTTTTTGATGGGAATAGTTCCAATAGTTTGATTCAATATTCTTGATATTTCCAGCCATATATTGAAATATATTAGAATAAAGACGGTGAAGTTGATTTTGATTATAATTTTCATCAGAAAAGTAAGAGAAGGCTCCTATAGCAATAATTTTACCTTTTCCCCACTGGTACTCTAATATCAATTTATTATCCTCATGAAATGTAATATATGTCCATTCAACGCCTATTACTTTTGAAATGGTTGTATCAGGTAAACTTTCTCCAAAAAAACCTATCTTATGAACTAAATGATCACTTTTACTCTTCCATGGATAAACTCCACCATGTAATCCTTCGAAAACAGGATGAGATTTAAAAGAGTGGAACCCTAAAGGTCTACCAAATCCATGATCTCTTATTGAATCTTTTCTGATTTCAAAAAGATTTTTTTCAATATCCCAGTCGTTCAACAGTCTTACCGCTTCCATAGAAAGAATAAGATTACCACCGCTTTCAACAAATTCTTTTATAATTTCTCCAATGTTTTTTTTATTATATTCTGTATAATTTTTATGGAGTTGATGTATCCAAATATGGGTTAGTTCAAATGATTCTAAATTTTCATTCACCAATGAAGCTTCACTTATTTCTATACTTTCAAGTTTTTCTTGGCCCGATAAAAATCTCTTAATAGCTTCTAATTCCTTTTGATATAATCCATCTACCATTAGTCCTATTTTTGGTGATGATTCTTCAGCTACTCTCGCCGTACATATAACACTTTTATTAAAACATATTAATAATATCAGATATATTATTTTTTTCATCCTCTTATTTTTTTATAAAAGGAATCCAAACAATCATAGAACTATTTTCACGATTATTCCAAGCATAATAAGGAATCATTTTTAAAAATGTTTCTTCTATTTTATTATTTAATTTTTTTGCTGGAAATATTATACTCACAACATTTTCAAGAATTCCAGTATTTATTTTTTTTATTTTTATCTTATTATTATCAACCATATCCTCTATATAGAATTCTTGAACTGGTCCATAATTATCAATACCTTCAGCAACATATACTAGAGGTCCCCTTGTAATTGCTACTCTATTTATATTTTCCTTCACTTTGTTGATTGTTTTATTTAGTCTTACAGTCATTGGAAGATCTAGTGTCACCTTATCTCCCACATTCCATATTCTATCAATTGTAACAAAACCATTTTCAGTTTTTGCATTTATTTGTACTCCATTTATCAATAACTGCCATTTTTTATAATTTTTATTCTCATAACTATATAATTCGCCTGGCACGAATTGCTTTGAATTTACCCAACTTGGAATTCTAAGTTTTAACTTAAATCTTTGACTAGAATTAGGAGAAATCGTTAAATCAACTTTGCCATCAAATGGATATTCAGATTTTTGTTTTATCCTCACTATTCCAGATTCTAATTTTATTTTACTAGAATTACTTCCATAAAAAGTTAAATATATTTCATCACCAGAAAATGAATACATCATTCCAGAAACTTGTGGTATTAACCTTGCTATGTTTGATGGACAACATGCCGTATTAAACCATGCTGATCTACCTGCCTTTCCATGATTAAATTCTGTAGTTCCATCAGCTTCAAGGGGATTAACATAAAAAAACTTATTACCTTTAATATTAACTCCCGCTAAAGAATTATTTAAAAGTGAAATTTCGGCTACATCCATGTACCTAGCATCTTTAGTTCGTAAAAACATTCTGAAATTAAAAAAAACATTTCCTACTGCTGCACAAGTTTCATTATAAGCTTCTTTATTTGGCAAAACATAATCAGGTCCAAATCCTTCAATACCTTGAACTGCTCCTAAACCACCTGTTATACTCATTTTTTTATCAACAATGTCATTCCATATACTTTTGAGTGCTTTATCATAATCACTAATTCCAAAAAGACCTCCCACATCAGCCATACCAGAATATAAATAAGTAGCCCTAACTGCATGGCCTACTGCTTTCCTTTGTTCAGTCACTGGCAAATGCTGCTGTGCATATATTGGAGAATTATATCGTTCTCCATTAGGTATAAATGTTTTTCCTCTAATATCTAAAAATTTCTTAGCCATATTCAAATACAATTTATTACCAGTAATTCTATAGAGTTTTGTTAATGCTAGCTCTAATTCTTGATGACCTGGAGCTTGATTAACTGGTTTTCCATTATTATAATTTGGATCTCCCTCAAAAAAAACTTTATTAATGTGTTGGGCACTTTTTTCAGCAACTTTTAGCCATTTATCTTTTCCTGTAGCTTGATAATATGCAATAGCACCTTCATACATATGACCCATGTTATACAATTCGTGACTATGGATAACATTTGAGTAAGGTTTATCACCCATCATCCAAACCATTGTATTTTTAGCAAGATTAACCTCATTTGGCTTTCTGTCAAAAATTGCAGGATCTTTAATTTTATTTGATATACCACTTGACACTCCAGTTATATGACCTACATATAAGTATCCATCTTTTTTTTGAGCGCTACTAATTAAATCAATAATATCATCCATTCGTTTTTCTAGACCTGGATTTTCTTCTAAAAACAATAGGTAAGCGGCACCTTCCATTACTTTATAAAGATCTGATGATTGGTATGCATGTGGTTCTGGTAAATTATCATTTATACCAGATAAAAAATTTCCAGTTTGCCTCAATGCAATTTGTGCATTTATGGTTTTATCTAATGCAAATGGAACGAGTGTTTCCACTTGAGTCATTAACCTAGGTTTCCAAAATTTATCTTCAAGAGTCACTTCATTAAAAGGAACTGGAATTAGACCATATGCTGAATAATTAGGTCGATTAATATTATTATTGTCTTGAGAAAACAAAGTAATATGAATAAACAAGAAAATTAACAATTGTATTTTTTTCATTAAATACGATATAATTTAGGTTTAATCTAATTTAAAATTATAAAGTAATAAATTATAGTTAAATGAGAAATGAATTATTTACAATTATAGTTTTTTTAACTACAATAACTGCCTATGGACAATGGAAACCAATAGGAGATAAAATTAAAACCCAATGGGCTGAAAATATTGATCCGAACACAGTTCATAGAGAATATCCCAGACCAGTTTTGGTAAGAAAAGATTGGAAAAATTTAAATGGACTATGGAACTACTCTATCACTACCAAAGGAGATCCTGCTCCTGATTCCTTTGACAATAAAATATTAGTTCCTTTTCCTATAGAATCAAGCTTATCAGGAGTAAAAAAACGTATTAGCCAGGAAAACGAAATTTGGTATTATCGTACTTTTAACATACCCTCCGAATGGAAAAAAAAACAAATTATTTTACATTTTGGAGGAGTAGATTGGAAATCAGAAGTCTGGGTCAATGATAAAAAAGCCGGTGTACATCAAGGTGGCTATAGCCCTTTTTCATTTAATGTCACTCCCTATTTAAAAAATCAAAAAAATCAAAAGTTGGTCGTTAAAGTTTGGGATCCAACAGACAAAGGATATCAACCAATAGGAAAACAAACTGACAATCCAAGAGGTATTTGGTATACTCCAGTTACTGGAATCTGGCAAACAGTTTGGTTAGAACCAGTAGACTCAAAGTATATAGAATTGATTCATACTACTCCTAATATAGATAAAAACCATGTTTCAATCAAAATAAAAACTTCAGAGAGATCAGAAGGAGATTATTTTAAGATTATTGTTAAGGAAGGTAACGCTATCATTTCTACAACAAAAGCTTCGGTTGAATCTAAATTAGAAATACCTATAACTAATCCAAAATTATGGAGCCCAGAATCACCCTTTCTTTATGACATGGAAATTAATCTAGTGAGTGGCGGTGAAATTGTCGATGGTATAAAAAGTTATTTTGCTATGCGAAAAATATCAACTAAAAAAAATGCTAATGGTATTTTTCGTCTACAATTAAATAATGAAGATTATTTTCAGTTTGGAACACTTGACCAAGGGTGGTGGCCGGATGGTTTATATACAGCCCCCTCTGACGATGCTCTTAAGTATGACATCGAAAAGACTAAGGAGCTTGGATTTAACATGATTCGTAAACATGTTAAAGTGGAACCTGCTAGGTGGTATTATCATACCGATAAAATTGGAATGCTTGTTTGGCAAGATATGCCTAACGTAAAATATCAAAACCTACCGAAATGGCAAAGAGATAAGTATTTTGATGGAACTGAATTTATTCCTAGTGCTGAAGCAGAAATTAATTTTAGAAATGAATGGAAAGAAATAATGAATTTTTTGTATTCAAACCAATCCATTGTTTGCTGGGTACCTTTTAATGAATCTTGGGGTCAATTTAAAACCAAGGAGATTTCAGAATGGACTAAAAAATATGATCCCAACCGATTAGTAAATCCTGCAAGTGGAGGAAACTATTACAAAACAGGTGATATTACAGATATTCATAATTACCCAGAGCCTAAAATTCTTTTCCATGAAAATGGAAGAGTTAATGTTTTAGGTGAATACGGTGGAATAGGTTTGGCAATTGATGGACATCTCTGGCAGCCTGACGAAAACTGGGGTTATGTAAAATTTAAAAATTCTAAAGAAGCTACGGATCAGTATGTTAAACTAGCTAATCAGCTTCATAAAATGATACCAACTAATTTTTCAGCTGCAATATATACTCAAACTACTGACGTGGAAATAGAGGTGAATGGACTAATGACATACGATAGAAAAGTGATAAAGCTTGATATGGAAAGAGTAAGAGAGATTAATCAAAAAATTTGCAGGTCATTATCAAATCAAAATTCAAAAAATCTTAGCAATCCTGTTCAAACCATTGAACTAATAACACTATTAGGAGACACACTACGCAGCCCTGAAATAAAGAAAGGAAAATCATTCGATCAATTTAAATCAGCACAAACCACCTATTTTGATAATCAAAACAATGCTGAAGCTCTAATTTGGTACGGCCGTAGAGCAGCGTATTTAGGATACTATCAAGAGGCCATCAAGTTTTTTACCTTGGGAATAAAAAATTATTCTAATGATGCTCGTTTTTACCGTCACCGTGGTCATAGATATATTTCTACTCGCCAATATGATAAGGCAATTAGTGACTTTAAAAAAGCAGTAGAATTAATCAATGGACAAGTAGATCAAATAGAACCTGATGGCTTACCAAATCCAAAAAATATTCCTCTTGGTACACTTCACGGAAATATTTGGTATCATCTAGGGTTGGCTTATTACCTTAAAAATGATATGGAAAATGCGCTCAGAGCATTCAAAAATCGAAGTGTAACTCATAAATATGATGATAATATTGTTTCAGGTGGTCATTGGCTATATATGATCAATAGAAGACTAAATAAGATCGATGAATCAAATGCTGTTGTTAATGAAGTTCATCCAGACATGGATATAATCGAAAACATGAGTTATCATCAATCATGTTTATTCTACAAAGGAGAACTTAAAGAATCAGAAATGAACATGGATGAAGTTGCTTTATATACCTTAGCTAACTGGTATGTATATGAAAAAAATGATACTACAAAAGCGAAGGAATATTATCAAACTTTGCTAAACACAGGGAATCCATATTCGTTTGCATATATTGCTGGAGAATCTGACTGGATTAGATTATTTAAAGAAGATAAGAATGCTCTATAGAAGTAATAAAGGAGGAGGAAAAGCAGTCAATTTTGAAAAAGCTATCTTAGCTGGATACGCTCCAGATGGTGGTCTTTATGTACCTGACTCGTTACCAAAAATAAATTTTTCACAACTAAGACAATGGAAAAATTTAAGCTACAAAAAACTAGCTTTTAACATTCTGTCCTTATTTATAGATCGAAGTATTATTTCTGCGGATGAATTAGCAAGACTTCTCGATAAAGCTTATGATAATTTTGATCATGAAGATGTTATCCCATTTCATGCATTAAAATCCAGAAAAGAAACCTATGTTATGGAACTCTTTTATGGGCCCACCCTATCTTTTAAAGATGTGGGAATGTCTTTTTTAGTCAACCTCATTAATTTTTTTCTGAAGAGAAATCAACAATACCTAAGTATAATTGTAGCTACAACAGGTGATACAGGCCCTGCAGCCGCACACTTCATTGCTGGAAAATCTAATCTAGATGGTTGGTTACTCTATCCTAAAAGTCTAATCACTGAATCACAAGAGCGCCAAATGACTACTCTCCAACATGACAATATCCATTCTGTAGGTGTCTATAATTGTCCCGAAGGTGGAGATGATTTAGATGTGGTAATTAGCCAGTTATATGCCAATAAATCATTCAAAAAAAAACTCAGACTATCAAGTGTAAATTCATTGAATTGGGGACGAATCATGATGCAAACAGTTCACTATTTCTATGGATACCTCAAGATCTGTAAACAGATTGGTCATACCGTCAATATGGTAGTGCCTTCAGGTGGATTTGGCAACCTTTGTGCAGGTGGTTTAGCACGTAAAATGGGTCTTCCTATTAAAAATTTAGTAGTAGCTAACAACGAAAATGCTTGTCTTCACCGAATTTTCAGCAGAGGTGTTTTGTCTAAAGAACCTATTCATGAAACAGTTTCTTCTGCCATTGACATACTGGTACCTATAAACTTTTGGCGCTATTTATATTTTTGTGTGGATGGGAACACTAAAAAAATTAAAGGATTTATGAATCAGTTTGAAAAAACAGGCCAAGTGTTGTTTGATGATGACACATACAAAGCATATAAAGAAGGTTTTTTATCTTTCAGCATAAGTGATAATGAAACACTTGAAGTTATGAAAAACTTATATGAAAAAGAAAAATATTTATTAGATCCCCATGGAGCCGTGGCAATGGCAGCAGCAAACAGATTAAAAGAAAAGCTAGGAGATGACCCATTAATTTGCCTAGCTACTGCACATCCTGCAAAATTTCCAGAAATTATAGAAAAAGTCAGTAAAAATAAATCTTTACCTAAAAATGCTATTCATCCATCAATTGAAAGTGCAAAACTACAATGTCAAAAGGGGTATACCTGTGATTACACACATCTTTATGAATTCTTAAAAAATGTGATGGAAACAAACTGGGAACTTCATCACTCAAATATTAATTAACTAAATCAATGTTAAAATATAGAATTTTAGAAAAAGAAGATGTAAATCGTATTTTAATACCCTATGGTATAAAAAATTTAACTCATGCTAAAAGATTAAGTGGAGGATCTGAAAACACAAACTATTTAATTACAACCAAAGATCATCATTATGTACTTAATTTGTTTGAACATAAGTCGATAGTCCATGCAAAGAACTTGTCTCTCTTACTTTCATATCTCAAGCAATATCATTTTAAAACCTCTTTAGCTGTTTCTACCACTTACGGAAAAACCGTTACTTTATGGAAGAATACACCGATCATAATTAAGCATTTTATTGAAGGTAAAATTATAGATAATCTTCCAAATCATTTACTAGAATTAGTTGGAGAAGCTTTAGGAAAATTACATCAAATACCTCCTCCTAGCTATTTACCAAAAGTACTTGGTTATGGACAGGAAAATTTTGTATTAGTTCATCAATATGCACCAAAAACATCCTTTGAATATTGGCTGCAATCAATTGAAAAGTATATTCAACCCTATTTGAAGATGGATCTACCAAAAGCATTAATCCATGGTGATCTTTTTTTTGACAACGTAATTGTAAGCCAGGATGAGGAAAATGTGACAATCATTGATTTTGAGGAAGCTACATACTATTACCGCGTTTTTGATATAGGCATGGCTATAATTGGTTCATGTTCGGTAGGAAAAATCCTCAAGCAAGATAAAATCAAATCTTTTTTATTAGGCTATGCAAAAGAGATTAAATTAATACCTAATGAGAAGAGAGTCCTACAGGCTTTTACCGTATACGCTGGTGCTGCTATGTGCTTTTGGAGACACAGAAATTTTAATTATGTACACCCGAATATGGGACTAAACGATCATTATAAAGCCCTACAAACATTAGCTAATTACGCTAAAACACATTCTAACTTATTTTTTGATTAATAAATCATTTTATCAAGTTAAATGTATGTGTATACTTAATTGTAAGCCTCTGGTTATTAATATAATCTAAAAGGTCGTCATCCTTTAATATATTTAAGACCACAAACAAACCTGTATTTGCATCCTTCAATAAGCCATACCTTGCATTGACAGATAATAAATTAGTTACATTATTATATTGAATCAGACTCTGAATGAACATTCTGGGTGTAAATGAGTAAGATAATCTTATCCCACTTATTAATGCATTTAAATCTCCATTATCAAGATTGATATTATTACTATTTAAAAACAAAGATGAGCTGAATTTATCTCCTGATCTTACGTTTAAAGTTAAGTTATTATAAAATCTACTGCCTCCAAAATAACCACCTATAGTGCTTCTACTACTAAATGAAACTTTTTTGTTTGAATTAGTCCTAACAACTAATTGAAATTCACTGTTATTGTAATCACCCTCAACTATATTCAAATTTACAATTTTAAATTCATCACTTACCCATTCTTTTCTAACATTATAACCTGTATGTATCTCTAATCCACTCTTCCATGCCCAATGAGTATCTATGTGCGTGAAAGTAGTAACAACATTGCCTTCAAAATCAAAATAATATCTTCCAGAAATATGAGGTCTATACTCTAATAATTTACTTTTTTCACTCATTCTGATAATCCTAAAAATTAAAAATTCAGGTTTTTTAAAAGAACTTCTTTCTAAATACCCAACTTCTGGGTTAAACCCTTCCCCTACTTCAGAATATTGGGCAAGCAAATTCCACCTATTCCAATCATAATTGGCAGAAAATTTAAAGGCATGATCATCTGATTTAATACCAGGTGTATTGCTCTTTGCAACAAAACCAGATATTTTGGCTTTTTTACCAATACCCCATACTCCATCAACTGCAAAAACCCTATTATAATCATCAGAAGTATCACCTAAAGATGACCTGCTGATATATGCTCCTCCAATAGAAGATCTAGAATTACTGAAATTATGATTTATTCTAACTGCATTATAATTATTTCGATCGATATTTAATTCATCAATTTTATCAGTAAACATAGATAAAAAACCTACGTTTGTTTGACCTATCTTACCAGATAATCTACCTCCTCCAATTATTGGAACAACAGACCCTGTATCTGATATACCAATTTTTCTAGTGAAGAATAAATCAATTTCTCCAGGACTACCTATTGAAAATTGTCCTGCGTTTTCTAAAAAAAAAGCTCTCTTCTCTGGATAAAACAAATTAAACCGGTCAAGATTGACTTGCTGTTCATCAACTTCTACTTGTGCAAAATCAGTATTATATGTTAAGTCAAGAGTTAAAGCAGGTGTTATGCTGTATTTAATATCAGCACCAAATTCATAATCTGCGGAATTATCATTGATTGCCTTATTTCTAGTTGCTTGAGTTAACACATAAGGAAGAATTTTTAAGTTTCCAGGATTTATTAAATTTAGACCATTCATCTTTCCTGCAAGTGATACTCTTTTAATGCCAAATCCAAAACCTACAGGTAGTGGAGCCCAAAATGATACCTCATTGGTTTTACTAATGTTTCTTTGAAAATTTATTCCCCATGTCTTATTGTTACCAGGACTGAATCTTATAGAATTAAGTGGAATTGCAAATTCTGCACTCCAACCATAATCAGCAACTTTTGTTTTAACAACCCAAGAAGCATCCCAATTCAGGTTTGTACCTCCTATTACACCCCCCTGTTGTCTTTGTGCAGTTCTATTCCCTACACCCTCGTTATCTATCTGAGCATCATATTCCATTCCTGCCGAGTTAGTGCCAAATAAAAATCCATTTTGCTGATCATTGTATGTGTCAAGTATGAACAGGAAACTATCATCGTCATCTAAATTCGCATCTCTTCTTGAATCTGAAACTACAAGAGTATTTGGACTAGAGTCATAACAAACTACTCCTAAATAAAACGTTGTGTTGGTAAATGCAATTCTAATTTCTGTTTTTTCAGAAGATTCCATACCAAATGATGGTTTAGTTTGAATCATTTTTTTTAGAGCAGGAACTGTCCTCCAAAATTCATCTGAAAGGACATCTCCATCTAAAACAGGGTCAGAAGTTAATAATATAGCATTAAAAAAAGGTCTTTCAGATAAATCATCTATTTGAGAAAAAATAAAAAGTGGAAATAACAATGGAATTATTGTTAAAAATAATTTTTTCATATTTTTATTATAAGTGTTCGTTATATTACATCTAAGAAACAATCTGAAATTAAATAAAGTTGTTCATGTTATTAAAAAATAATTAAATATAGGATTTAATATATTTGTATTGAAGATATTATCTTATTATGAATAAATGTTTGATATTATTTCTGAATTTTTTTTTAGTTTCAATCTTTGGAAATGGACAGAGTATACATACCCTAACACACTATCTTGATGAGGAGAACGTAATTTTAGAATTTTTTATTAATCCAAAAGAAAAAACATCTTCTAAAGCTGATAAACATATAATCATTTCTCCAAGAATTTCATCTATAAGTTCAGAAATGTATGATCTAGATAATCAAAGTTATGATGTAGGAGTATTTGTAAGTCAACACCCCGAATATACTTCATTAAACTCAGTTGGTAATAAAAAATTTATTGACCTAAACCCTACTTTTACAAATAACCTAAAATCAGGAAAAAACAGAATTTTAATTAATGTTTTTGATCACTTAAATGAGTATCTAGGGCTAAACACATTCTTTACTTTTGAAGTGATTATTAAAAACAATAATTCTAAAATTAATATTAATGATACGTTTTCAAAAGAATTGAAAACACAGAAAGATATAAAAAACTTAGAATCGGGAAATAGTTTTTTTAAGGACAGGTTGTTTAATAAGGCCTTGCAAAGATATTTATCAATAGATAATCCTTCTGTTCAAACACTAAGGAAAATTGGTATAGCATACTGGGAAATCGGTATGTTAAAAACAGCTCTTAAAATATTTCAAAATATTGTAGATGGTAATGAAATTGAACCAGTGGATTATTGGAATCTCTCCCAACTTCAAGACATTCATCGTATGTATTCCCAGGCAATTGAAAACAGAAAAAAATATACTGTACTTAAACCTAGAGAAATAAGAACTGGTTTAATTGAGCCTGATATTTCATACTACAAAAAATTATTATCTCCTGAAGTAACTAATCTTAATTTAATTAATCTAGGAACAAATACAGTATTTTCAGATTTTGGTGGTTATACTAGATTTCTTAATTATGGTTTTATTAGTAATGAACTTATTAATCATTATGGTGAAATACTTTTATTCACCTCTTCAAGCGAGAAATCAAACAATCCATTAGATTCAAAGACCATAAAACCTGAAAAACCTACATACAACATATTTATGTCTGGGATTAATGTGCCTAGTTTTAGTATTACTGATACTAAGATTCTTAAAGGATCTATAAACTCAGCGTATCATGAAGGTCCTGCAGTTATTTCAGAAGATGGTAGACAGATAATTTTCACAAAAAATGATGTTTTTGGATCGACAAACTATAATGATCATCAGCTAAATTTGTATTATGCAAGTTTTAATAATGGTGAAGTTTCAAGTGTAAAGCGCTTTCTTTTTAGCAGTCCTGACTATTCTACAATGCATCCTTCAACTACTGACGATGATTCAAGAATGTTTGTTTCCAGTAATATCCTTGGTGGATTCGGTGGTATGGATTTATATTACGTAGATATTAATTCATCAGGAAGTTTCTCAAAGATGGTTAATCTTGGTCCTGGAATAAATACCGAAGGGAATGAAGTGTTTCCATTTATTTATAACAATATCTTATTTTATTCCTCAGATGCACATCCTGGCTTAGGTGGATTTGATATATTAATGGCTACTAATTTGGGTACAACATTTCAGGATATTGTAAATATTGGTGCTCCATTTAACTCTTCAAAAGATGATTTTTCATTTTTTTTAGACAAAGGACTAACATATGGTTTGTTGTCATCAAATAGAGATGGTGGAAAGGGAGAGGACGATATATACGGTTTTAACATAGATAATAGAAACAAGCTTTTATATGTTAATGGTGTTGATGATTATTATACAGTACTTAAGGGTGATACATTGAAAGTAGGTGGAAATGGTGTATTAGACAATGATATTAGTTCTAATTCCTCTTCAAATATTTTTCAAAAGATAAAGATACTTTCTTTAAATGCTACTATAGATAAATATCCAAGATTTGGTATTATAGATTTTAATAATAATGGTACGTTTACTTATTTTAGTAATGATGATAAAGCAAAATTAGATTCATTTTCTTATAGAATTTCCAACAAATCTTCTCAGGGTGATCCAATAAAAGTCAATATTGGAATTATAGATCCAAATGATCCAGTTATTAATAAATATGAGTATTTTTTTAAAGCAGGGGTAGATCTTACCAATATCATTGAAATAAACCCAATTTATTTTGATGTTGACAAATTTGATATCCAACCTGATGCCGCGATTGAATTAGAAAAAATTATTTCAGTAATGAACGATTATCCTAACATGGAAATTGAAGTAAGAGTTCACAGCGATTGTAAAGGTGATGATAATCAAAATCTTTATTACTCTGATAGAAGGGCTAAATCTTCTGCTCAATACATTCAAGAAAGAATAAATAATAAAGATAGAATTTATGGTACTGGATATGGAGAAACTACACCTAAGGTAAAGTGCACTTCAGGATGTTCTTCGTGTAATGAGTCACAACATAAACTTAATAGAAGAACTGAATTTATCATTGTAAATCTTTGCTATGAGTGCTACTCTAGATGATGGCTCTGGTGGATCTAATTCAGGACATGTTAGAGTATACCACTTTATATAAGAAAAACTCTCCTTTGCCTAAAACCCATTTTCTAGAACTAATTCTCTATTATTATGTCGTACTCAAATAGTTGAAAGCTATCGGAAGAGTACCATTTTTCTAGCATTTTATCAAACTCCTCTTTAGAAAACATAGGCCATTCACTATTACCCAGAGAATAAGAAAACGGCTCCAAAGAAAAAACAAAATACATGTTATCATAAGCAACCACAGATCCATCTTTAGGTAGTTTTGTTTTTATAGTTTCATTTGGTAAAAAATTAAAATAATAATCTCTGTCTGCTCTCACTTCTATATTATAATTTGATGAGGATGCTTCATAAGGAACATGAAGATCTACTTTTTTGTTGTTTGAGTAAAAGATTGAGACAAATACTTTTTTTGTAGATCGTACATAAGGAACAATTTTATCTCCTTCTTTTATAGTATAAAAATTGCTAAATAAATGTTCCTGACTCAAAGAATTATCTCTTAAAATTTTAACGTCAATATCAGCCAATTCTTTCATTGGAAGTATTCTGCCATAAACCGTTACCCTTATAAATAGCCTATCTCCCTGAGGGATATAATCAAATTTAGATTTTTTACTCTTTACAAATTTTCCTCTACCTCTTGACTTAGTTACAATTTTAGAAGAACTCCCGGAGATAGCTGACTGAGTAATCTGATTTATAGAAGAAATCATATCACCTAGAGATTGTGACCTATACTCATTTTTCGCAAATAATTCCGCCTGACTTTTCTCGAAGATTAAGGGATTATTCTCATTAACTTCATAATCCAAAGTAAAGGAAGTCCTCTGCTGAGAAAATAATTGAATGCTAAAAAAAATAAAAAAGGCGCAAAATATCTGCGCCCCTTTTCTATTAAAAATCATTAATATTATTGTTTAGAGAGATCTGATCTTACATTATCATAAAGCCCTTCTTTAAAGAAGTTCTCATATTCATCTCTAACATCTTGTGCTTTCTCTTTATTTAGCTCGTCACGCATAAGCTGAAGATGCAATTTTGCGGCTTTCTCAAAATTAAAAGAATATGTAACCCTACAAGTATAATTTCCATTTTTATCTTCCCTACAAATAGACATTATTGGTCTTCCAGTAATTTTCTGAGAAACAAGAGCCGTTGTCACAATCACTGCCTCTTCTAAAGACTGAGCTATCCTATCATTAACCTGATCAATCTTAGTAACTGATTTGATAGATGTTTCCATTTGTCCACCAATATTATTCTTGGCCAAGGTTGCTGCAGACTGCATAGCTATACTTCTCGAATTACTAGTAAACTCACCCTCTCCTACTATATTAACAATTTCTCCTTCATCATTCTGCTCATCAGTATCAAGAATAACTCTTTCATACTGAGCAGCCAAAGGATATGTGGTAGTAGCCTCCCAACCTTGTTTTTCAAGATCTTTTGCCTCTTTTTTGATATTAACTTTTACTTTACCCTTCGTCTTAACTTGAGAAAACGAATCAAATGAAACGAAAAATACTAAACTAATTATTAACAAATACTTATTCATACTAAAAAAATTTATTTACTTAAATATACTATATTTTTAATTTATAATTTTTTCGTCTTTATTTTTCCCAGACCAGGTAGGTGACTGTGTTCCATTAGAGAACGCATTTACTTTATTTTCAATATAATTAAATAACTCACCAATGCTTATACTGCCATCTCTGTTTAAGTCTGAATTAACAATGCCTTTTTCATTTTTAAGTAATGCTGCTGCCAAGAAAGTAGTAAATAATCCATTATTATTATTAAAATCAGAATTTTTTTTAAAATAATCATAAGAGAGTGATGTTTGGTTTTTACTTGCAGCACTAAATAAATTTATTTTCTCCTTAAATTCATCTTTTAAAGAATAATTTGAACCTCTTTCAGATCCTCTTTGACTTTCGAATTTTCTTTCAACATCTTCGTTTAAAAAAGTTTTGTCTCTACTTTTTGGCTCTCCACTAAAACAGGCGTCAACAAACACATAAATCTTATCAACATTATCAAGATTATATAACTTTTCATAAAAATCAGACTGGTTCACAGAATTATAAGCTAAGTTAGGACTTACTGGATTTACATCGGTAGGAAGAAAAAGACCATTATTTTTATCATCCAATATTCCATGGCCTGCATAATAAACAAATAATTTCACATTATTTTTTCCTATTAATTTATTTTTCATATCTAAGTCGATAACATCTCTAAAAGCTCCTCCACTAAGATCTTGGAGATTAACTATATTCTCGTAAGGTATTCCAAACGCCTTATTAAAATATTTTTCCATGAGCAATGCATCAGATCTAGCACTAGGAATTTTACTCATTCTAGAATAAGTTGAATTTGAGATGATAAGTCCATAATTATTAGGTTTTATTTCTGTCTGATATATATAATCATCATAGGATATAAATTCTTCATCGAATGATTCTTCAACTACCTCAGTATACTTTGCTTCTAGAACATTTTGGGTTTCTAACTCAGGGGAGAATATTGCAATATTATCTGACAAGTACTTTTCACCTGACAATTCCTCTTCTATTAAAACTCTGTACTCAATTCCAGAAGAATTAGCTAACACAGAAAAATCATCAGTTTGGTTAATTCTATATACAAGAGTTACTTCCGTTGATTTTCTTGCATCTAACTTATCTATTTCTAAAACTGAAGAATTGAAATAACCTGCTGGTCTAAATCTTCTATAATGCTCATCCTCTAAAAAGCTAATCAACAAACTTTTTGCTGGGCCATCCCCAGTATTTTCAATTGTGACCCTAAGCTGAACAAAGTCTTTCGCTTCAACTTTTGAGTCAAGATTTTGAGAAAATTTAAGATCTTTTGCTGTTCCTAAAATACTCGTTTTAATTTCAATGTTTGGACGTTTGATAAAATCCGTTTCAATAGGCCTACTTGTTTTGTTATCTCCTGCTTTGGAAGCATCATCAATAGTAAGAGTAAACCTAGTACGAGATGGCTTTAAATTTTTACCAGCCTTTATTAAGATTGAAAAAACAGCATCCTTTCCAGGTCCTAATGTACTAGGTCCATCTAAAACATCAATACTAAAAACATTTGAAACTGGTCGATTAGCGTGCACACTTTTAAATGTTAAACTATATTTTATCTTGTCTGCAAGGCCTGTACCATTATTTGAAATTTTAAATTTCATCAAAAACTCCTCATCACCATTGACAACCTTTGTTTGTAACCCTTTATCATTATATACTATAGGCTCATTCTCAAAAGCATATGATTCAGGAAGAATTTCTAAACTTAAGTCTACATAACTACTTGTTCCTATGATTTCACCTTCAAGAATAGTGGTCTCTTTTTTTAAAATATCAATAGTGGTTTCTTTTTTTAAAATATCAGATGAATTAGTCTTAAATTTTCTAAGGTCTATCCTACCAGTAGTTTTTGCAGAATTCTGTGCATGCAAAAAATTTGATTCTAAAATCAAATAAAAAGATAAAGCTATGAATATTAATTTTTTCATTGATATAAAATTAATTAATTATAAACATTTTTTTTTGTTACCAACTTTAATAACAAAAATACCTTTTTCTAGATTGTTAATATCTATTTTAATTAGTCAATTACAAAAATTTATCCGCCTCTTTTTTAAGCTTTTGTAAATTATTTACATAACCTGATAACTCTTCCTTAAGGAGTGCAAAAACCTCTCTCGATCCTTTTGTTGGTAATCCATCACCACTCTCAACACTTTTTCTTAAATAAGCAAGCCTATTATTAACCCTTATT
>Ga0310345_10001606_pt1 | contig 24732 bp, 27 predicted proteins | sample HC15DNA20500_MG_FD_204667 | JGI IMG/M metagenome (GOLD analysis project Ga0310345, IMG submission 204667) | Marine microbial communities from station ALOHA, North Pacific Subtropical Gyre - HC15-DNA-20-500_MG | ecosystem: Environmental > Aquatic > Marine > Oceanic | place: Pacific Ocean: North... | reverse complement strand
CCATGCTCCATCACCATCCGAATGGCTCGCTCACGCACCTCTGGCGAGTAAGGATGTCTCTGCTTCCTGTCTGTCATAAAACCACTCTCTCAATGAAAATGGCCTCCGGCAAACCCGGCGCGGTTCAGGATGTCTCTTGTCGGACATTCACGTTGGGCAAAGCGTATCGGGAGGAATGGTCTTGGCAAGACGCGACGCCGCGTCAGGACTGTCTCAAAGCTCAGAAAAATGCTGAGGCTAGAAGCTCGCTCATACGTCCTTTAGTAGCCAAAAAAGCAGGATCGGCAGAGCGAGAGCGCCACCCACAACAGCAAGCTTGTTTGACATTGGAAATCTCTCTTCCGTACGGTCTACGGCGCTATTGAACGGTGGCTGCCCAAAAGCCTTTCCACAACTGGGGCAGGTATTCCAGCTGGGGTTTAGCGCTGTGTTGCAATCTGGACATTTCATCGGGCTGCTCCTCCAAGGCGGATCAACTGAAGATTGATGGACGGCAGCATATCATCGACTTTCTTCCTGTCAGCTGTAAAAGCCCTCTCAATGAACGGATTTCTCTATGTCGCTCTAGGCGGCGCGCTTGGCGCCAGCCTCCGCCACGGGGCGGGGCTTGCGGCTGTGCGCCTTGGGCTTTCGGGCTGGCCATGGGCGACCTTCTTCGTCAACCTGCTCGGCAGCCTTCTCATGGGGCTGCTGATCGGGTTTCTCGCCTTCCGGGGCGAGAGTCTTGGCGGCGGGCAGGGCACGCGTCTCTTCCTCGCCACCGGCCTTCTCGGCGGGTTTACCACCTTCTCGGCTTTTTCGCTGGAAGTGGCACAATATATCCAGAAGGACGACTGGACGCGCGCCATTGCCTATGCCGGTCTTTCCGTTGTAGCGGGCCTCGCTCTCGTTCTCCTCGGCCTCTTCGTGATGAGAAAGGTGCTCGCATGAGCCAGCAAGTCATCAATGAAACTGTCAGCCCCAAGGAAGAGGGCACGCGCCTCGACCGCTGGGTGAAACGCCGCCTCTCGGTGACGCAGGGCCAGCTGGAAAAGCTGCTGCGCTCGGGACAGATCCGCGTCGATGGCAGCCGCGCCAAGGCGAAGGACCGTCTTGAGGCGGGCATGGTCGTGCGCCTGCCCCCCGTCCATCAGCCCACCGAGTCTGAGAAAAAGGCCATGAAGGCGAATACCGCCTCTGCCAAGGATGAGCAGTTCATGCGCGAAATGGTCATCTATCAGGATGATGACCTCTTCGCCCTGAACAAGCCCGCCGGGATTGCCGTGCAGGGCGGCACCAAGCAGGGCGACCGTCACATTGATGGCATGCTCGACATCCTCTCGGATGGCGAATACCGCCCGAAGCTGGTCCATCGGCTGGACAAGGAAACATCCGGTCTACTCCTCATCGCGCGTCACCCGGCTGCCGCCGCCTGGCTGGGCGATCTCTTCCGCTCGCGCGACATGGAGAAGGTCTACTGGGCTGTTACCGTTGGCGCGCCGAAACCGCCTGCCGGTCAGGTCCGCTGCTGGATGACAAAGGGGCAGGGGCCGGAAGGGCGCGAACGCATGGTCCAGTGCGCCCAGAATGATGAAGGCGCCCGCCACGCCATCACCGACTATGTTACCGTCTCTCAGGCAGGCCAGAAAGCGGCATGGGTGGCCCTGCGCCCCCAGACCGGCCGCATGCATCAGCTGCGCTTCCACATGCATGAGCTTGGCACGTCCATTCTCGGCGATGACAAATACCTCACGCGCCGCGAGGTCCCGCAAGGTGTCGCCAATGGCCTTCACCTGCATGCCCGCGCGCTCCTCATCCCGCGCAAGAACAAGAAGCCGCTCCTGCTTCAGGCCCCGCTCTCGGGCCACATGAAGCAGACCTTCAAGACGCTCGGCTTCCTTGAGGCCGAAGCGGGGAAGGATCCGCTGGAGCTATTTCTTTAGGGGCTTGCTTGCGAGAACTAGGGTCTGATCTATTCCGTCAGCTTAATCTAGCTGCATGGCCAGAGGGCAAACGCCCGCCTCGGTTTGGCCGGGGGGGAGTGTCAATAGCCACCATCGAAAGTGCAGAGCGCGATCTCGGCTTCTCCATTCCGCCGGATTTCAGATATTTCCTTCTAAATTTGGACGATCCAGACAGTGTGTTTTTCCCGTGGTCTGACTTTTCGATTCAACTCTATCGACAGAAGATAAATCGGGTTTGGGAAGGAATCGCGTTCGATATCGATGACGGTTTCTGGATGCGAAGATGGGGAAATAGGCCTGCGTCCTCGGCTGATGCGATCACCATCGCCAAAGCCGATTTTGCTCTCTGGCCGCCGCTTCTTCCCATTTTTGGCCACAGATTCTTGCCTGCAGCGCCGTGCCAGCCCAACAATCCTGTTCTGTCCATCATGCAGACCGACATTATATTTTACGGTGTGAATCTAGCGGAATATTTGATCGACGAATTCGTGAATCCGGAACCGGCATTTGGGGTGTGTTGGCCTGGCCGGCATATCGATGTCTGGACCGACTTGGTTATGGGCGAAGGCCTGGAGGAGTGACTGAATGACCACCCTCAAACTCGCCATCTGGGACATCGATGGCACCATCGTCGACAGCCGCGAAGTCATCCAGACGGCCATGTGCCGGGCCTTTGGCACATGCGGCCTGCCAGAGCCGGAATATGAAGCGACCCGCAAGATTGTTGGCCTCGGCCTGGAAGAGGCCTGCCGCATGCTCGCGCCCGATTATCATGACATTCCCGGCCTCACACAGGCCTATCGGGAAGCCTTTGTCCTAAGGCGCACTGAGGAGGGCTTTACCGAGCCGCTCTATGACGGCGCCGAAGAGACACTGAAGCGCCTTGCCGAGGAAGGCTGGCTCATCGCCATGGCGACCGGCAAGTCCCACCGCGGTATCCGCGCCATCTTCGAAATGCATCCGCTGGAGCCGTATTTCGACACGATCTGGTGCGCCGATGACGGCCCCGGCAAGCCGCATCCCTTCATGGTCGAGCAGGCGATGAATGCGCTCGGCTGTGAGCCGCACCAGTCGCTGATTATCGGCGATGCGATCCACGACATCGCCATGGGGCGCAATGCCGGCATCCACACAATGGGCGTCAGCTGGGGCTTCGGCCGGGCCGATGAGCTGGAGGCGGCCGGCGCGCATGAAGTGCTGCATGACTACAGCTCACTGAACCTCGCCCTCGATAGGTTTGCCCAAGCCCTTGCTGATCGAAGCTCAGTGGCCACGACTTGATCGAAACCGATTGGGCCGAGCCGGCGATTTGGCGAGCCCCATGACGCTCCAGCAAAAAAAATGAACTCTTTTAGGAACAGGATCGGGGGAATGACGTTGCTGTCCTGAGTATTCAAGCAACAAGGGGAATCTCATGAAAAAGTCTATTGTCGCGCTTCTCGTCGGTATGGGTGCAATTGGTGGTGTTGCAGCATGCGACAGCAATGACGGCCCGGCCGAAGAAGCAGGCGAAGAGCTCGACGAAGCTGGCGACGAAATGGAAGAAGCCGGCGACGAGATCGAGGAAGAAGTCGAGTAAGACTTTTCATTCAGTTGAACGGGAAAGCCGGCCTGGAAACCAGGTCGGCTTTTTCTATTTAGTGCACTGATAAACATGACAAAAAATGCAGAGAGCGTGGATCGATCCTGAGGGCGTTGCGTTGAGCTTCTAACCGGAACGCAGACAGAACGCGAAAGGACGCAAAGCTGTGAAACTCAACATCGACCATATCCTGACGGGACTTGCAGTTGCCGCAATCGGTGGCGGTGCACTGGCTTTGTCGGCCCACTCCAGCGTATCCAGCGCGACCATCGCCTCGCAGTTCACCCCGAACGATCAGGCCGTATTCGACCGCAATTTCCAGATCGCGGACCGGTCCTGCGAAGTCGGCTATGCCGCGCAGGAGCTGTGTTTCGAACGCACCGCGCTTGAAGACCGTATCGCTGTCGGTGAGCCCTTCCCGGAAACCATGTATCCGCTGGCGCTCGAATGGCGCGCAAAGCTCGCGCTCGACCGCAAGGCGGACAATCTGAAGACTGTGCGGATCGGCCAGACGCTCATCCTGATGGACCGTGAAGACCGCATGGTTGTCGACAAGATGGACCTCTCGCCCCAGCGCCATGCTGAGTCGGCGCTCGCCGCCGAAGGCTAGGTGCACCCGCCACTTTGCCCCATCGCGCGGGCATGGCATGAGGTCGCCTCATGACAGAGCGCAAGCCCCAGACCCCCAATCTGCCCCGCCGCTTCTACAAGGAGGCGGCGGTTTCGCGTGAGGGCGACACCTTTGCCATCCTTCTCGACGGCAAGCCTGTGCGCACCCCGCAGAAGAACCACCTCGCCACCACGCACGAAACGCTCGCCAATTTGATCGCCGCCGAATGGGACGCGCAGGGTGAGCTGATCGACCCCACCACCATGCCGCTCACCCGCCTGCTCAACGTCTCGATAGACGGCACACCCGGCGCGCGCGACGCGATGGCGGACGAGGTGGCGAAATACACAGAGACCGATCTTGTCTGCCACCTTGCCGAGGGGCCGAGTGAGCTGCGCGCCCGCCAGGAAGCTGGCTGGGGGCACTGGCGCCAATGGGCCGGCAAGTCGTTCGACATCGTCCTGGTCCCCGTCGAAGGCATCATTGCCTCGCCGCAGCCCGACGCCTCGCTCAAGGCCGCGCGCGCCCATGCCGCCAGCCTCGATGACCTCCGCCTCACCGCACTCACTTGGGCGATGGCGCTCTATGGCTCCGCCGTCCTCGCGCTGGCGGTAGAGCAGGGGGAGCTGGATGCGCTCGACGCATTTGATCTCTCCCGGATCGATGAGACCTGGCAGATCGAGCAGTGGGGCGAGGATGACGAAGCGATGGACATCGTCGCCCGCCGCCGCGCTGATGCCGACGCCATCGGGAAACTGTTTGCCGCCATTGCGCGTTAGGCTGGTCTGGCCGCAGCGCCCGGCAAGGGGCCGGAAAACCAGATGTCTGCGCGCCAGCCAATGGGAGGCGCTTGCCATGACATACCGACTTCACCTTGCCTGCAGCGCGGCTGCCACGGCGCTTTTCCTGACCGCCTGCGACCCGGTCACACCCGCCGATCCCGCACCGCTGACCCCGCCCGAAGAGACCGGCGCCCCCGCAGGCCCGGGCCTGCCAGCTACCGACCCATCATCCGGCACACAGGCCCAGCCTGCCGGAGCCGATGCAGAAGACCAGACCTCCTGCACCACAATTAGTGCGGACGGCCTCTGCGGCGTCAGATTCGGCATGAGCGCGGAAGAGGCGAAAGCGGCCCATGAGAGCGGCCTCCATGAAATGGGCGACAGCGCGGCGGGCGAGGAGCAGGCCTGCTACTATCTCGGGCCCCAGCGCGGAAACTATGATGTCGGCTATATGGTGGTCGATGGCAGCGTCCAGCGTGTCGATATCCGCGCGCCCGGTGTCGCCACCGCCCAGGGGCTGGAGGTCGGCATGCCCGCCACGGCCGCTGAGGGCCTCTATCAAGAGATCGAGCGCCAGCCGAACAAGTACACGGACCGCGACAATCTCATCATCCAGCTTCAGGGCGACGCAAAGCTCATCATGGAGACCGATGAAGCCGGGAATATCTCCACCTACCGCGTCGGCCTGCCGCCAGCGGTCGATTATGTGGAAGGCTGTTCCTGACGCGCCCACAAGGCTGAACAAAAGCTCAGGCGCCGCACCAGACCACATGGCGCCTGAAATTTATTCTGCGCTAAGCGTCTGAATAGAAACAACAAAACAGGGTGAACGAAACCCGAATGCGCCGGTCAGCCTGGGTTCCGGAGCCCCATGTTTTCCTGCACCCATGATGAAACGCATCATGAAGACCCGGGTGGCAGCGCTGGCTTTTGCGGCTCTCCCACTCACCGCAGCTCCGGCCCTCGCAGACGAGGCGCCGCACCGCACCCAGACCGCCTTTTCCGGCGCCATCCTCAGCGTCGGTGACGCCTCCTTCTATATCTCTGTCGGCAATGATCGCTGGCGGGGCCGCGACGGGCGCTATTACAACAATGACCGCTATGGTCAGCGCCCCTGGGAAGTCCGCCAGATGCGCCGCCAGGCCGTCCGCATGTGTTCGGCCGCCATCCAGCGTGAGGGCTACCGCGCGGGCTTCCGCGATGTCGATATCGACAATGATCTGCGCGTGAACCAGATCGGCCCGCGCGGCTTCCGCGTCCTGTTCGATGATGTGGAGTTCGAAGGCCGCCGGCGCGAATTCTACCGCGATGTGAACTGCACGGTCCGTCAGGGCAGCGTGGTGCGGATCACCGGCCTGCCAGAGCGCGGCCGCCGGGGGCACGGCCATCATGACGACCGCTGGGACAGGGGACGCGGCGATCACCATGACCGCTGGGACCGTGGCCACAATGGCTATCGCAGCTACTCGTCCACGACCACAAGGACGCCGGTCACCCGCACCGTCACCACGACGCGCACGGTCAGCTCCAGTGATCAGGGCAGGGGCCGCACCGGCCCGGGCGGCCAGCGCCGCTATGGCAAGGACGGAAATCTGCGCGGCGGGCGCGCCGGCAACTAGGCGGCAGATACCCCCTCCAGAATGACAACTGAAGAAAGGCTGGCAGGTTGCCCATGGGGCAGCCTGCCCTTTTTCTTGCGTCGCCCGTCCCATTCAGTAACAAGGACAGCCAGATTTGAAGGACTCACCGATTAAGAGGCTGCCGGTATGAAAGATGTGATCGAAGCGCTTGAGGCAAAACGTGAGGAAGCCCGCCTGGGCGGCGGCGAAGGCCGCATCGCCAAACAGCACGAAAAGGGCAAGCTCACCGCGCGCGAACGCATCACCCTCCTGCTCGATGAGGGCAGCTTTGAGGAAACCGATATGTTCGTGGAGCACCGCTCCCACGATTTCGGCATGGAAGAGCAGCGTATTCCCGGCGACGGCGTCGTCACCGGCTATGGCACGGTCAATGGCCGCCTCGTCTATGTCTTCTCAAAGGACTTCACCGTCTTCGGCGGCTCGCTGTCGCTGGCCCAGTCGGAAAAGATCGTGAAGATCCAGAAGGCCGCGGCCCGCAATGGCGCGCCCGTCGTCGGCATCTTCGATGCGGGCGGTGCGCGCATCCAGGAAGGCGTCGACAGCCTCGCGGGCTATGCCGACATCTTCATGGAAAACGTCCTCTCCTCCGGTGTCATCCCGCAGATCTCCGTCATCATGGGGCCGTGCGCGGGCGGCGACGTCTATAGCCCTGCCATGACCGACTTCATCTTCATGGTGAAGGACACCTCCTACATGTATGTGACCGGCCCGGATGTGGTGAAGACCGTCACCAATGAGGAAGTCACGCATGAGAGCCTGGGCGGCGCGTCCGTTCACGCCAAGAAGTCCGGCGTTGCCGACGGCGCCTTCGACAATGACATTGAGGCGCTGATCCAGATGCGCCGCCTCATCGACTTCCTGCCGCTGTCGAACCGCGAGGAAGCCCCGAAACGCCCAAGCTTCGATGATCCGGACCGCGTGGAAGAAAGCCTCGACACGCTCATCCCGGACAATCCGAACACGCCCTATGACATGCGTGAGCTGATCGAGAAGACCGCTGATGAAGGCGACTTCTTCGAGATCAGCCCCGATTTCGGCGCCAACATCCTCTGCGGCTTTGGCCGTATGGAAGGCTCCACCGTCGGCTTCGTCGCCAACCAGCCGATGACCCTCGCCGGCGTCCTCGACATTGACTCCAGCCGCAAGGCCGCCCGCTTCGTGCGCTTCTGCGACTGTTTCAATATCCCGATCGTCACCTTCGTGGACGTGCCGGGCTTCATGCCGGGCACCAAGCAGGAATATGGCGGCCTCATCAAACATGGCGCGAAGCTATTGTTCGCCTATGCCGAAGCCACCGTCCCGAAAGTCACCGTCATCACCCGCAAGGCCTATGGCGGCGCCTATGACGTGATGAGCTCCAAACACCTGCGCGGCGACATGAACTATGCCTGGCCAACCGCCGAAATCGCCGTGATGGGCGCCAAGGGCGCGGTGGAGATCATCTTCAGGAAAGACATTGGCGACGAGAAGAAGATCGCCGAGCACACCAAGATGTACGAAGACAACTTCGCCAACCCCTATGTCGCCGCCCGCAAAGGCTATATCGACGACATCATCATGCCGCACTCCACCCGCCGCCGCGTCTGCAAGGCGCTACGCACCCTACGCGGCAAGGAACTCGAGAACCCGTGGAAGAAGCACGATAATATTCCGCTTTAGGGGGCGGAGACTATTGGCTGGTAAAAGAACTTCTCAGCAGACATTTTTTGCCAAGTTCATGGCCATTATATCAATAGTTGGCACCATTTGCACTTTGGCCAGCATTTGCATTTGGATTTTCACTAGGAATGATTCACGCGAGCAAGACACGTTGGTGCATCAGGCTGAAATATACCTTCAGAACTATGCGCACCAAGAAGATACAATTTCCGAATATTTCCTGCATCAGTCGAGGCTCTCTGAAATTGTTGAAGTTCTCAATTCAAATGGGAGGCCAATTTCTATTAAAAATAGAGAGTACGTTGGCATAGATTGCCAAGGTCAAAATATTCGATCTTCATTGCACTTTGATGCTGAAGTAGTAAGCATAGATAATTGTGTATTTGAAGGAGGAAGCGTCCGTTTGTCCGGATCAGATATATGGTTAACGAATGTACAAGGTCGACCCGAATATTTTTCGATTAAGCTACGACCGCGTACGTCGATGGCGAGGACTGAATGGCCAGAAGTCTGGATTGTGAAATCGGAGATCGGACCAGAGAATTTTAGAATTCAATCGATTACTTCGGGAAGAATGATCCTGGAGCGGTTCAATTTGGATGCGACCTACGCCAATACGAGCATAGCGATAACAGAAGATCGGACGATTTTCGGAAATGAAATAATCGAATTTTCTCTTGCTATTAAAGGAGTGCTTGAGGTCGTGGGGCCGCAAGACTCGCACTTGCTCACTCAACTACGGTGGTGCAAGGACGAGTTCGAGCAATTCGAGTCAGCGGACGGCGAGGATTTCTACGTAGCTGCCAATAGCAGAATCGAATGCCATCCGCCGCAGTTCGATACGTTCCGCAGCGTTGCTGCTCAGCGGCGGTGATTGGCATTTCGATGCCATTATTTCCATTCCACAAACATTTTCGAAATGGGGTTTTCTGCTAGTACTCTTTCGCTTGAGAGCTGCGAACGGCAGGCCCTGCCGTTTGGCCATAGCCAGCCTCTGACGATCTGTTTCGTGCGATCAAGAGTGAAATCCTACGGATGCGAAGCGCCTTTGACCGCCTGGAACAGATCGGACGGCGCGCCCCACCTCAAAATACGCGGCTTTTCCCTCTCCCCTTGGAGAGGGTGCGAAGGGTGAAGCATCGCACTGCGATGCGCCGGAGCACGGGTGAGGGGTAGGAGACATCGTACCAAGCGCTGCCGTCGCAGTGATGCTCCATGCGATAGCGCGTCACTACGCACACGCCGCTTTGTTGAAACGTCGTGACCCCTCATCCCCGGCCCTTTTCCCCAGGGAGAAGGGAGTTGCGTTTGTCTCAACTGCCGCGCAACATCCCCGCATGTCAGACCCCCGCAGCACGGCACGCGCGCGGCGCCTTCGCCAGACGGCGAACACGCCCGAACAACATGCGTGGCAGACGCTCCGCAAGCTGCGCGCGTATGGCTTCCCGGTCAAACGCCAATACCCCATCGGCGCCTATGTCGCCGATTTCGCCATCTACCGCGCGAAGCTTATCATCGAAATTGACGGGAGCATCCACGCCCGAGAGGACATCACCCTCAGCGACCCTGTCCGCCAGCGTGAGATCGAAGCGATGGGCTGGCGGATGGTGCGCTTCAGCGCAGAAGAGGCAATGGACGCGGATCTGCTTTGGGGGCGGGTGGCGGACGCATTGGGACTTTGAGATGCGCGCTTTTCCCCTCTCCCCTGGGAGAGGGGGTAGGGGGTGAGGGGGTGGAGACGTCGTATCAAACGCTGCCGTTGCAGTGATGCTCCGTGCGAACGCGCGTCACGGCGCGCACCCCGCTTTGCTGAGACGGTGTGACCCCTCATCCCCGGCCCTTCTCCCCAGGGAGAAGGGAGAAGGGAGAAGGGAGAAGGGAGAAGCCGCCCCACATCACCGCTTGGCAATCTCATTTTTCATGGTATGGGCAGCGCAAGATCGCACCCCACGGGAAGTTACGTCCATGGCCATCAGCCTCGACATCATTATCGATCCGCCAAGTGCCGGGCTGGTCACGCCTTTCACCGCGTAATCAGCCGACGTCTTCCTGCCTTTAAAACCTGTTTCATGAGGCATGGGGTGGCCGTCGCCGCCTGATGCGCGCTTTTGCCTTTCCCTGTCAGAAGGCAGCGCGGCCCGCCGTCCCGAGATGACGGCCTGATCGCCCGCTGATCGCATCATGAAATATCTACCCGCGACGGTTTACGTCCTCCTCGCCCTTGTCTGGGGCAGCAATTTTATCTTCGTCAAATGGGCGGCTGAGAGCATCACGCCCGCGCAGATCACCCTGTTGCGGGTGTTGTTCGGCTTTGTCCCGGTCCTGATTTTCGCGCTGGCGCGCCGGGCGCTCAGCTGGTCGCATCTTCGCCATCTCCACCATTTCGTGGTCATGGCGCTGCTTGCCACTGCGGTCTATTACTACGCCTTCGCCGCTGGCACGGCGCTTTTGCCGTCTGGCGTGGCCGGCATGCTGGGCGGGGCGATCCCGCTCTTCACCTTCCTGTGCGCCTGGATTTTCCTGAAGGAGGAAACCATCGGCGCGCGCCAGGTGGTGGGGATCCTTCTCGGCCTCGGCGGGATCATCCTCATCGCCGCGCCCTGGTCTTCGGATGGCCAGATCGCGCCGCTTGGTGTCGCCTGGATGATCGGCGGCGCGCTCAGCGTGGGAAGCTCCTTTGTCTATGCAAGGCGCTTCGTCACCCCGCTCCGCCTGCCCGCGGCGGCCCTGACGACCTATCAGATCGGCCTCGGCCTTCTCTTCCTCCTGCTCTTCACGGACAGGTCCGGCATTGAGGCGCTTCTGGGGGATAGACGGGCGAGTGTCGGTCTGGTCCTCGGGCTTGGCCTCTGCGGGACAGGGTTTGCCTATATCGCGTACTACTATCTGATCGACCGGCTTGGCGCCGTCACCGCCTCCAGCGTGACCTATCTTCCGCCCATCGTCGCCCTGTTCATCGGCGTCGTCCTGGCAGGAGAGGACATCACACCGGCGACCGGCGCGGCCGTCGTGCTGATCTTTGCCGGGGTCGCGTGCCTGCAGCGTTTCAAGCTGCCGGGGGCGGCGGTGGTCGCGCTCGCAGCCGTCAGAAGACGGGCGCCGCGATAGGGGGGCGGGGCAGCTTGCCGGATAAAATCTCAGGCAATCTGTCCCACCCCGCCAGACCACGCCCATACTCCCGGCCATGCTGACGCGCGCGTGGATCCTCGAAACCCTTGCAAAGCTGCCAGTCTGGACCTGGCCGCTTTTCCTGATCGAGGTCTGGGCGTTCGAGCGCTATTACCGCGCCTATCGCGCGGCCAATCCCATCGGCATGCTGGGGATCGGGGTCCTGGCCAACGGACGGATCGTCATCAAGCTTCGGGTTGCCGGAAAGCCAGAGGGCGAGCGCGGGAGCGTGGGCGCGGACTGGACCGGTCTCGCCCCGCGCGCCCCATGGCAACGCCTCGCCCCGGGCGCCGCTTTTGCCAGCGTTCGCGCAGACCCGGCAAAACACCGTGCATGCACCGGGGGTGCACCGCCCATGCACTGCCGCAGCACCGTCCTTGCACTGGCCACTTCTGAACCCGCAAGACCGCTCGCCCCACCCTAGGGGTGCGCATTTCTCCAGTCTCAATCTCATGAGCGTCAGCGGGAAGCCCCGTCTGGCGCCGCCCGTGCTGGAGGCGGTCATGGGGCTCGCTGGTGACGGGCAGGGCAGGGGCCGCTATGCTGCAGGACAGAGTGCCATCCCGCATAAAGGTCCAGCCCCATGCCGAAATTCCTCGCCTCCATCCTTGCCAGCCTCGTTCTCGCTGGCGCCGTCTTTACCGGCTGGACCCTGTTTTCCGCGCCGGCCCATGCCCAGACCATGACGGTCCACAAGACGCCCTGGTGCGGCTGCTGCGCGAAATGGGCCGAACACCTTGAAGAGAACGGCTTTACCGTCGTCATCGAGGAGCATGAGGACCTCACCCCCATCCGCAGCGAGCTTGGCGTGCCCGATGAGCTTCGCAGCTGCCATACCGGTGAGGTCAATGGCTATGCGGTCGAGGGCCATGTCCCGGCCAGCGATATCCGCCGCCTGCTGGCCGAGATGCCCTCTGCGCGCGGTCTCTCTGTGCCGGGTATGCCGGCCGGCTCGCCCGGTATGGAGATGGGCGGCCGGGTCGATGCCTATGACGTCGTCCTGTTCGGCGATGAGGGGTATTCCACCTGGGCAAGCCATGGCACAGCAGCCGGGGATGAAGGCCCTCACGGGTCCCACGGCCACTAGGTTTCTGGCGCGGCTCCGGCGCCTTCCTTACCGAATTGTCATCCCTCAACCCCTGCGATGGATTGGACGTCCCCGGCGGGCGAATGCTAGAACACGGGTTAATTGCAATTGAAATGACTTTTTCGGCCCGCCTCTTTTCGGGCCGGGCTTATCAAAACTGGAGTGATGATAAACGTGAATCTGAAGACCTTATTGTTCGCAGGCGCCTCCGCGCTGACACTGACAGCAATGGCGCCCGCCTTTGCGCAGGATGAATCTGCCGAGACCGATATGACCGAGGCCGATGGCGAAACCACCGCCGAAGCAGGCGACCCGCAAGTCCTGCTGGCCGAATGGACCGGCCCCTATGGCGGCGTGCCGCCCTTCGACAAGGTTGAGGTGTCCATGTTCCAGCCCGCGCTGGAGCAGGCCATGGAAAGCGCGCGCGCCGAGATCGACGCCATCACCGCGCAGGACGCAGCCGCGACCTTCGACAATACGATCCTTCCGCTTGAGCAGGGCGCCGGCGAGCTTGACCGTGCGCTTGCCGTCTATGGCATCTGGGCATCGGGCCTGAACGGGCCGGAGGTTCAGGCAGTCCAGCGCGAAGTGGCCCCGAAACTCGCCGCCTTCCAGGATGCGATCTATCAGAACGGGGCGCTCTTCGAGCGGATCGACGCGATCTATAATGGCGATGCCTATGACGACCTGACGGCTGAACAGCAGCGCCTCGTCTGGGACTATTATACCGATTTCGTCAGCGCGGGCGCCGCCCTTGATGAAGACGAGAAAGCCCGTGTGGCGGAGATCAATCAGGAGCTGGCAACGCTCTACACGACCTTCTCCAACAACCTCCTGCATGACGAGGAATCCTACGTCACCTGGCTCAGCGAGGATGATCTGGCAGGGCTTCCGGATTCTGTCGTGAACGCGGCGAAATCGGCGGCAGAGAGCCGCGACAATGAAGGCGGCGAATACGCCATTCTCAACACCCGCTCCTCCATGGACCCGTTCCTGACCTATTCCGACGACCGCGCCCTGCGCGAGAAGGTCTGGCGCACCTATTATGCGCGCGGCGACAATGGCGGCGAGTACGACAATAATGACATCATCGCCAAGATCATGCCGCTGCGGGCCGAGCGCTCGAAGATCCTCGGCTATGAAAGCTTCGCTGACCGCTCGATCGAAAAGGCTGTGGCGGGCAATCCGCAGGCGGCGATGGACCTGATGATGAAGGTCTGGCCGGCGGCTATCGCCAAGGTCGATGAGGAAGTCGCCGCAATGCAGGCGGTGGCCGATGAGGAAGGGGCCGATATCACCATCGAGCCCTGGGACTATCGCTACTATGCCGAAAAGGTCCGTCAGGCCGAGTACGACTTCGACTCCGAGGAAGTGAAGCAGTACCTCCAGCTCGAGAATTTGCGTGAAGGCATGTTCTGGATGGCTGGCGAGCTTTACGGGATGGAATTCGAGCAGGTCACCGACGTGCCCGTCTTCCACGAAGATGTCCGTGTCTGGGACGTGACCCGCGACGGCGAGCATCTTGGCCTCTGGTATTTCGACCCGTATGCCCGTACCGGCAAGCGGTCCGGCGCCTGGATGAATGCCTATCGCACGCAGGACAATCTCGACGGCTTCACCACGCCGATCGTGTCCAACAACTCCAACTTCGTGAAGGGCGCCGAGGGCGAGCCTGTCCTGATTTCCTGGGACGATGCCTCAACGCTGTTCCACGAATTCGGTCACGCCCTGCACGGCCTCAGCTCGAACGTCACCTATCCGACACTCGCCGGTACGGCTGTGCCGCGCGACTATGTGGAGTTCCCGAGCCAGGTTCACGAGAACTGGCTGCCAACGCGTGAAGTGCTGGAGAACTATGCGCTTCATGTCGACACCGGCGAGCCCATCCCGCAGGAGCTGGTCGACAAGATCGAACGCGCCGCCAATGCGCGGCAGGGCTTCGATACGACCGAGTATCTCGCCAGTGCCCTCGTCGACATGAAGCTTCACATGATGACGGACTTCGAGGATTTCGATCCGGACGCGTTTGAGCGCGAGACGCTGGAAGAGCTTGGCATGCCGGAAGAGCTTCCGATGCGCCATCGCATGCCGCAATTTGCGCATATCTTCTCCGGTGAGGGCTATGCGGCCGGCTATTATGCCTATCTCTGGGCCGACACGTTCAGTGCCGATGCGTGGGAAGCCTTTGAAGAAGCAGGCGGGCCCTATGACCGCGAAACGGCCGATGCCTTCGGCAAGTGGATCCTCTCGGTCGGCAACACGATCCCGCCGTCTGAAGCCTATGAGAAGTTCCGTGGCCGTCAGCCCGATACCAATGCGCTGATGCGTGATCGCGGCTTTGGCGTTGCGGGCGAAGCCTCGGGCGGTGTCGGTGACGACACCAATGCCCCGATCGAGTAAACCCGAAACAGGTTTCTCCCAATCAAAAGCCCCGGCGAAATCTCGCCGGGGCTTTTTTTGTCCGCCTGTCTTCAGGACGGAGTAGTCTTAGCTCGAAATCTCAGTGATGAGGGCTTCGATGTCGCCATTGTTGCGGTCCAGAATGGCCTGGAACTGAGCACGTTGCTCAATGGCGAACCAGATGTCCTGTGCCTGGATGTCGACGATGTGCCAGCTGCCATTGGCAACCACGCGCCAGCTCATCTCCTGCGGCTGGGAATTGTCGGAGGTTCTAACCTGGCTGACCACGATGGCATCGTTTTCACCGCGCGGAATGACATCCGTCACGCGGAAATCTGCGCCCGAAAGTCCGGACAGGTGTTCTTTCATCTGGTTGCGGGCAAAGGTCTGGAAGGCTTCTGTGTAGCGGGCCTGCTGGTCGGCGCTGAGGTCCGGCCACTTGTTGCCAAGCGTGAATTTCGCCACAGCGTCGAGGTCCACATTGGTCAGGATGCGGTCTGCTTCCTCATCGGAAATGACCTGGTCGTTCAGCGCCTCAATGGTCTGGTCGGCGGTGGTCGTGACGATCTGGGTGGCGTCATGATCTTCATTTGCGGCCTGGGCAACTGGCGCGGCGGCGAGGGCGCCGGTGACGGCGAACACACCGGCGACGAGCCGGGTGCGCAGGTTGCGGGGTGTCTTGTTCAGGGCGGGCGTCATTCGGGTTCTCCTTGTGCGGTTGCACGACAATTCTTGCTTACAACGCGTCGTTGCGTTTCGCTCATGACGCAGATTGAGAACGCGCTTGGGCAGAACCGGTTTCACGCAAGCCTGCGATGTCACCTATTGCGAGAGTGCATAGGTGAAGGGGAAAGCAGCAAACCGGTGCCATTCGACAAGTCGCGCGCCCCCTCTACATTACCGGTCATCGCACGCAATCGGAGGTGTCCTCATGTCCAGTCCTGTATCGCCCAGCCGCCGCCAGCTCCTGATGGGGGCCGGTGCCGCCGCCCTTGCCATGTCGTCTGCATCTGCGGCCGCGCAGTCAGCAGGCTCAGGCCGGTCCGCAGGGGCAGGGCTGACCGGAAAATCGGTCCTGATCACAGGGACGTCCTCAGGTTTTGGCCGGCTCGGGGCCGAACACTATGCGCGTCTCGGCGCAAAGGTCTTTGCCACGATGCGCAACCTGCCGCGTCCGGAAGCCGATGAGCTGCGTGCCCTCGCCGAGGATGAAGGCCTCGATATCACCGTGATCGAGATCGACGTCACGTCGGATGAACAGGTCGAAGCGGGTGTGGCAGAGGCAGAAGCGGCCGCTGGCGGGACGCTGGACGTACTAATCAACAATGCCGGTATAGCCATGTCGGGGCCCATCGAAGTGCAGGACCTTGAGGCGACGAAGCTGATGTTCGACACGAATGTCTTCGGCGCCCAGCGTATGATCCGCGCCGCGCTTCCGGCCATGCGGGAGGCTGGCCGCGGACAGATTTTCAATGTGACGTCGCAGCTCGGCCGCCTCATCATTCCGGGCCTCGGGCAGTATTCGCCCACCAAATTTGCGCTGGAAGCACTCAGCGAGCAGCTGGCCTATGAGACGGTGGAGAAGGGGATTGATGTCACCATCATCCAGCCGGGCGGCTATCCGACCGAGATCTGGCAGAATGCGGCCGACCGGTCCGCCGCGCTCAAGACGCGCAGCCGCGATAGCCTTATCGAGGCCTATCCTCAGCTCACAGCCGGTATGGGCGAAGCGAGCAATGGCGGGGGGAACACGGACCCGATGGATGTGCCGCGCGCGATTGCGGAAATCATCGCGATGCCGGCCGGCCAGCGCCCGCTGAGAAAGCCGGTCCATCCGGCTGCCAAGCCGCAAATCCCGATCAACAAGGTATCGGCAGAGCAGCAGCTCGCCATGCTTGGCGGGTCCGGTTACGGGCCGTGGCTGCGCGCGGTGTTGAAGAACGGCTAGGCGGTCAGGCCGGCTCCGGCTCCCAGAACTTTATAAGGGCCGGGGGCGGAGAGGGGTTGAACTCGGTCTCTTCCAGCGCGGCAAGTGCCCGCTCCCGGTCGGCCTCATCGAAGCTGCCGGTGGTCAGGCAGAATTCCACCGCATTGCCGCTCGGATCGGTCGTATAGATGGAATGGCACCAATTATGGTCGATCTCGAAGACGTTGAGGCCCGCGGCCTGCCATTTCTTCCGCCAGGATCCGAGTTCTTCCTTGCTGGAAACGGAGAAGGAGTAATGATTGGTCAGTGGGGGCAGGTTTGCCGCCTTGTTGAGATCATGGATGTGGGTCTCCTGATCGACGGTGTCGTGAAGCTCCCAGAAGGCGATGAATTTGGAATCGTCGCCGTCCATCCGGTAGAAGAAGTGCTTGCCCCATCCCCCGGACTGGATCGGCGCGACCTCCACTTTCACCAGTTCAAACCCCATGATGCCTTCATAGAAGTCATGGGTCGCCTTCATGTCTTTCGCCGCAAGTGCGAGATGATGATACGCCATTATTTTTCCTCCCCTTTATCTTTTTCATCGACCATGGACATCACGTCGGCGCTGTCACCTGCCGGAGCGGGCACTTCGACAACACGCTCGTCCACATCGTCATATTCAAGCCGCAGGGCACGGCTCATTATGGCGTGCATCATATAGGTGCAGGTCGTGTAGGTCAGCTCCAGGATCTCTTCGTCGGAAAGCCCGGCCTTGAGCCCGTTGAAAATGCCATCGCTCACTCGCCCGCGCTCCAGCACAAGCGCGTCCGTATAGGCCAGGACCGCACGCTCGAGCGGGTCGTAGCAGTCGGCAACCTGCCAGTTTGGGATCGCTTCGATTTGCGCCTCTGTCAGACCGACATCGCGGCTCGCCTTGCAATGCTGGGAAAAGACAAATTGCGAGCCGACCGCATAGCCCGCCCGTGTCTGGCCCAGCTCACGCAACTTCGGATCAAGTTTCCGGTCCTTGGAGCGGTAAAACTGGAAGCCTTCGGTCGTGTGTTTGAAGGCGTCGGGCACGATGTTGAAGACGGTCCACCAGTTTCCCGGTGTCCCTGTTGCGGTGCCGGGACTTTCAATCGGGTCGCGATCTTCGAACAAAAGGTCGAAAATACGGTTGGCGAACGGGTTTCCGGCTTCCCGGCCGGCCTGTTTCAGTCTGGGCAAATTGTTTCCTCCGGCACGCCGCCCGGTGATCTTTAAGGTGCCACCCGGTCAGCATGAAGGAAGCCTGCGCGCCTTTCCCTGTCGTTAGTCAAGCGCGTAATCGGAAAGGAGAAGAGGGGGGATTTTGCTATTCGCGCACGAGCGCCGCGCGCGGCGCCCCACCTTCCATATGGCCGGAAAAACCCTCGCCTGCGCGCCGGCCCTGCCAGACGATGTTTGCGCCCTCATCCACAAGCGTCAGAGTGTCCGGGGCGAGATAGAGCCAGCGGACCGGTGCCCGTGTCGCGAAGGGCCAGTCCCCGGCAATCGAAACGTCGCCGCTGGCCATGCGGGGCTGCCCTGAGAGCTCTATACCGGCCATTCCGCGTCCCTCCGAGATCAAGGACCAGTCGCCCATTATGCTGGCAGCATCGTCACGCGGGTCAGGTTCCGCAGAAGCCTTGCTATTCGGATCGGCTGGCTCCGATGTCTCGGCCTGTTGCGGCTCGGCCATCTCGCTCGCGGGTGCCGTCTCCACGCCAGCCTCCTCGTCGGACTGTACCGGCTGGGCGCAGGCTGTGAGAATGAACAGGACTCCCGCGGACAGCCCCCCGGCCGGAGAATGAAAAAGGCGTTTTGCAGATGTCATGACGCAGCTCCTCGACGCAATTGACAGATATAAGATGCATCGGGCGTCATTGGTTGCAATTCCGGCGCGCCAGTCTCCGCCTCGCATTGCTCGCAAGAGCTTTCGGGCGGGAGGGCGCATGGTTTCTGATCAACGCTGAACAGAAATCTGCGTCCCACCGGAAAACCGCCTATCCTATAACCTCGGACTTGCCTGCAACCCACAGAAATCACACTTCAATATATCTAAGATACCTGAAAGCTGGTATGTTCGGAAAAGAAAATGAACCAAAGTCAGATAAGGCTGACGCGCCGATAGAGTGGCTGGCGTCGGTCAATCTGAGCGATCAAGAATTGCGGAGTGGGTGAAACGATGTACCGTCTGGTCTATGTGAGTACGGCTGCCGAGTCCCTGAAGGAAGACGATATAGACAACATCCTGAATGTCTCCCAGTCGAACAATGATGAGCGTTACATTACAGGCTTCCTTGCCCACAATGGACGCTCCTTCATGCAGGCGCTCGAGGGTGAGCGGCGCGAAGTGGTCGACATCTATGATCGGATCGTGGCCGATGAGCGCCATTTTGGCGTCGCCCAGATTATTGGCGAACCTGTCGAGAAGCGGGCCTTTCCAGACTGGTCGATGAACTATCACCGGGTGGACGACAATGAAGGGTCTTCGGCCATGGTGGTGCGTCAGGACGAATCTATCGATGCCCTTCTCAATCCGGATATGCCGCGCGACCTTCTCTATCTCTTTTCCAAATTCCTGCGGATGCGCTAGGCCGGGCAGCCTGGCTCTCTGGCGTGCTAACGTGATCGAAACGGATTTGTGAAACCTTCCCCTCTGCCAGACCAGAGGGCGAGGGGCCATGTCGCAAGCATTTCAGATCCGGATGGCGCAGATCGCTCAGCTCGGTGACCTTAGCCGCAATGAAGCTGGCCGTATTGTTCAGCACGTTTACCGCAACGGGATCGTCGAACGTTCCGAGGCCGAAGCGCTCTTTCGTCTGAATGCCAAGCTGGACGAGCCGGGCCCGATGTGGACCGACCGGTTTGTCGAGGCGATCAAGGATTTCCTGATCGAGCGCGAAGATCCCATCGGCTGGGTCACCGACGAGGAAACCGAATGGCTCATCTCGCAGATCGGCGTTTCGGACAAGGCCCCTTCAGAAGGCGAGATCGACCTGATGCTCGCCGTGCTCCGATACTCGGAGGGCGCCCCCCAATCGCTTTCTGATTTCTGTCTGGACGCCATTTCGCGCCGGATCATCGAAAACGGTCATGCGGATGAAGCGATGGCAGAGCGGATGCGTCGTATTCTCCACGCGCCCGCTGGTGACGGCGCCGTCTCGATCACGCGCCATGAAGCGAATGTCCTTTTTCGCACGAATGACGCTATTGCAGATGTGTTAAATGCCAAGAGCTGGGACAATGTCTTTGCCAAGGCCATCATCAATCATCTCCTCTCGGCCGCCCATCCCGACCCATCAAGCGAGGAATGTGCGCTCACCCGGGAGGCGTGGATGAAGGACATGGATACGAATATTGCCGGATTCCTGGGTCGTATGGCGGACGCCTTCACAAGCGGGACGTGGTTCGACAGGATCAGCTATAGTGAGGCGTCTGCTGCGCGCGCGCGCCATCATGCGGCTGAGATCGCCAGGCGTGGTGGGGCCCGCGTGACCCGGGAGGAGGAGCAATGGTTCCTGAAACGGCTGGGCTGGGACAGATCCGTGAGTGCGGCAGAACAGCGTCTGGTGGAGCTGCTAAATGAGGAAGCGCCCGCATTTGCACGCGGCCTGTCGGAAGCGCTGAAGGAGGACGGGCTGGCCATGCCGGCCTGAAGGCGCAGTCAACCTGCAGTGGGCACTGCAGCATTATTGGCAGAGGCTGACGTTAGGAGACGTCATGGACACGCCGCCCGGCGGGCTATAAGCCATGCCTTCCAACACAATCCACTGCTGATTCAGGGGGCAGTCCATGTTCAAGAAAATCCTGATCGCCAATCGCGGCGAGATTGCTGTCCGCGTGATCAAGACCTGCAAGCGGATGGGCATCAAGACGGTCGTCGTCTATTCAGATGCCGATGCCAATTCCATGGCGGTCGAAATGGCCGATGAGACCGTGCATATCGGCCCGCCGCCTGCTGCCGAGTCCTATCTTGTCATGGACAAGATCGTGGACGCCGTGAAGCAGACCGGCGCCGAAGCGATCCATCCGGGCTTTGGCTTTCTTTCCGAGAACCCTGAATTCGCCAAGCGGCTTGAGAAAGAGAAGATCGTCTTCATCGGCCCCAATCCGCATGCCATCGAGGCGATGGGCGACAAGATCAGTTCCAAGAACCTCGCCGCCGAAGCAGGCGTGAGTACCGTGCCCGGCCATATGGGCCTGATTGAATCGACTGAAGAAGCCGTGAAGGTCTCTGGCGACATCGGCTACCCTGTCATGATCAAGGCGTCAGCCGGTGGCGGCGGCAAGGGCATCCGCGTTGCCTATAATGACAAGGAAGTCCAGGAAGGCTTCCCGGCAGTGAAAGCCGAAGCGAAAGCCTCGTTCGGCGATGACCGGATCTTCATCGAGAAATTCATCGAGCAGCCGCGCCATGTCGAGATCCAGGTCATGGGCGACAAGCATGGCAACTGTATCTATCTGTTCGAGCGCGAATGCTCGATCCAGCGCCGTAACCAGAAAGTCATCGAGGAAGCACCGAGCCCGCTTCTGGATGAGGCGACGCGCAAGAAGATGGGGGAGCAGGCTGTCGCGCTCGCGAAGGCCGTGGACTATGACAGCGCGGGCACGGTGGAATTCGTCGCTTCGGGTGTCGACAAGAGCTTCTACTTCCTGGAGATGAACACCCGCCTCCAGGTCGAGCATCCGGTGACCGAGATGATCACGGGTGTCGATCTGGTCGAGCAGATGCTGCGGGTCGCCTATGGCGAGAAGCTCGCCATCAAGCAGGAAGACCTCAAGATCAATGGCTGGGCGGTCGAGAGCCGTGTCTATGCCGAAGACCCTTACCGTAAATTCCTGCCCTCCATCGGCCGCCTGCGCCGCTTCCACCCGCCGGGCGAAGGTGAGCTGGGCGAGGGCACGGTGCGGATGGATTCCGGTGTCCGCGAGGGCGACGAGATTTCGATGTTCTACGACCCGATGATCGCCAAGCTGGTGACCCACGGCAAGGACCGTGACACGGCGCTGGACACGCAGGCTTCCGCGCTGGACCGTTTCCACATCGAAGGCATCCAGGACAACATTCCGTTCGTTGCCGCCGTGATGGACGAAAAGCGCTTCCGCTCGGGCGACATCACGACAGCCTATATCAAGGACGAGTTCCCCGAAGGCTTTGATGGCGTGGAGCCGACGGACAAGCAGCGCCTCTATCTGACGGTCACGGCCGCCTATGTGCACGGCGTTTTCGCGCGCCGCGCCGAGAAGATTTCAGGGCGGATGAGTGAGCCGGCAGAGGCGCGCAAGGAGTGGGTCGTCATTCTGGACAAGCACCAGCAGCCGATTGAGCTGGAGCTTGGCGATGACAGTGCGAAGATCACCATCGAGGGCAAGGTTCACACACTCGAGACCGACTGGAAGCCGGGCACGCACCTGCTGGAAGGAACGATTGATGGCGAATCCTTTGCGGTAAAGTTTGCCGACAAGACCGAAGGCTATCTGCTGCGCCATCGCGGTGTTTCGGTACGCGCGCTTGTCTGCACGCCGCTCACGGCAAAGATGCTGGAGCGTCTGCCCGAGAAGCCGAAACCGGATACGTCCAAGCTCGTCATCTCGCCTATGCCGGGTCTTGTGGTCTCCATCGACGTTGAAGTCGGCCAGGAGGTTGAGGAAGGCGAAGCGGTCTGTATCGTGGAGGCGATGAAGATGCAGAACATCATTCGGGCCGAAGCCACCGGGACCGTGAAGACCATCAATGTCGGCGCCGGTGACAGTGTCGCGGCCGATGAGGTCATGGTCGAGTTCGAATAGGGCAGGGCCGAAGGGCAATCATGGCGCAGTCTGGCCAGCAGGCGATGACAGAGCTTCTGTTCAACCCGAAAGGGCGGATCGCCAGAAACCGTTTCTGGCAGGGCCTGATCGTGGTCACCGTCGTTGCGGTCATCAAGCGCGGCGTGGAGATCAAGCTGGCCGGTGCCATGGGCGGGCTGCTTGGTCTCATCACCATGATGATCACGCTCGGGCTGGTCTATGCGAACATCTGCATCTTCGCCAAACGCTTCCACGACGCGGGCACCACCGGCTGGTGGATCGTCGCCGTCTGGGTCGGCAAGATGTTTGTGTTCATGATGCTGTTCGGCCTGTTTGGCGGCCTTTTCCTCGGCAGCGAGGGAAGCGCGCTGATCGAAGCCATGATGGAAAGCTGGGCGAACGCGAATGAAGCCCAGCTCGCCGACGCGTCGCAGCGGCTCATGGACATGCTGTTTCCGCTGGTTGTCATCTCCTATGTGGTCAATGCGGGCCTGGCGGCCCTGATCGTCGGCGGGCTGCCAACCGAACCGCGTGACAACAGTCACGGACCCGTTCCTGAAAGCGCCGCCTAGGCTTGGCGCTGCGAAATATTATTATCGTTTATTGATAAATTCGAATTGCTGGTTATAAGCGTTTATCGATAAGACGCGAAAGCCGCACAGAATGTCACAAACGACTGAGACTGTTCTCGACCCCAAGCGCCCCTGGCTGACCGATGCGCGTGAGCTGCCGGGGCACATGAACTGGTTCGAAACCCTGTTCGACCCGACTGGCGAGTCGCCGCGCCTGCATTTCACGCGGGCCTGGACGCTGTTGTTCAGCCTGCAGTCGCTCATCATCATCGTGCCTTTCACTATTGCGCTCGTTCTCAATCTCGCAGGCGGCGATGGAGAGGGCGTCTCGCTGTTCGGGACGTATGCCACCCCGATCGTCTTCGTTGTGACGACGCTTCTGTCCTATGTGATTCATTCGCGCCGTCTCAACGATGCGGGCAAGTCGCCGCTCTGGGCCATTCTTCCTCTTTTGCCATTGTTGCTGGGGGCTGCTTTCTTCGCCACCACAGCGATGTCGAAAGCGGCTGAGTACGACAAGAAGTTTGAGATGCGCCAGGATTACCTCACCGATCCGGAGGCCTTTCGTGAGCGCCAGCGCGAAGAGCGTGAAAAGGCAGAGGCCGCCGCTGCAGAGAAAGGCGGCGAGCAGCCCCAGCAACGACGTGGCGGTCCTCCGGGCGCTCATGGCGGCATGAATCTGGACCAGCCCCTCCCCCCCAAGACAGGCTATGTCCTCAAGGCGGCCGCCCCGATGATCCAGTATTTCATGATCCCGCTCAGCGCTCTGATTGCGATCTGGAGCCTTATGTGGGTCGCGCGGGTTCCCTTTTTTGGTGCCTATCCGGGCAGCGAGGGGCAGGTCGACGAGCGCGCCCGATTCTAAGGTTCGTAATCGCGCAAGGGCGCCGGAACGTTTTCAAGCTCTGACAGGAAAATCTCGCTGAACGCCTTTTTCAAGGCGACATCGGCGTCCGTCATCGTCACCGGCAGGCCCAGATCGACGAGGCTGGTGACACCGAAACCTTCCTGCGAGATGCCGCAGGGCGTGATTCCCTCAAAGTGGGAGAGGTCCGGCTCCACATTGAGGCTGATGCCGTGAAAGCTGACCCAGCGTTTCAGGCGAAGCCCGATCGCGGCGATCTTGTCCTCGCGCGGCGGCGTGCCCGGTTGTGAGCGGTCGACCCAGACGCCGACCCGGCCGTCGCGCACTTCGCCCCTCACATTGAATTCGCCAAGCGCGGCAATGACCCAGGCTTCGAGCTTCGCCACAAAGTCCCGCACATCCTTGCCGCGTTCTGCCACGTCCAGCATGACATAGGCGACCCGCTGGCCGGGGCCGTGATAGGTGTACTGGCCGCCGCGGCTCGCCTCATGGACGGGAAAGCGATTCGCGTCCTTGAGGTCCTCAGGCCTGGCGCTCGTGCCGGCCGTATAGAGGGGCGGGTGCTCAAGCAGCCAGACAAGCTCGGGCGCGCCCTCGTCACGAATGGCGCGCACCCGGCGCTCCATAAAGGCCAGGGCGGCCTCATAATCGACCGGCGTATCGCTGACGGCCCATTCAACTACAGGAAAATCTGTCATTCG
>Ga0310345_10001605_pt1 | contig 24752 bp, 18 predicted proteins | sample HC15DNA20500_MG_FD_204667 | JGI IMG/M metagenome (GOLD analysis project Ga0310345, IMG submission 204667) | Marine microbial communities from station ALOHA, North Pacific Subtropical Gyre - HC15-DNA-20-500_MG | ecosystem: Environmental > Aquatic > Marine > Oceanic | place: Pacific Ocean: North... | reverse complement strand
CGGCCTGGTGGGCTGCGAGCCCGAGGACGTGCTCCAGGTCAGCGCGAAGACCGGCTTCGGTGTCGAGGCCCTGCTCGACGAGATCGTCAAGCAGACCCCGCCACCGGTCGGTGCCCCCGACAAGCCTGCGCGCGCGCTGATCTTCGACTCCGTCTACGACACCTACCGCGGCGTGGTCACCTACGTCCGCGTGGTCGACGGCAAGCTCAACCACCGCGACCGCATCAAGATGATGTCGACCGGCGCGACCCACGAGATGCTCGAGGTCGGCGTGATCAGCCCCGAGCAGGTCAAGGCCGGCGAGATCGGGGTGGGTGAGGTCGGCTACCTCATCACCGGCGTGAAGGACGTCCGCCAGTCCCGGGTCGGTGACACGATCACCACCCAGCACGGCGGTGCCACCGACATGCTCGGCGGCTACAAGCACCCCAACCCGATGGTCTACGCCGGTCTCTACCCGATCGACGGCGACCAGTTCGGCGACCTGCGCGAGGCGCTGGAGAAGCTCCAGCTCAACGACGCGGCGCTGACCTACGAGCCGGAGACCTCCGGCGCGCTCGGCTTCGGCTTCCGCTGCGGCTTCCTCGGGCTGCTGCACATGGAGATCACCCGCGACCGGCTCGAGCGCGAGTTCGGCCTCGACCTGATCTCGACGGCTCCCAACGTCGTCTACGACGTGGTGATGGAGGACGGCACCGAGATCGAGGTGACCAACCCCAGCGAGTTCCCCGAGGGCAAGATCCACGAGGTCCGCGAGCCGGTCGTCAAGGCCACGATCCTCAGCCCCAGCGACTACATCGGCACGATCATGGAGCTGTGCCAGACCAAGCGCGGCACCCTCGGCGGCATGGACTACCTCTCCGAGGACCGCGTGGAGATGCGCTACACGCTGCCGATGGGCGAGATCGTCTTCGACTTCTTCGACCAGCTGAAGTCGCGCACCAAGGGCTACGCCTCGCTCGACTACGAGCGCTCCGGCGACCAGGCAGCCGACCTGGTGAAGGTCGACATCCTGCTGCAGGGCGAGCCGGTCGACGCGTTCTCCGCGATCGTGCACAAGGACGCCGCCTACTCCTACGGCGTGATGATGGCCGGCAAGCTCAAGGAGCTCATCCCGCGCCAGCAGTTCGAGGTGCCGATCCAGGCCGCCATCGGCGCCCGCGTCATCGCCCGCGAGAACATCCGCGCCATCCGCAAGGACGTCCTGGCCAAGTGCTACGGCGGCGACATCAGCCGCAAGCGCAAGCTGCTGGAGAAGCAGAAGGAGGGCAAGAAGCGGATGAAGATGGTCGGCCGCGTCGAGGTCCCCCAGGAGGCCTTCGTGGCCGCGCTCTCCACCGGTGGCGGCGGCGCGTCGGCCGACAAGCCGAAGAAGTAGCCCCGCGACCCTCCACTGGAGGTCGTACCCACACGGACCGAACCGGCCCGACCGTCACCCGCGGAGCGCGGGCAGCGTGCTGGGTCGCCGGTTCGGTCCGTCGGGCTACGAGTCGGCGTCTCGCGAGCAGTGAGCCGGCTGCGTCACCTACCGCTGGTCGCGCAGCACCCGTCGTACGTCGGAGCGCCGCTGCTCCCGCAGCTCGGTGACCTCCTCGTCGCCCGACCCGCGGGTCCAGGTGGTGCCGGGGGCCGCGGTCGAGGCGGCGCCCATGCCCAGGGCAGCGACGCCGCCGGTGGTCTCGTGCAGCGGCCCGACCGGGTCCTCCGACGGCAGCACCAGCCGTGAGGCAGCCGCCTCCGGCTCCTCGGTCGCCCGGGACGACCGCTCGCCGCGGTCCAGGCTGCGCTCGATGACGATGCCCTCCTCGATGGGGGCGCCACCGCGCGTGGCGGAGTACTCGCCCAGCACCAGCCGCTTGGTGCCCCGGCCGGTGTCGGGGACCACCTCGACCTTGACGGTGCCGACCTCCATCGCCTGGATCGAGGCGGTGAAGTCACCACCGCCGAAGAGGCCCTCGCCGCGCTGCACGCCGCCGCCGTTGCCGGAGACGATGTACATCGTGCCCACGTCGGAGGTGTAGTGGCCGTCCTCGGCGGACTCGACGACCTTGGCACGCTCCATCAGGTGGGTGCGCTCGTAGTGGTGGTCGTGGCCCTGGATCACCAGGTCGACGCCGTACTTCGCGAACAGCCGGAACCACGCCTTCCGCACGCCCGGGTCGCTGCCGTGCAGGCCGGAGGAGAACGCCGCCTGGTGCATCAGCACGATGATGAAGTCGACGTCGGGGTCCTTGGCGGCGCGGCGCAGGGTGCGCTTGACCCAGCGCTCCTGACGGCCCTCGGAGTAGCCGATGTTGGCGGTGACCTCGGTGTTGACGTCGTTGTTGTCGATGGAGATGAACTCGACCGAGCCGTAGCGGAACCGGTACCAGTTGCCCTCCCAGTCCTTGTCGTCGTTCTCCGGCAGCGCGAACCGGGTGCGGTAGGAGTCGTAGCCCAGCGGCCCCCAGGAGTCGTCATCGCCGCCGCCGAGACCGGGGATCGTGAAGCCACCCAGGCCGCCCGCGGCCTCGATCTCGTGGTTGCCCAGGCACGGCATCCACGGCATGGTCCGCGCCATCTTCTCGATCCCCCGGAACCACTCGTCCCAGATCGCCTGGTCGCCATTGGCGTAGGAGGTGTCGCCCACGATCACGTGGAAGGCCGGGTTCATCGAGTAGGCCAGGTCGCGGTTGAGCGAGGCCTGGAACGGCGGCTGCTGGTGGGTGATGGTCTGCAGCGTCAGCGGGTCGAAGTCCTGGATGTTGGTCGGGTCGGGCACGTCGGTGCCCTGGTCGCCGAAGGCCGTGAACGTGAACGCCTTCCCCGGGCGCGGGCCCGTGCGCCACACCGCCTTCGTGGAGCGCACCTCGCCCTGGTGCCCCACGGCGTAGCGGTAGCGGGTGTCGGGCAGCAGCCGGTCGACCCGCGCGTGGTGGAAGTAGCCGGGGTAGCCGGCGTACTGCATCGTCTCGGCGCGCACCCGCTCCCCGCCGATCTGCACGAACGGACGCCGCACCGGCCCCGGCGTCATCCAGCTGAACGCGGCCTCGCGCGAGGCGTCCTGGCCGAGCTGCCCGTGGATCTGCTCGACCGGCGTCGCCGCGGAGTAGCCGGGCTGCTGCCACAGGAACGGGCCGGCTCCGGCCGCGATGCCGACGGCGGCCGTGCGCTGCACGAACTGACGACGGGAGACGTACGGGCGGTGCGGACCGTGACCCACGGCTGCTCACTCTCGGGTTGGTGCGGGGATGACCCCCTGGACGACGCGCCGTCGGACGCGTCCGCCACCCCAACGGCCCAGTCAGTCCTCTGGTGACGACTCGGAGGGTGACGATCGGGTGAACGCTCGACGACCGGCCCGGAGCCGCTGCCGTGCGGCGTGCGCCCCCAGCACCGCGCGGGGCAGCACCCCGACCCCGGTGCGCACCAGCACCAGGTCGCGCTGCTCGTCGGCCAGCCTCAGCTTGTAGGCGGCGTCCCCGCGCAGCAGGTCGGCCTCGGTGGCACCGTCGGCGACCCCCTGCTCGATCATGTCGACCATCATCAGCGTGCCCGCGTGGGCGTGCTCCCGCTCCAGCGACCTCGCCACCTGGTACGTCGACAGCCGGCCGGCACACCACCAGGCGAGGGACACCGCGACCGGCTGCTCGCCGGGCCGGCCCAGCACGTGCACGCGGGCCTCGCCGGCCTCTACGCCGGCGTGCACCGCTCGGCTCAGCACCGGCATCTCACCGAGCAAGGGGGCGCGGTCCGGCCTGGGGGAGTGCAGGGCCACGAAGCCCGCCAGGGCACGGTCGACGTCGGCCGGCTCCCCGAGATCGGCACGGGTCAGCGCCATGCCGTCGCGCTCGAAGTCGCGACGGGCCCGGCGCACCGCACGGCGCAGGTTGGAGGAGCGGGTGGAGACGTAGGTGCCGCTGAGGTCGACGGTGCGCAGGTAGGGGGCGGCCTCCCGGGGCACGGACGCGCTGCCGATGGCTGCGGCGAGACGGCTGTCCTCCACGAGGCCGTCGAGGTCCACGAGCGTGCGCCGACGGGCGCGCCACCAGCCCGACAGCAGGTCCACGACCCGGTCCTCGTGACCCGGAGCGGCCAGCAGGTCCAGGTGGTCGGGCGCCAGCGGCCCCTGGCCCAGCGCCTGGATCCGCTGCGCCCCGAGGACACGGTCCACCTGCAGGGCCTGCCCGCCGAGGAGCTGCTCGCCGTGCACCACCAGGACGAAGAGGGCGGAGCCGTCGTGGACGGCGCGCTGGGCCTCGACCCACCAGCTGCGCAGGAACGGCGTCGGGAGCGGCGCAGCGAGCACGAGGGCGTCCCAGGCCGCCCGCCACGGCCCCAGGTCGCTGGTCTCGAGCAGCCGGGGGGCCGGGCCTGCTGCGACGGACTTCACCATGGGGACGGGTTTACCAGGTCCACCCCCGGGCATGAGTCCGCCGGACCGACAAGGGGGGTACATGAACGACGACACGGGCACCATGCCCGACCAGGACGTCACCACCGACAGCGCTGGCACCACCGACGCACCGAGCGAGGCGGCCCAGGAGGCCGCCCGCATCCGTCAGGAGGCCGCAGCGCGGCGCGAGGCGGGAACCCTCCTGGCGGAGGCCACCCGACTGAGCCAGGAGGCGGCCGAGGAGGCCGACCGGGTGCTGGTCAGCGCCCAGGAAACCGCCGAGCGGCTGGTCGCGGAGGCCCGCGAGCGCGCCGAGGCACTGGTCACCCAGGCACGCCAGGAGAGCCAGGAGCTGCGCGACGAGGCGGCCCTCGAGGTCGCCGGTGCCCGTGAGGACCTCGAGCAGCAGCGCACGCGCGCCCGCGAGGAGGTCACCGCCGAGCTGCGCGAGGAGGTGGCGGCCCTGCGGGCCCGCACGGAGAGCCTGGTCGAGGAGCTGCGCAGCACCCTCGGTGAGCTCGGTGGTCTGCTCGGCGGGGCGAAGTCGACCGTCGAGCACGTCCTGCGCACGGCCTCGGACCTCGACGAGGTGGGCCGTCGCATCGCGGCGCACGACCAGCGGACCGCGGCCGCTCAGCCGGCCGCGGCCAGCGCCCCGCTCGAGGCGACGAGCGCCCCGGACCGCTCGGAGGACCGGGACGACCGGGACGACCGGGACGAGGCCCCTGCCGTCACCCCTGCGCAGACGCCCCGGGCGATGGAGGCCGTCCAGCTCGTGGGGGACCAGTCCACTCCCGAGCCCACACCTGAGCCCACCCCCGCGGTCGTGGCGGACGAGAGCTCCGCGGAGCAGGTCAGCACGGCCGGGTCCGTCGACGCCGACGACTTCTCCCCGCGCTTCGACATCGACCTGGGCGACTCGGCCCCGGACCTCACCCGCGACCTGGGGGGCGACCCCGGCGGCGAGCTCTTCGAGCCCCAGGAAACCCCGCGCACCACCGTCGAGCAGGAGCAGCGTCCCCTCGGGTGGCTCTTCCGCGGGGTCTGACGACCGCTCGGGCACGACACAGGACGACACAGGACGACGCCACGGGTCCGACCCGCGGCGTCGTCCTGTGTCGTCGTGCGTGAGCGACGTCTGGGCCGTGCGCGGGCGACGTCTGGGCCGTGCGCGGGCGACGTCTGGGCCGTGCGCGGGCGACGTCTGGGCCGTGCGCGAGCGACGTCTCGGCGGTCAGGAGCAGCGGGGGGCCACGGCGTCGCCGATCGGGCGGATGCTGACGCTGTCGACTCCGGTTCCGAGGGGGACGGGCTGGAAGAGCTCCATGCGGATCCGACGGGTCGAGTCGGCCTCGAAGCAGGACCACCGCCCGGTCACCACGGCGATCAGCTTGCCGCTGCGACCGCGCAGGATCGCCTGCACCAGGGCACGCGGGATGTCCTCCTCGCCCACCTCGACGGTGGCACGCACCACGGTCTGGTCCTGCTGGATCACGAAGTCGGTGGCCCGCGCGTTGACTTCGGCGCCGCCGGCGGCCCCCTCGCTGCTGCTCGGGGACGGGCTGCCGGAGGGCTTCTGCGCCCAGGCGAGGCGTGAGTAGGTGAGCTCGACGTCGTCGATGCGGTCCGACCCCTCGCCGACGGCGAAGTAGAGACCGAACTCCTCACCGGGCGCCAGGGACTGCACCGTGCAGCAGGAGCTGTCGCCGCCCATCGAGGACGTGCCGTAGGTGCCCAGGACCTCGCCGTGCTCGTCCCGCGCGGTCATGGTGACCTCGGCGGTGCGCAGGTCACGGTCGGTGTCGTTGCGCACGATGACCGAGACCAGGCCGTCGGTGACCGACCACTCGGCGGTCTCCAGGACGGTGGGGAGCGCGGCGTACGACGCGTCGACGGACGGCTCGACGACCTCGGCGCCCTCGAGCTGGGCGCGCAGGTCGCTGCACCCGCTCGAGCCGATCGCGACCGCGACCGCGGCGCACGCCAGACCGAGTCGTCGCACTGTCTGCCCCTGTTCCCGGCCGGTCAGCCGTGGTCGGTCCTCACCGGCCGCGATGTCGGCCGAGTCACGCTGCACGTTGTTCCCGAGAGGTGTGAGCCTAAACCGATCGCGGTATAAGCCCCTGCGTCGACGGCGGCAGCAGTCGGCCAGCAGACGACATGAGCAGCAGACGACATGGGGGTGCCGTGGCACGGCTCGAGGTCCACGGTGCACCCGACGAGCGGGCACCCGACGAGCACGCACCCGACGAGCAGAACGCGCAGCCGGGCGAGGAGGGCCGGACCGGCTCCGACGAGGGTCGTGCGGCACGCGGGGCCCTGTGGTTCGCCACCAACGGCATCGTCGTCAAGGGCGCCCAGACCCTCGTGCTGCTCACGTTGGCGGCGACGCTGGCCCCCTCCGCCCTCGGCCTCGTGGCGCTCGGCACCCTGGTCGTCAACGTGTCGGCGATCCTCGGCAACCTCGGCACGTCCGGGGCACTGGTCTACTGGCGCGGTGACGTGCGGGCCGCGGCCCGCACGGCGGTCACCATCGGCCTCGTGAGCGCCTCGGCCATGACGCTCCTCCTCTGGTTCACCGCACCGGCCCTCGCCACCGCCCTGCGTGCCGAGGACGGCGGCGCCGCCGTGATCCGCGGGCTGGTCGTCACCCTGCCCGCCCTGGCCGTCGCGGCGGTCACCCAGGAGCTCCTGCGTCGCGAGCTGCGCTTCCTGCGCCGCATCGTGCCGGAGGCGACCGGCGCGGTGGTCGGTGCGGTGGTCGCGATCGTGCTCGCCACCCAGGGGCTGGGCGTGATGTCGCTGGTCGCCGGCCAGGTGGTGCAGGGCGTCCTGACGCTGCTGCTGGCCTGGGTGGTGCACCCGCCGGTCCTGCCGGGCTGGGACTCCGCCAGCGCCCGCGGGCTGCTGTCCTACGGCGCCCCCTTCGCCGGGGCCAACCTCCTCGAGGTGCTCCAGCTCAACGTCGACTACCTCCTGGTCGCCCGCGTCCTCGGCGCGGTCGCGCTCGGCCAGTACTCCCTGGGCTTCCGCATCGCCTACATGCCCTACGTCCTGCTCGTGCTCGTCGTGACCGGCGCGGCCTTCCCCTACCTCTGCCGGCGTCGCGGCGAGAGCGTGGGGCACGCCGCGGAGGTGGTCCTCACCGTCCTCACCGCGCTGCTGGCGCCGCTGTGCGTGCTGAGCGTGCTGGCACCCGAGCAGCTGATGCTGCTCGGCACCAAGTGGGCCGACGCCGTCTCCGTGCTCGCCGCGATGGCGCTGTTCTCCTGGGTGCTCGGCCTGACCCAGGCCATCCAGGTGGCGCTCAACGCCTCCGGCCTGCCCGGGGTCGCGATGCGGCTGCGCCTGATGCACCTCGCGGGCCTGTCGCTCGCGCTGCTGGTGGTGGTCCGCTCCGGTGTCGTCGCCGTGGCCTGGACCCAGACGGTCGTCACGACCGCCACGGCGGTCGTCGCGGTGCTCGTGGCCACCCGGCTGGTCGCCGGCTTCGACCCGGTGCGCTGGCTCCGCTCGCTGTGGCCGGTGGCCCTGGCCAGCGGCGTGGCCGTGCTGGCCCTGCTGGTCGTCGACGCCGTCGGGGACGGTCTGGGCCTGGCGGAGGTCTCGGTGGTGCGCACGGTCCTGCTCGGCCTCGCGGTCCTGACGACGTACGCCGCCACGCTGTGGGTCACCCGCTCGACCCAGGTGCGTGCCGCCTGGTCCGTCGTGAGGGACGCCTCGTGAGGCCGCAGGTGCGGGCGGTGGCCCGTGGGCTGCGTCCGGTCCGGCGCACCGTGCGTCGCCTCCGCCACGAGCAGCCGCTGACCCTCATCGGCTGGCACCGCATCGACGACCGCCACACCGACGGGCTCTCGACCACCGAGGCGGGCTTCGAGCGCCACCTCGACCTGCTCGAGGAGCGCGGTGCCCGCGTCCTGCCACTCATGGAGGCGGTCGAGCGCCTCGCGCTGGGCTCGCTGCCGTCGCGTGCTGTGGCGCTCACCTTCGACGACGGCTACGCCAGCGTCGTGGAGACCGCGTGGCCGATGCTGCGCAAGCGGGACATGCCCGCGACGCTGTTCGTCTGCTCGGAGTACCTCCCCGGCAGCGAGCGCTTCGACTGGGACACCCGCGAGTCGATCCACGAGCGCCACCGGCTCGCCACCGCTCAGCAGGTCGCCGACGCGCACGCCGAGGGCCTCGACATCGGCTCGCACACGCGCACCCACCCGTGGCTCCCCGCCCTCGACGACCGGGCTCTCGAGCGGGAGCTGGTGGAGTCGCGGGAGGTCATCGGCGACCTCCTGCGCGCACCGGTCCGCAGCCTGGCCTACCCGACCGGCGGCTGGGACCGGCGCGTCCGCGCCGCTGCGGCCCGCGCCGGCTACACCGCGGCGGTCACCGTCAGCAAGGGCACCAACCGCCGCCGGACCCACCCCCTGTCGCTGCACCGGGCGTTCGTCCCGGAGGAGACCGACGACCTCGACCTGCTGCTCGACGGCGCCTACGGCTTCCTGCGGCCCGTCGACGCCGTACGCCGGCCCCGGGAGGTGTCGTGAGCCACCCCGTGATCCCGCACATCGTCCCGGTCCCGGTGCCGTGGACGTCCCGGGTCCTGCTGCCGGTCGCGCTCGTGCTCACCGGCATCGTCCTCGGCCTGGCCACCGGCCACGCCCCGATGATGGTGGGGGCGGGGCTGCTGGGACTGACCGCCACCGGCCTGATGCTGCTGCGGCTCGACGTCGCGGTCATGGTCTTCGTGGTGGCCTCGCTCTTCGAGGGCTACCTCAGCCAGGTCGAGCCGATGGCGACCAAGCTGCTCTCGGCGGTCGTGGTCGGCAGCTGGGTGCTGATGCGCTGCCGTCGCGAGAGCGTGGGCATGCACCGGGTCCCCGTGGTCCTGGCGGGGATCGCCCTGTGGTGGGTGCTGCTGGTGTCGACGCTGGTCAACGCGCCGGTGGGCGCCGCCGGCATCCTGCTGCGGTGGGCCGGGTTCCTGGCGGTCATGGTGGTGCTCGTCGACGTGCTCCTGCGGCGGATCCTCCGACCGGAGGACCTCGCCCGCACCTACGTCCTGGCCGCCACGGCGGCGGCGGCCGTGGGCCTGCTCGCGATGAGCACGGCCGAGGACCCGCGTGCTGCCGGGCCGATCGCCGACGCCAACGACTTCGCCTTCTACCTCCTCCCGGCGCTGCCGCTGGCCATGGCGCTGCGACGTCCGGGTCCGGTGCCGAGTCGCTGGGACCTCGCGGCCGCCGTCGTCACCGTCGGCATGGTGGCCACCGTCTCGCGCGGCGCGATGCTCGGGCTGGGCGTGATGCTCGTCGTGGCGCTGCTCTCGCGCCAGGTCCGGCTGCGTGACCTCGTCGGGCTCGCGGGCGTGCTGCTGGCCGCGGCGTCGGTCCTGGCGGTGTGGCAGCGCGAGCTGGTGATGGACAGCCTGACCCAGAAGACCGCGATCGCGGGCCAGAACGTCTCCGAGCGCTTCTACCTCTGGGACGCCGCGGCGCGCATGGTGCTCGACCGTCCCCTCCTCGGGCACGGGCCGGGGTCCTTCGCCGCCGAGCACGCCTGGTTCGCCTCCCGGCTGCCCGTCGACACGCGCAACGACCTCGACGTCGCGCACAACACCTACCTCGAGGTCGCCGCCGAGGCCGGCTTCGTGGGGCTCGCGGTGTTCCTCGTGCTGCTCCTCGTCGGGCTGTCCGGAGCCTGGGCGGCCTGGCGGGCCGGGTCGCGCGTGGGTCGCATCGGGGCGGCGGTCGTGGCGGGTCTCGTCGGCACCTCCGTGGCGGCCTGCTTCGTCACTGAGCAGTTCTTCCTGCCGCTGTGGCTGCTGGTCGCGCTGGGCGGGGTCCTGCCCCGACTGGCCGACGACGGCCCTCGCCCCCGGACCGTGGGGGCCCCGTGAGGGTCGTCCAGGTGCTGACCCAGTCCGGTGGGGGGCCGGTCGACCACGCCGTCGAGGTCGCCGTCGGTCTCGCCGGCCGGGGGATCGACTCCCACGTCGTCGCGCCACCCGACGTACGCCGCCGGGTCGGTGGGTCCGCCGGCATCACCTGGCACGACCAGGAGGCGACCTCCAAGCGCGACCTCGCCGGTCTCGCCGGCCTCGCCCGGCTGCTGCGCTCCCTGGCACCCGACGTGCTCCACCTGCAGGACCGCCGGGCCGGCTGGGTCGGGCGCGGCCTGGCGCGCAGCCTGCCGAGGACCGCGGTCGTCTACACGCTGCACGGTGTCGCCGACGGGCTCAGCGACCACGTGGCCGGCAACCTGCTCGCGGACCGCCGACGGCGACGCGACCGGCTGTACTACCTGCACGGGGAGCGCTGGATCACGCGGTGGGGAAGGGCGCGTGTGGTCAGCCCGAGCCGCGCGGTCGCCGACTTCGCGGTCCACCACGTCGGCCTGGACCCCTCCCGCGTCCACGTCGTGCCCAACGGCGTGGACGCCGACCGCTTCCTTCCGGGGCCCCAGGCACCGTCCCAGACCTCGTCCCGGGCTCCGAGCGGGACAGGGGCGCGACCGCGCCTGGTCTGGCTCGGCGGACTGGTCCCGGTCAAGCGGGCCGACGTGCTGGTCGAGGCCGTCGCACTGATGCGCGAGGACGTCGAGGTGCTCGTGGCCGGGGACGGCGAGCTCGCCCCCGAGATCCGCGCCCTCGTGGCGGACCGGCTCCCGGAGCCCGTGCGCGAGCGGCGCACGGTGACCCTGCTCGGGCACGTCACCGATCCCGCCCCGCTGCTCCAGCAGGCCGACGGGTTCGTGCTGACCTCGGCCGCGGAGAGCTGCCCGATGGCGTTGCTGCAGGCGATGGCGACGGGGCTCCCCGCGGTCGCCACGGCGGTGGGGGGCGTCCCGGAGGTGTGGGGGCCCGTCGCCCCGGACCTCCTCTGCCCACCGGGGGACCCACGGGCACTCGCCGCTGCGCTGGACACCCTGGTGGCCGACCCGACGCTGCGTGCCGACCTCGGTGCCCGGGCCCGCGAGCGGGTCCTGTCGACCTACACCACCGAGCACTGCCTGGAGGGGCTGCTGCGGACCTACGCGACGGCGCGCGCGGAGCGGACGCGATGAGGGTCCTGCAGGTCGTCGCCGAGCTGGGGACCGGCGGTGCCGAGGCGGTCGTCCTCGGCCTCGCGGAGGGGATGGCCGCCCGCGGTCACCGGACCTGGGTCGCCAGCGACCGCGGGTGGCGGGTGCCGCTGCTGGCGGAGGTCCCCGGCGTCGACCACGTCCGCGTGCCCCTCGCACCCAGCGGCCCGGTCGCCCTCGCGGCGAGCGCGGCCCGGCTGCTGGCCTGGGCGCCGGGACGACCCGTGGACCTCGTGCACGCCCACAACATCCGGGCCACCCTCGCCGCCCACCCGGTGGCCAGGGCCCGCCGGGCCCCCCTGGTCACGACCGTCCACGGCCTCGCGGTGCAGGACTACCCCCGGGCCGTGCGGGTGCTGCGCCGCTGCAGCGACCTGGTGGTCGCGGTGTCCGACGCGGTGGCCGAGGACCTGGAGCGTGCCGGTCTGCCGACGGCGCGGATCCGGGTCGTCGAGAACTCCGTGAGCGCTCCCGCCGCACGTCCTGACGACGCTGCGCACCTGCCGGACCTCCCGCACCTCCCGGCCTCCGGTCCGGTCGTGCTGTGCGCGGCACGGATGACCGCGCAGAAGCGCCAGGACCTGCTGCTGCGCGGCTGGGCGGCGCGCGAGCACCGGACCGGTCACCTGCTGCTCGCCGGCGACGGGCCCGAGCGTGCGCGGCACGAGGCACTGGCCCGCGAGCTCGGCCTGGGCGCCGACGTCACCTTCCTCGGCGACCGGGACGACGTGGGGGCGCTGCTGAGCCGGGCCGACCTGCTGGCGCTGCCCTCGGACTGGGAGGGACTGCCGATCGGGGTGCTGGAGGCGCTCGCGGCCGACGTCCCCGTCCTGGCCTCCGCGGTCGGCGGTCTGCCCGACCTCGACGACGTGCTGGCGCTCGTCCCCTCCGACGGCGACGACCGGGAGCTCGGCGAGCGGTGGGGGAGGGCGCTGGACCGTGAGCTGGCCGGGACCGCGAGCGAGGAGCAGCGGCAGCGGGCGGCGCGCGGTCGCGCGCTGGTGGACACGCGTTTCTCCCCCGACCGGATGGTCGAGGCGTACCTCGCCCTGGACGAGGCACTGGTCACGTCCACCTACCGGTGAGTTTACCTGCGTCGGAGCACGGGTATTCACCGTCCGTCAGAGGAAAGGACGGCGCTCGGGCCACCGTCCGTGGTCCTCGCGCCGGGGGGCGCCGACACGGTCCGTGTCACGGCCCCTGCGTGGGATCGCACGCCAATGCGCCACGGTGGCGCTGAGTCGAATGGGGCGACACGCACATGGAAGGTCGGCACGTCGGAGCGGTGCTGTGGCGCCAGTGGCCCATCGCGTTGCTGGTGACGGTGCTCACCGGGGCCGCGGTGGCCGTGGGGGTCATGATGGCGCCCAAGACCTACACCGCGACCGCGGAGATCTCCGCACTGTCCTCGGTCCAGGGCAGCAACGACGACCAGGACTCGCTGCGCAGCACGCTGGGCGAGCTGGCCAACTCCCGCGAGGTGGTGGCCGACGTCGAGGCCGAGCTCGGCGGCGCCCGCAGCGGCGACGAGCTGCGCCGCTCCATCGCCGGCCGCTGGGTCGAGGGCACCGTGCTGGTCGAGATCAGCGTCGACGACCGCGACCCCGAGATGGCCGCCCGGATCGCCAACCTGACCTACGCCGCGCTCACCCGCAACGACCCCAGTCGGGGCGGCCTGCGCTACACCCTCAGCAACCCGGCCAACCCGCCGGTGACCTACAGCAGCCCCAACCTCCTCTTCGCGATCCTCGTCGGCACGATGGTCTCCCTCGTGCTCGGCGCCGCCGCGGCGCTCGCGCGTGACCGCCGCACCTTCCGCATCACCACGGCGGCCGACCTCGAGTCCGTGGTCACCGCCCCGGTCCTCGGCCACGTCCACCCGCCCCGCGAGCCCAGCCTGCTGGCGATGTACGCCGGGACGCCGGACGCCGACGTGTTCCGCCGCCTGCGCATCTCCATCGAGGCCGAGGCCAGCGACGAGCCGGCCAGCCTGGTGGTCGTGACCGGTGTCGGGGACGGCGACCTCAACGCGTGGCTGGCGGCGAACCTCGCCATCTCCACCGCGCAGGTCGGTCGCCGCACGCTGCTGGTCGACGCGCGGATGGGTGCCGGCGCGGCGCGCCAGACCGGCACCGAGCCCGGGACGCCGGGCCTGTACGAGGTCCTGCGCGGCACCCCGCTGGTCCGCGCGCTCAGCCCCGGACCCGTCCACGGCCTCGACGTCCTGCCGTCGGGGTCCTGGGGCGCGGAGTCCCACGCCCAGCTGCTGGAGACCAGCTTCGCCAGCATGGCCGAGGAGGCCCAGGAGCACTTCGACGTCGTGGTCGTGATCGCCAGCCCGACCACGGTCAACGACGACGCCGTGACGATGGGCGCGCGCGGAGCGGTCGTGCTCGCCGTGCCCGAGGGCGCGCTCTCGCCCGAGCAGCTGCGCCGGACCTCCTACCGCATCGGGGCCGTGGGAGCGCGCCTGCTCGGCACCGTGCTCGTCGGTCGCGGCAAGGACTGGGGCAAGGCCCGCTCGCGCGGCCGCGCCCAGGACGCCGAGCCCGACTGGGCCGGCCTGGAGCCCGGAGGGGCGAGCTGAGCCCCCCGCCACGGCGCCCCCACGGACGACCACGGATCCTCCACGCCTCCGTCCCCACCTCCGAGGGCACCGCCGTCGCGCTGATGGGCTACGTCCGCGAGCAGGTGGCCCGCGGGTGGGGCGTCAGCGTGGTGTGCCCCTCCGACGGGTGGCTCGGGTTCGAGGCCCGGGCCGCCGGTGCGCACGTGCAGTGGTTCGACGCCACCCGTGAGCCCGGCCGCAGCGCCCTGTCGGAGACGAGGCGCTTCGCCAGGATCGTCGACGACCTCGATCCCGACCTGGTGCACCTGCACAGCTCCAAGGCCGGACTCGTCGGCCGGCTCGCGGTCCGCGGGCGCCGACCCACCCTCTTCCAGCCGCACGGCTGGTCCTTCCTCGCCGGATCCGGCCTCACCTCGAAGGCGGCGCTGCGCTGGGAACGCTTCGCCTCGCGCTGGACCGGCCAGCTGGTCTGCGTCGGGGAGGGCGAGGCCGACGTCGGCCGCCGCCACGGCGTGACCGCGCCCTTCGCCGTGGTCCCCAACGGGGTCGACCTGGAGAAGTTCACCGTCCGTGGGCCCGTCGACCGGGTCCTCACGCGTGTCGAGCTGGGCATCGACGAGGCGCCGACCGCCGTCTGCGTCGGACGCCTGAGCCCGCAGAAGGGTCAGCACCTGCTGCTGCGGGCCTGGCCCAAGGTCACCGCCCGGGTGCCGGGAGCCCAGCTGGTGCTGGTCGGGGACGGTCCCGACGAGGCCGAGCTCCGGGCCCGGGCGAGGTCGCTCGAGGGCGTGCGCTTCGTCGGCGTGCGCACCGACGTGCCTCGCTGGCTGGCCGCCGCCAACGTGGTGGTGCTGCCGTCGGCGTACGAAGGGGCGGCGCTGGCGCCGATGGAGGCGATGGCCAGCGGACGCAGCGTGGTCGCCACGCGCGTCGAGGGCATCCAGGAGTCGTTGCCGTTCGAGTGCGGCGAGCTGGTCGCCCCCGGCGACGTCGACGCGCTGGCCCGGGCCGTCGCGCTGCGGCTCTCCCGTCCGGCGCTGGCCGACCTGGAGGGGCGGCGTGGCCACGTCCACGTGCAGAAGCACCGGGACGCGGCCACGGCCGCCCGGACCGTCAGTCAGCTGTCGCTGAGCCTGCTGGCTGCGCAGCGGCGGTGAGCATGCTGATGACCTCGGGCCGCTTGCGCGCCGGGTCGTGGCGGAACGTGCCGAGCGTGCGCACCAGGATCTTGGCGTCGGTCCACAGCGACCAGTTCTCGATGTAGTAGTTGTCGGCGCGCACGCGGTCCTCGATGGAGGTGTCGCCGCGCAGCTTGTTGACCTGCGCCCAGCCGGTCAGCCCGGTGGCGACCCGGTGCCGGTCGCGGTACTCCTCGAGGGACTCGGAGAACTGCTGCACGAAGAACGGCCGCTCGGGTCGCGGGCCCACCAGCGACATGTCGCCGCGCAGGATGTTCCACAGCTGCGGCAGCTCGTCGATGCCGGTGCGACGCAGGAACTTCCCGACGCGGCCCAGGCGGGGGTCGTGGTCGGCGTTCCACGTCACGTTGGCCTCGGCCGTGGTGGCGGGGATGGTCCGCAGCTTCAGCAGCTCGAAGGTGCGGCCACCGCGGCCGACGCGCTCCTGGCGGAACAGGACGCCCGAGCGGGTCTCGAGGTGCAACAGCCCGGCGGCGACCGCGAGCAGCGGCGAGAGCACCACCAGGGCGGCGAGCGACAGCACGACGTCGAAGGCCCGCTTGGCCAGCACCTGGCCGGGCTGGGCACGGAAGCGGTGCAGGCGCACCAGGGTGGTGTCGCGCACGACCTCGAGGCTGCGCGCCCGGTCGTGGCCGAGCAGCTGGAAGTAGCGCGGGACCACGAAGACCTGGCGCTGGTTGAGCTGGCACCACCGCACCAGGGACAGGGTCCGCTGGTCCTCGGCGGCGCCGAAGGCGAAGATCACGTCGTCGACCGACAGGTCGCGCAGCACGGCCGGCAGTCGGTGCGTCGGGCCCAGCAGGGGAGCGCTCAGCGTGCGCGGGTCGACGTCGTCGTCGACGAACCCGAGCGGCCGCAGCCCCAGGGCCGGGTCGGCGCGCAGGGCGGACACGAGCTCCCGGCCGACCTTGTCGGTGCCGACCACCACGACCCGGTGCGCCAGGACGCCGGTGCGACGCAGGTGGCGGACCGTGGCGTAGGCGAGGCTGCGGGAGACGATCAGGGCCCCCAGCATGGCCACCGCCGTGACGGCGGCGCCGATGATCGACTCGCCCACCGTCCTGGCCCCCGAGACGTCGAAGGCCATCAGCAGGACGCCGCCGGTGAGGGCGACGAAGGCCAGTGCCGGCAGGTCCTCGAGCACCGAGAGGACGAGGCGGGAGCGGTTGAGGTGCAACGCTCCCGCGACGACCAGGGCGCCGAGGACGGCCCCTGCGGTGGCCAGCGGTGCGAGGTGCCCGCCGACGAGCACGGCGAGCACGAGCGCGACCAGGTCGGTCGCGACGAGTGCTGGTGTGATGGTGGTGGTCCGGCGCTGTGTGCGCGCTGCGGTCATGCGTGTGCCCCCATGGTGTTGCGTGCCCCCTGTCATCGGTGTCGGAGGATCGCCCCGACCGAGGCGATGCTTCCCCGCGGCGGGAGCCCTCAATCGCCTGGTGGGGTGAAGTCCTCGTAGGCTCCGCCGGTGACCAGCGCTCAGCCCCCGCAGACCGCGAGATCGCTCGCGGCGATGGCCCGGTCGCTGGTGGGTGAGTGGGGTCTCACGCCGGATCCCGACGAGGACTGGGGCCGGTCCTCCCACGTCGTGCCCGTGCGCACCGCGGACGGTGTCCCCGCCGTGCTGAAGGTCGCGACGGCGGACCCCGGGACCGAGCACGCGGCGCTCGCGCTGCAGCACTGGGGCGGTCGCGGCGCCGTCCGCCTGCTGCGGGCCGACCCTCGTCGCCGCGCCGTGCTGCTCGAGCGGCTCGAACGGCGCGACCTGACGCAGGACTGGGACGTGCACGCCTGCGAGGCCGTCGCCGACCTCTACCGGCTGCTGCACGTCCCCGCCCCGCCGCAGCTGCGGCCGCTGACGGAGCACGTCGGTCGTCACGTCGACCGACTCGCTGCACTGCCCCGCGACGCGCCGCTGCCCCGTCGCATGGTGGAGCAGTGCCTGGCCCACCTGCGCGACCTCGGCGCCGACACCGCCAGCACCGGGACGCTGGTGCACGGGGACCTCCACTACGGGAACGTCTTGGCCGACACCACCGGAGAGTGGGTCGCGATCGCTCCGCAGGCGCTGAGCGGTGACCCGCACTGGGAGCCGGCTCCGTTGCTGTGGAACAGGCTGGAGGAGGCCGAGGGCGACGTACGTCGGACGGTGCGGGTGCGCTTCGAGACCGTCGTCGACGCGGCCGGCCTGGACGAGGACCGGGCCCGGGCCTGGGCGGTGGTGCGGCTGGTGCTCAACGCGTTCTGGTCGGTGCGCTCGGAGCGGCCGGACCCGGCGTACGTCACCCGGATGCTCACGGTCCTCAAGGCGGTGCAGTCGTGACTACGGACCGTACGCAGGCGACGCCCACGCGCAGCCTGCTCGCGGGCGGCTACCGAGGGGCCACCATCGGCTCCTTCGCGCTCGTCTTCCTCGCGGCCTTCGAGGCGCTGGCCGTCGCCACCGTGATGCCGACGGTCAGTCGCGAGCTCGACGGCCGGGCGTGGTTCGCGGCGGCCTTCTCCGCCGCCCTCGCGGCCAGCCTCGTCGGCATGGTCGTGGTCGGGCTCTGGGCGGACCGTCGCGGGGCGGTGCGACCCCTGCTGGCGGCGGTGGCGCTGTTCGGGCTCGGCCTGCTCGCCGCCGGGCTGGCCCCGACGATGCCGGTGCTGGTCGCGGGACGCGTGCTGCAGGGCCTGGGCGGCGGCGGCCTCACGGTCGCGCTCTACGTCCTCGTCGCGCAGGTGTACGACGACGTCGACCGTCCGCGCATCCTCGGTGCCTTCGCGGCCGCCTGGGTGCTCCCGGGGATCGTCGGGCCCTTGGCCGCGGGACTGGTCGCCGACACCGTCGGCTGGCGCTGGGTGTTCCTGGGGGTCCTCGTCCTCACCGGCCTCGCCCTGGCGCTGCTCGTGCCGTCGCTGGCCGAGGTCGAGCCACCGGCGCCGAGCCCACCGGTCCCCGGCGGGCTGCGCCGGGTCGCCCTGGCCGCGGCCGTGTCCGCGGGCCTGCTGACGCTCAACGCCGTGGCCGGCCTGCCCCGCGTGGTGGCCTGGCCGCTGAGCGTGCTGGCGCTGGGGGTCGCCCTGGCGTCGCTGCGTCCCCTGCTGCCTGCGGGCACGCTGCGCGGTGCGCGCGGGCTGCCCGCCGTCGTCGCGCTGCGGGGCGCGGTCGGCGCGACGTTCTTCGCCACCGAGGCCTACCTGCCCTACCTCCTCCAGGAGCAGTACGACGCCGGGCTGGCGACCAGCGGCCTGGTCCTGACCGCGGCGACCCTGGGGTGGGCGGGCGCGTCCCAGGTCCAGGCGCGCCTCGGTGCGCGGCTCAGCGACGAGGGTGCGCTCCGCACGGGGGCGCAGGGGCTGGCCGCCGGGGTGGTGCTGATCCTCGTCGTGGCCGCCCTGGACCTCCCAGGGGCGCTCGTGGTGGCGGGCTGGCTGGTGGCTGCGGCCGGCATGGGGCTGATGTACCCCCGCATCACCCGCGCGGTGCTCGCCCGCAGCGACGAGCGCGAGCGGGGGACGTCCTCGGCGGCGGTGACCCTGGCCGACGCGGTCGGTGCGGCGGCCGCCGTCGCGCTGGCGGGGCTCCTCTTCACGACCGTCGGCACGGCCGTGGACCGGGAGGCGTTCGTGGCCGTCCTGCTCCTCACCTCGGTGCTCGGCGCCGGTGCCGTGGCGGTGTCGCGCCGGGTCTGAGGACCGGCGCACTGCTGCCCAGGGTCCTGCCCGCCCGGGACCTTCGCCCCATCCCTCCCGGGGGTCCCGGACGGAGGGTGGAGATGAGCCCGCGGACCGATCGCGGAGCCACCGACGCAGGAGAGGGAGCAGGTCATGCGCAAGAAGGTCCTGGTGCTGGGCGGCAACTTCGGCGGCCTCACCGCCGCGCTGGCGGTCAAGCACGAGCTCGACGGGACGTCGACGTCACGGTCGTGTCCAAGGACGACCAGTTCCTCTTCAACCCCAGCCTCATCTGGCTGCCGTTCGGCAAGCGCGACCGGGGCGACCTGACCTTCCCCATCGGGCCCACGCTGGAGAGCCACGACGTCGCCTTCGAGCACGTCGCCGCCGCCGGGGTCGACGCCGACCACCACCAGGTCACGCTGACCGACGGCCGCACGCTTGACTACGACTACCTCGTCATCGCCACCGGCTACCGCAACAACGACGACGTCGTCCCCGGCTACCGCGAGAACGCGGTCACCATCACCACGCTGTCCGATGCCGAGCACGCGGGCACTGCCTGGCAGCGCTACCTGGAGGACCCCGGTGACATCGTCATCGCCGCGACCCAGGGCGCCGGCTGCTTCGGCGCGGCCTACGAGTTCCTCTTCAACACCTCCTACCAGCTGCGCAAGGCGGGGCTGCACAAGGACGTGAGGCTCAGCTACGTCACTAGCGAGCCGTTCCTCGGCCACTTCGGCATCGGCGGGCTCCCGCACGGTGAGCAGCTGCTGAGGATGTTCTTGAAGAAGGAGGGCATCACCGCCCACCTCGACGTCGGCATCGACCACGTCGCCTCGGACGCGATCGTGCTCGGCGACGGCACCGAGCTGCCGTCGGCGTACTCGATGGTGGTGCCGCCGTTCCTCGGCCAGGAGTTCCTGCTCAGCAGCGGGCTGACCGACGAGAAGGGCTACGTGAAGGTCCGCGACACCTACCAGACCGAGAAGCACGACGACGTCTACGCCGTCGGGATCGCGGCCGCGGTCGACGTGCCGTGGCAGACCCCGACGCCGGTGGGCATCCCCAAGACCGGCTTCCCGACCGAGGCGATGGCCCACACCGCCGCCCAGAACATCGCCGCCCAGAACATCGCCGCCCAGGTGCGCGGCGAGGTGCCGACGCACGAGAAGGCGTTCGGTGACATCAAGGCGATCTGCGTGATGGACGCGGGCAACAACGGCGTGGTGATCCTGGCCGACAAGATGCTGCCGCCGCGCAAGCACGGGGTGCTGATCCCCGGCCCGCAGGCGCACCTGATGAAGCTGGGCTTCGAGAAGTACTTCATCTGGAAGATGAAGCACGGCTACGTCCAGCTGCCCTGACCCGTCAGGGGAGCGGAGCCACGCGGGAACCAGGGGGACCGCGAGGGAAGACGTGGGGGAGGATGTGCCGGTGGCACACCTCCTCTCCGTCAACGTCGGTCGGCCCCGCGAGGCCGACTGGGCCGGCATCGGACGCACCTCGATCGACAAGACCGCGCTGACCGGGGCGGTGCGCGTGGGTCGTCTGGGGCTGGACGGCGACGAGGTCTCCGACACCCGTCACCACGGCGGGCCGGACCAGGCGGTCTACGCCTTCGCCCGCGAGGACCTCGACCACTGGGAGGGCGAGCTCGGCCAGCCGATCCCCGACGGGCAGTTCGGGGAGAACCTCACCACGGTCGGCATCGACGTCAACGAGGCGGAGATCGGCGAGCGCTGGCAGGTCGGCGAGGTCCTGCTCGAGGTGCGCTCGGTCCGCACCCCCTGCAACGACTTCAAGGTGTGGATGGGCCGCACCGGCTACGACAGCACCGCCTGGGTACGCCGCTTCGCGCAGGTCGCCCGCCCGGGGCCGTACCTCCGGGTGCTCGGGGAGGGCGTGCTGCGCGCCGGCGACGACCTCACCGTCGTGCACCGGCCCGGTCACGGGGTCACGGTGAGCACCATGTTCCGTGCGCTGAACACCGACCACTCGCTGCTGCCGCGGCTGCTGGACGTCCCGGACCTGCTGCCGAAGGCCCGGGAGAAGGCCGAGACCTACCTCGCCGCTCGCTGACCGGTCCCGCGATCGGCGCATCTTGGTGCGTGGGTTGCTACGCGCGAGTAGGCAAAGTGACATAGGTTACGAGCCACACCCGGCGCCGGAGGGGGCGCCGGGAGTCCCGCCGCACTCTCGTACAGGAGCGACATGCCCGCCAACAGAGACGCCAGCTTCGTCGACGACCTCGCCCAGAACGTCGCCGTCCTCTTCCTCGACCGCGTCGAGACCTCACCGCAGGCCGAGGCCTTCCGCTTCCCCGTCGGCGAGGCCTGGGAGTCGGTCACCTGGAAGCAGGCCGGCGACCGCGTCAGCCGTCTCGCCGCGGGCCTGCTCTCGCTGGGCCTGACCAGCGAGCAGCGCGTCGGCATCGCCTCCGGCACCCGCTACGAGTGGATCCTCGCCGACCTGGCCGTCATGTGCGCCGCCGGTGCGACCACCACGGTCTACCCGACGACCAACGCCGAGGACACCGCCTACATCGTCGGTGACTCCGAGTGCCAGGTGGTCTTCGCCGAGGACGACGAGCAGGTCGCCAAGCTGACCGAGCAGAAGTCCCAGATCCCCACCGTGAAGAAGGTCGTCGTCTTCGACGGCGCGACCGACGGTGACTGGCTGATCAGCCTCGACGACCTCGAGAAGCTGGGCGAGGCCTACCTCGCCGAGCACCCGGGCGTGATCGAGGAGACCGCGAAGTCGATCGCTCCCGACGCGCTGGCCACCTTGATCTACACCTCCGGCACCACCGGCAAGCCCAAGGGCGTGCGGCTGCTGCACCGGGGCTGGGTCTACGAGGGTGCCGCGATCAAGTCGCAGAACATCCTGCACGAGGACGACCTGCAGTTCCTGTGGCTGCCCATGGCCCACTCCTTCGGCAAGGTGCTCCTCTCCACGCAGCTGGCGTGCGGCTTCGCGACCGCCATCGACGGCCGCGTCGAGAAGATCGTGGACAACCTGGGCGTCGTGAAGCCGACCTTCATGGGTGCCGCGCCGCGCATCTTCGAGAAGGCCCACGCGCGCATCGTGACCATGACCGCCTCCGAGGGTGGTGCCAAGGAGAAGATCTTCCAGCAGGCCTTCAAGGTCGGCATCGAGGTCGACAAGCGCAAGCGCGAGGGCAAGAGCATCCCGCTGCCGCTCAAGCTGCAGCACGGCCTGTTCGACAAGCTGGTCTTCAGCAAGGTCCGCGATCGCTTCGGTGGCCGCGTCAAGTTCTTCATCTCCGGCTCCGCGGCCCTCAACGCCGAGATCGCGGAGTGGTTCCACGCCGCGGGCATCCTCATCCTCGAGGGCTACGGCATGACCGAGAACTCCGCCGGCGCGACGGTGAACCACCCCGACGAGTACAAGATGGGCACGGTCGGCCAGGCCTTCCCGGGCTCCGAGGTGCGCATCGGCGAGGGCGGCGAGGTCCAGCTGCGCGGCCCGCACGTCATGGCCGGCTACCACAACCTGCCCGACAAGACCGCCGAGACGCTCACCGAGGACGGCTGGCTGCGCACCGGCGACAAGGGCGAGATCGACGCCGACGGCTTCCTCACGATCACCGGCCGCATCAAGGAGCTCTTCAAGACCTCCGGGGGCAAGTACGTCGCGCCGCCGGCGATCGAGTCGAAGTTCAAGGCGCTGTGCCCCTACGCCAGCCAGTTCATGGTCTTCGGCGCCGAGCGCAACTTCGTCGTCGCGCTGATCACCCTGGACCCCGACGCCATGGCGGGCTGGGCCGAGGAGAACGGCATGGCGGGCAAGTCCTACACCGAGGTCGTGCAGTCGCAGGCGGTCAAGGACATGGTGGCCGGCTACGTCGAGCAGCTCAACGCCAAGCTCAACCGCTGGGAGACCATCAAGAAGTGGGAGATCCTCGACCACGACCTGAGCATCGAGTCCGGCGAGCTGACCCCCTCGATGAAGGTCAAGCGCGCGGTCGTCGAGGGCAACAACAAGGACCTGATCGACAGCTTCTACAGCTGATCGGGTCCCGCTGAGGGTCTGACAGGGACGCCCCGGTCCGTGCACAGCAGGTGCACAGGACCGGGGCGTTCACTGTTCCTATGACCCGAGCGAGCGAGTTCACCGCCCACGGCCACCACGACGGAAACCACGACGGACACCACGACGGCCCCCACGAGGGGGACCTCGAGGACCACGACCTCGGGCTCTCCCACGACCTGCCCCGGATCGCCGAGCGCCAGGGCCTGCTCGGTCGGCGGCGCCTGCTGGCGGCCTTCGGCGGGCTCGGCGCCTCGGCCGCGCTCGTCGCCTGTGGCACCCATCCCTCCACCACCACGATCGAGACCGGTCGTGACGCCGCGGCCGGCGCACCTCCCGCGGGAGGCCCCGGGGGAGGACAGGGTGGCGGACCGGGAGGGACGGGCGCGGAGTCCTCGGTCGAGGTCGCCGAGGGCGAGATCCCCGAGGAGACCGCTGGTCCCTACCCCGGCGACGGCTCCAACGGCGTCAACGTGCTGGCCGAGAGCGGGGTCGTGCGCTCGGACATCACCTCGAGCTTCGGTGACGCCTCCGGGGTGGCCGACGGCGTACCGGTCACGGTGCGAATGAAGGTCTACGACCTCTCCGGCGACGATGCGACGCCGCTCGCGGGCGCGGCGATCTACCTGTGGCACTGCGACGCGGCGGGTGACTACTCGATGTACAGCGAGTCCGTCGTGGACGAGAACTACCTGCGCGGGGTCCAGGTCGCCGACGCCGACGGACGCGTGGAGTTCACCAGCATCTTCCCGGGCTGCTACTCGGGTCGCTGGCCGCACATGCACTTCGAGGTCTACGAGTCCGAGGCTGCCGCCACCAGCTACACCAACAAGCTGCGCACCTCCCAGCTCGCGTTGCCGCAGGACGTGAGCGAGGACGTCTACGCCGACGCCCGGTACTCCGGCAGCGCGGCGAACCTCGCCGCGATCTCCCTGGACTCCGACAACGTTTTCTCCGACGGCTACTCCCTCCAGATGGCGTCGGTCACCGGCTCGGTCGACGACGGCTACACGGTCACCCTCAACGTGCCCGTCTGAGCCACAGCGTGGAGGATGGGTCGGTGCCCTCCTCCCTGCCCGACGGCGAGACCGCCCCCGAGGACGGCTCGCTGCCGCCGGAGGCGCTGCAGGGCGTGGGGACGCGCCCCTTCGGCCTCTACGTGCACGTGCCGTTCTGCGCGGTGCGCTGCGGCTACTGCGACTTCAACACCTACACCGCCGAGGAGCTCGGTCCGGCCACGATCCCCGGCGCCTCGCGGGCGACGTACGCCGACGCCGCCGTCGCCGAGGTCCGCCGGATCCGTGGGGTGCTGGGCGACCGCGACGTGCGCGTCGACACCGTCTTCCTCGGCGGCGGCACCCCGACGCTCCTGCCTCCGGAGGACCTCGCTAGCGTCCTGGCGGCTGCGCGCGACGAGCTCGGGCTCAGTCCCGACGTCGAGGTCACGACCGAGGCCAACCCGGACTCGGTGACCCCGGAGGGGCTGGCCCGTCTGCGGGAGGGCGGGTTCACCCGGATCTCCTTCGGCATGCAGTCGCAGGTCACCCACGTGCTCTCGGTGCTCGACCGCACCCACGACCCGCTGCGGGTGCCGCAGGCCGTGGAGTGGGCCAGGGCCGCCGGGTTCGAGCAGGTCAGCCTCGACCTCATCTACGGCACGCCCGGCGAGTCGTTGTCGGACTGGGAGACCTCGGTCGAGGCGGCGCTGGCCTGCGGGCCCGACCACGTCTCGGCGTACTCCCTCATCGTCGAGGACGGCACCGCGCTGGCCCGCCGCGTCCGCCGCGGCGAGCTGCCGATGCCCGACGAGGACGACCTCGCC
>Ga0310345_10001604_pt1 | contig 24762 bp, 25 predicted proteins | sample HC15DNA20500_MG_FD_204667 | JGI IMG/M metagenome (GOLD analysis project Ga0310345, IMG submission 204667) | Marine microbial communities from station ALOHA, North Pacific Subtropical Gyre - HC15-DNA-20-500_MG | ecosystem: Environmental > Aquatic > Marine > Oceanic | place: Pacific Ocean: North... | reverse complement strand
TGGTTCTGCGCCAATATTTTTGGCTCAGCTATCTGAAAGATTCGGCTGCCCGAATCCGTTTTCGGGCAGGGTCCGAACGATCCGATACGCCCCGTCGACGAGGCGACGAGTTCATGGCACCCACAACTCATCAGGGTGACGGGCGGAACACGCGGCTGGTGGCGCCGCGGTTCAACAGGATTCGAACCGCTTCCACGACGCGTCATCGCAGCCGGGGCTCGCCTCACCCTCGCAGCGGGGCGTCGGCGAACTCGCGCAACCCGGCACCCGGGTCAACAGCCGCCCGGAAGCCCAGCTGCTGCGCCGCTTTCGCCGGATCTGCGACGATGTGGCGGACGTCGCCGCTGCGGTACTGACCGGTGACGACCGGGCTGATGCCGCCGCGCGCGTCGCACAGGGCGGTCGCGACGTCGAGGATCGACACAGGCCTGCCCGAGCACACGTTGTAGGCGTCGAATCCGGCGGTGCCGGCCCCGGTAGCCTCGGCGGCCGCGACGTTGGCCGCGGCGATGTCGTCGACGTGGACGAAGTCGCGCATCTGGCCGCCGTCCTCGAAAACCTTTGGTGCGTCGCCTTTTTCCAGTGAAGACCGGAAGATGGCGGCCACCCCCGAGTACGGGGTGTCGCGTGGCATACCCGGCCCGTAGACGTTGTGGTAGCGCAGCGCGACGACCGATCCGCCCGTCGACTCGGCCCACGCCAGCGCGTAGTGCTCCTGGGCGACCTTGCTGGCGGCATACAGGCTGCGCGGGCGCAGCGGGGCATCCTCGTCGACCAGCACCCAGTCGACCGGCTCGTCGCCGACCGGGCAGCGGTGGTCGAACACCCCGGCATCGAGGTCGGCGCGGCGACGGGGCACCGGATCGACGATCCCGTGCTGCGGGCAGCCGTATCGGCCCTGCCCGTAGACCACCATCGACGACGCCAGCACCAGCCGTCGGCACCCCGCGGCGTACATCTGCGCCAGCAGCACCGTCGTCGCGAAGTCGTTGTGCGATCCGTAGGACGGTGCGTCGGCGGCGTTGACGCCGGCGCCCACCACGGCGGCCTGGTGACAGACGACGTCGACGCCGCGGAGCACTTCGGCCACAGCATCCGCGTCGCGAACGTCGAGCAGCCGGACGTCCGGCGGCGGCTGGGCGCCGTCACCGTGGGCGGCGGGCAGCATCACGTCGACCCCGACCACCTCGTGTCCGGCGGCGGACAGCTGTGCGCCGATGCGGGTTCCGATGAAACCGGCCGCGCCGGTCAGCAGCACCCTCACGGCAGATCGAACGGTAGCTCGACGCCCTGATGGGCAAGACAGTGCTCGCAGTCCCGCTCGGCGGGCACGCCGTCGATGGCCTCGTGCACCAGTTGCTTGAACGGCCCGAGGTTGCGTTCGAACTCGGCGAACACGTCCACCGCGCGCACCCCGGCCCCCGATTCGATGCCCGCGTCCAGATCGGTGACCAAAGCGATGGCCGCGTAACACATCTCGAGCTCCCGGGCCAGCACCGCCTCCGGGTAGCCGGTCATGTTGATCAGGCGGAAACCCTGGTCGGCGAACCAGCGGCTTTCCGCGCGGGTGGAGAACCGCGGACCCTGGATCACCACCATCGCGCCGCCGTCCACGACGCCGGGCAGCCCGGTGACGGCACCGCGCAGCGTCGGGCAGTACGGGTCGGCGAACCCGACGTGGATGCCGCCGGAGTCGAAGTACGTGTCCGACCGGCCCGAGGTGCGGTCGACCAGTTGATCCGGCACCACCATCGCGCCGGGGCCGAGCGCGGGGTCGAGGCTGCCCACTGCGCACGGGCCGAAGATGCGTCGCACGCCGAGCGCGCGCAGCGCCCACATGTTGGCCCGGTACGGCACGGTGTGCGGCGAGAATTCGTGGCTGGAGCCGTGCCGCGGCAGGAACGCCACTTCGTGGTCACCGACGGTGCCGACGGTGATCGGCGCGCTCGGCGGCCCGTAGGGGGTGTCGAGGCTGACGGCGCGGGCGTCAGCACCGAAGAACGTGTAGAAACCGCTACCACCGATCACTCCCAGCATCCGCCCATTGTGGTTCATCGCCCACCGGCGGTGTGCAGGCGCCACGCATGACGGTGTTGTGACAGCAGCGCGCGACACTGGATTGCCCCGGCGATCGCTGAGAGGCTGCACGCGGCCCGTCTGTGCCCATCCGAGAGGTTTCTCCTGCGTCCCCGCCCGCCCGTCTGGCTCGCGCTGCTCGTCGGCGCGTGCGGCGTCCTCGCCGCGCTCGTGCTGCCGGCGGCCCCGGTGCTCACCGAGAGCGTCACGCTGTCCTGGCCGGCCGCCGGGCAGCCGGCACGCTCGACGACGGCTCTGGTGGTGCCGTACCGGCCGGTGGAGCTGACCGCCCAGATCCCCTGCTCGGCGCTCGCCGCGGGCGAACCGCGCACCGTGCTGGCGACCGGGGCGCCCGGCGACGGCATGACGGTGACCGCAGGCCCCGGCGGGGCGGTCCTGCGCGCCGACGACATACAGCTGCCGATCGCGGGTGGACCGGGCCCGCAGTGCACCGCGGTGCTGCACGCCGGGCCGGCCGGCTGGGCGGTGACCGGCGGTGACGGCATCACGGTCCGCGCGGCCGGCCCGGTGCCGCAGGTGTTCGGCTTCCGCACCGAGCTGCCCGCCGCGGACGGATTGAGCGTCTCCGTGCGGGTCGTCACGCCGTTCGCGACGAGCCCGACCGCGGTCAAGCTGGTGCTGGTCGCGCTGCAGGTGGTTGCGGTGCTGGCCGCGCTGTGGCTGCTCGGTTGCCGCCCGCGCAGACCTCGCCGGCCCCGGCCCGACCGGCTGTGGTGGATCGATGCGGCCGTGGTGGGCGTGCTGGCCGGGTGGGCGGTGATCGGGCCGCTGGCGGTCGACGACGGCTGGGCGACGACGATCGCGCGCAACCTGGCCGCCACCGGGGAGGCCGGCAACTACTACCGGTGGTGGAACGCGCCGGAGGTGCCGTTCGCGTTGAGCCAGCAGCTGTTGGCTCCGCTCACCGAGATCAGCCTGGCCCCGCTGTGGCTGCGGCTGCCGAGCACGGTGCTCGCGGTGGCCACCTGGTTCGTGCTGACCCGGGGTGTGCTGGCCGCCGCGCTGCCCGGGGCGGCCCGCCGGCCGTGGGTGCGTGGCACGGCCGCGGTACTGCTGCTGGCGGCCTGGCTGCCGTTCAACCTCGGGGTCCGCCCGGAAAGCTACGTCGCGCTCGGACTGTGCGCGGTGCTGGCGCTGGCATGGCGGGCCCGCACCCGCGCCGGGGTCGCCGTCACCGTGCTGGTGGCCGCCGTGACGGTGCCGATCAGCCCGACCGCCGCGCTGCTCGCCGCGCCGCTGGCGGTGTTCGCGCCGAGGATGTGGTCGGTACTGCGCCGGGCCGCGACGTCGCGCGCGGCGCTGATCGCCGATGTGCTGCTGCTGTGCTGCGTGGCGGCGCTGAGCGTGACGCTGATCTTCGCCGACCAGACCTGGTCGGCACTGGTGACGGCGACCGACTGGCACCGCGACTTCGGTCCGAACCTGCCCTGGTACGCCGAACCCGAACGCTGGGCGAACCTGCTCAGCGGCGATCAGCAGGGCAGCGCCCCCAAGCGGCTGGCTCCCCTGCTGGCGGTGGCGATGCTGCCCGTCGTGGCCGGGCTGGCGTGGTCGGGCCGCACGGTGGTGCAGCGTTCGGCGCGGCGGCTGGCCGTGGTGGTGCTGCTGCTCGCCGCCGCCTACGCGGTGGTGCCGTCGAAGTGGTCGTACCACCTGGGTGCGGCCGCGGGTGTGCTGGCGGCGTTCCTGACCGTGGCGGTGGTGCTGATCAGCCGGCAGCCGCCGGGGCGGCGCGGGGCGGTGGTGGCCGCGGTGGCGCTGCCGACCGCCGCGGCAGCGTGGGCGTTCACCGGGCCCAACGCGTGGTGGCAGTCCACGGTGTACGACGTGCTCTGGGCGGACGGGCCCATCCGGCCCGCCGGGGTGCCGCTGGACAACCCGCTGGTGTGGCTGGTTGTCGCCGTAGTCGCGGCACTGCTCGCCCGACGCCGGGCGCCCGCACCGGTGGTTCTCACCGCCGCGCTGATCTCGGTGGCGGTGCTGCTCGGATCCTTCGTCGCCGCGCCGTTGCGCCGCGCCGAGGGGTCACTGGCGCTGGCCAACCTGCACCGGCTCACCGGCGAGCGGGTGTGCGGGCTCGCCGACGACGTCGAGGTGCTGCTCGATGGCGTGGTCCTCGATCCGCTCGACGGCCGCTCCCACGTCCCCGGCGGCTTCCCGCCGGGCGCGCCGCCCCCGGATCCGCCCGGCACGGCGAGCGCGTCCTACGTGTGGGGCACCTATCAGGACACCGACGACGACACCGACTCGGGCATCGAGGGTGCCGACGGCACCGCGACGGTACTGACCAGGTGGTTCACCCTGCCCCCGCTGATCGAGGGCCAAGGCCTGGCGGTGTCGGTGGCCGGCCGCACCGACGACGGCAACGCGCTGGCCTTCGAGTTCGGCGGCGCCGACGGTGCCGTCCTGGGCACCCGCGCCCCGGTGGACCGCCCCGCACCGGGCGAGGACCCGGCACATCCGCTGTGGCGGTCGATCGGGGTGGATGCCGACGCGATCCCCGCCGGTGCGGACCGGGTGCGGATCACCGCGCTCGACGACCGGACCGACGCGTGGGGCTGGCTGGCGTTCACCGGGCCCAGGCTGCGGTCGGCGGTCGCGCTCAACGACTTCCTGGCCGGACGCTCCCCGGTGCTGCTGAGCTGGCCGCAGGGCTTCCTGTTCCCGTGCATCCGGGACATTCCGCGGGTGGCCGCCGGGGTGGCGCAGACTCCGGGCGCCGTCATCGAGTCGCCGCGGCCGTTCTTCCTCGAGGACCGCGACCAGGCCATCGGCGGCACCTTCGCCGGTCTGGCCCGCTACGGAGACCTGCAGGAGGTGTCCGGCAGGCTGCGTGGTCACCCCGAGGTCGACTGGGGAACGGTGCTCGTCGCCGATCCGGCCGCGTCGCGCGACGCCTACGACCTGACCACCACCCGTGAGGTTCGGTGGGGCTTTCACCGGCCATGACAGACTGAGCCGCGTGGCCAGCATTGCCCAGTGGGTCGAAGGAGCACGTCCCCGGACGCTGCCGAACGCGATCGCCCCGGTGATCGCCGGGACCGGCGCCGCGGCCTGGCTGGGCGCCGCGTCGTGGTGGAAAGCGCTGCTGGCGATGCTGGTCGCGGTCGGCATGATCGTCGGGGTCAACTACGCCAACGACTACTCCGACGGCATCCGCGGCACCGACGACGTGCGGTCCGGCCCGCTGCGCCTGGTCGGCTCACGACTCGCGGCGCCGCGCTCGGTGCTGATGGCCGCGGTCCTCGCGCTGGCCGTGGGCGCTGTGGCCGGGGTGGTGCTGGCGTGGGTGTCGGCGCCCTGGCTGATCGCGGTCGGCGCGGTGTGCATCGCGGGCGCCTGGCTCTATACCGGCGGCTCCCGGCCCTACGGCTATCTGGGCTTCGGCGAGATCGCGGTGTTCGTCTTCTTCGGCCTGGTCGCGGTGCTGGGCACCCAGTACACGCAGGCACTGCGCGTCGACGGGGTCGGTGTGACGCTGGCAGTCGCCACCGGATGTCTGTCCTCGGCGGTGCTGGTGGCCAACAACCTGCGCGACATCCCCACCGACGCCCAGACCGGCAAGATCACGCTGGCCGTCCGGCTCGGGGATGCCCGCACCCGGCTGTTGTTCCAGGCGCTGATCGTGCTGCCCTTCGCGCTGACGCTGGTGCTGATGTTCGCCACCCCGTGGTGCGCGGCCGGCCTGGTGGCGGCGCCGCTGGCGGTGCGCGCAGCGGCCCCGGTGCGACGGGGCTCGGGCGGCCGGGAGCTGATCCCGGTGCTGCGTGACACCGGGCTGACGATGCTGGTGTGGGCGGTCGCGGTGGCGATACCGCTGGCGCTGGCCTGACCCGACGGGCGCCCCGCACGACGCTGTGCCCGGTTTGCGCCCCCGACCTGCGTGGTACATAGCGCGGATGACCGCAGCGCCGCTCCCCCGCCCGTCCGGGGTGTCCGACGATGACGTCCGCGCTGCTCAGCGCACCGTCGCGGCGTTGAGCGAGGCGTTCTCCGCCAAGGTCGTGGGGCAGGAGCACCTGCGCGAATCGCTGTTGATCGGATTGCTCGCCGGCGGCCACATCCTCATCGAAAGCGTGCCCGGACTGGCCAAGACGACCGCCGCGCGGGTGATCGCCGACGCCATCGACGGCGAGTTCCGGCGCATCCAGTGCACCCCCGATCTGCTGCCCAGCGACATCGTCGGCACCCAGATCTATGACGCCGCGCGGGCGTCGTTCGTCACCCAGCTCGGACCGGTGCACGCCAACATCGTGCTGCTCGACGAGATCAACCGGTCCAGCGCCAAGACCCAGAGCGCCATGCTCGAGGCGATGGAGGAACGCCAGACCACGGTCGCGGGCACCGTCTACCCCATCCCCGAGCCGTTTCTCGTCATCGCCACCCAGAACCCGGTCGACCAGGAGGGCACCTACCCGCTCTCGGAGGCACAGACCGACCGCTTCCTGCTCAAGGACATCGTCGGCTACCCGTCCCCGGAACAGGAGGTCGAGGTCCTCAGCCGCCGCGACGCCGGCCTCTACGACAAAGGACACCGCGCACGGCCCGTCGCCACCCTCGAAGACATCCGCCGGGTGCAGCGCGTCGTCGCCGACGTCTACCTCAGCCGCGAGCTGATGCTCTACGCCAGCCATCTGGTCGCGGTCACCCGGGAACCCGCCAGACACCTGCCCGCGCACGTCGCGCGGCTGGTGGAGTACGGCGCCAGCCCGCGCGCCACCATCGCGCTGTGCACCGCGGCACGGGCACTGGCGCTGCTGTCCGGGCGCGCGCACGTGATTCCCGGTGACATCGCCGACCTCGCCCACCGGGTGCTGCAACACCGGCTGATCCTCGGCTTCGAAGCCGCCGGCGCCGGCCTCACTCCGGCCGTGGTGATCGACGCCGCGCTGGACGCGGTGCGGGTGCCCTGATCGGCGGCCCCGGTGGGTAAGCACCTCAACGCGGTCAAGCGCCGCTTCGGCACCGACACCCGCGGCCTGCTCGACGGTGGCCGCTACGCGTTGCTGCACACGCGCAGCATGGAATTCGACGAGCTGCGGCCCTACGTGCCCGGTGACGACGTCCGCGACATCGACTGGAAGGCCTCGGCCCGGTCGGGTTCGGTGCTGATCAAGCGCTTCGTCACCGAAAAACACCACAAGATCCTGCTCGTCGCCGATGCCGGGCAGAACATGGCGGCGCTGGCTCCCGGGGGAGAGCGCAAGAGCACGGTCGCAGAGAACATTCTGGGCGCGATCGGGCTGATCGCCCTGGGCCGCAGCGATCAGGTCGCCATGGTCTACGGCGACGGTCGCGGCAGCCTCAACATCGGGCTCAGTCGTGGCGAGACGCAGGTCGAGCGCATCCTCACCCACTACCACGATCATGCCGTGGCCGCCCGCGGCCCCAGCGACATCTGCTGCCAACTCGATTATGTGGCAACGCATTACCGGCATCGGATGCTGATCGTCGTGGTGTCCGACGAGCCCGAACCCGACGCCCGTCTCGACGAGCTGACGGCCAGGCTGGGTTCTCGCCACGACCTGATGTGGGCGATGGTCGCCGACATGCCCGCGACCGCCGCCGGGGACCGCGGCGGCTTCGACATCGCCACCGGGCGGCCCGTCCACGCGCTGGCCGCGGGCGACCGACGGGTCATCGCCGCGTATCGCCGCGCCGAACAGGCGCGCGCGCAACGCCTCACCGAGTTCCTGACCGCGCGCTCCATCGCGCACGCCACGCTCACGGGCAGCGCGGATCTGCGCCGGGCGATCGTGGACCTGACCGGGGTGTGGTCGCGTGCCGGATGACCTGCTGGAGTTCGTCAGCGGACCGCCCGGCTATTCGGCGGTGTGGTTGTGGCTGGGACTGGCCCTGATTCTTGCGGTGATCATCTGGTACGCCGCGGTTTTCGTGGCGACTCTGCCCTCGCACCGGCTCAGAACCATCCCGGCCGTGCGAAACCTGCACGCCCGGGTGTTGCGGCACCGCTTCACGCGCACGGTCCGCCGGATCACCGACTCGCACCGACGCGGCGAGCTGTCCGACACGGCGGCCGGCGCCGCCCTTGCTCGCACGCTTCGCAGCTTTCTGCACCAGGCCACCGGCCGGCGCGCCCAGTACATGCAGCTGCGCACCGTCGCCGACGGTGAGCTGGCCGCCGCGGCGCCGGTGCTGAGCGCGCTCGGTGACGCGCAGTTCAACCGCGCCTCGGCCACCGACGTCGACCAACTCGGTGAGCAGACCGAAGAATTGATCCGCTCATGGCCCTGATGTGGTGGCCGGTCGCGGTACTCGGCGTGCTGTGCCTGCTCGGGACGGTAGCGCTGGCCGTGCTGATCCCGACGAGACGCTCCCCCGGCGACGGTCTGGCCCTGGCCAACACCATCCGGTTGTCCCGGCTACCCGAGTACCGCGCGGTGCTGGCCGCGCGGACCCGCTCGACGGCGATGGTGCTGGCCGTCCTGGTTGTGCTGTTCGGCGCCACGGTGGTGGCCAGCGCACGCCCGAGCACCACGACCCAGGACGCCGACTCCGGCGAGGACATCATGCTGTGCGTCGCCGAGCCCGCGACGAGCGAGGCCACCGGCCGGTTCCTGAGCTACTTCGCCCGTCAGGCCGGCAGTTACAGCGTCACCCGGATCGGTCTGACCTCCCCCAACCGCCGGGTGGTCCCGTTGACGCGTGACTACCAGTTCGCCGCCGAGCGGTTCGGGGACTACGCGCAGATCTCGCAGAACCCGTCGGCGCCACCTCCGGCGCAGCCGCTGACCGTGCCCGTCGAGTACACCGACTACGCGCCGACGGTGGCCGATGTCCTCGCGCTGTGCCTCAACGGCTTTCCGGGATTCCCCGCCGCCGGCGAGACCGACAGGTCGGTGCTCTACCTCGGACCGGGCGAACTGCGGGCCCCGGGCGACGATCGTCCGTCGCTGTTCACCGACGCGCAGGTCGCCGACATGGCGCGCGACGCCGGGGTGCGCATCGACGCCCTCGCCACCGCCGGACGTCCGACCGGCGCGCTGGCCGCCGCAGCCGAGCAGACCGGCGGACTCTTCCTGCGGTACGACCCGGCCGCGGTCACCGGTCAACTCGACCAGATCCGCGCCGCGCAGCAAGCCCGCGGCGCCGAAGAACAGCGCACGGATGCCCCGGTCGTCGTGCTGATCGCCGCGCTCATGCTGACCGCTCTGCTCGGAATTTCGCTGCTGGCGGTGCGGCGGTGACGTTCGACCCGGTGCTTCCCCCCGTCGCGCTGGCCGCGCTTGCGGTGGTGATACTCGCGCTGCGCGCGGTGGTGCTGCGCTCGGCGACGCGGTCGGGCCGGTGGGGCGTGCTGCGCTGGGCCGCGACGACCGGCGCGCTGATGCTGGTCGTGTTGGCCGCAGCGCGTCCGGGCGTCGACGCCGAACCCACCGCAGACGATGCCGGGGCGAACGTGTTCTTCGTCGTCGACCTGTCGGCGGACTCCGCGATCGCCGACGTCGGGGGGTCCACCCGGATGTCGGCCATCCGCGAGGACATCGATGCGCTGATGGCCGCGCACGAGGGTGCCCGGTTCGGTGTCATCACCTTCACCTCGCGACCCGCGGTGGCCTGGCCGCTGTCCGGGGACGCCTGGAGCCTGCGCCCCCTCGTCGACACCCTCTCCCCAGCGGTGGGCCCGAACGCGGCGGCCGACCAGGCCAACGCGGCGGCGGCCGCCAATGTGCTGCGCTACCAGCTGATCGCCGCCCGACAGCGGTATCCGCAGGCCGAGGAGTTGGTGTACTACTTCGGTTCCGGGGCAGCACAATCCACCTCGCCGCAGAGCGAGTTCGCCGCCGAAGCGGTCGACGGAGGCGCGGTGTTCGGCTACGACGCAGGCGACGGTGCCGCGCGGCTGCGGGCGATCTCAGACCAGCTCGGCGTGCCCTACGTCAACCGCGCCGCCGGGGACCCGGTACGGGCCGCCGAGACCGGGTCGGCGGACGCCGCGACCCTCACCGAGTCGCCACCGCGCACCGAGTACTACTGGGTGCTCACGTCGCTGGCCTCGGCGCTGCTGCTGATCGAGATCGGCTTGACGGTGCGGGATCTGCGCCGCACCCGGCTGAGCGACCGGGCGGGACGGTGACCGCGTGATGACACCCGCCCCGACACCCGCACGGCTGAGGCTGCGGCGCCGCCTGCTCGTGCTGTCGGCCGCGCCGGCGCTGATCATGTTGTTGGTCGCCGCGAAGCTCATCTCCGTCGTCGTGGCCGGCAACGCCGCGCAACGCCATTACGATTCCGGCGACATCGGCGCGCTCGACGACGATGTCACCGTCCTGCAGGTGTTCAACGTCATCGAACCCGCCAACGCTCCCTTCGCGGCGGGCGCGCTGGCCGTCCTCGACGACCGCCTCGAGGTCGCCGACGACCGGTTCTCCGAGGCGCTGGCGCGCACCGACCCACCGCAGACGTGTCCCGCCCGCATCAATCTCGTGCTGGTCCGCGAGCGGCGCGCTGACATCGACGCCTGGGAGGCGAGACTCGACAGCGCCCGCAACCAGTACCTCAGCGCCCTGGAGGTGCTGGCCGACGCTCCCGCCGGGTGTTTCGCCGGAAACCAGGACACCGACCCGCAACGACGTGCGATCCGCGCGGAGACAGCCGCGCGGATCGAGGCCAAGCTGCGCAACCTCGGCACCGCCGCGCCGCCGCCGCCGGTGGCCCCACCGCCGGCCGCCGCGGCGCCTCCCGCTGCGCCGCCGCCCGCGCCCGGCACCGACGATCCAGCCCAGCCACGTCAACTCGATCCCACCGAGGGCGACCCGATGGAGGTGCTGCGCCGCCTACTGCGCGACGCCGCCGGTTAACTCGACGAACAGGCCCAGTACTCGACGATCCGTCCGTCTCGCACGCGCAGGATGTCGTTGCCGGCGAACAGCACCGGCCCACGCTCGCGGGCGCCCGTGCCGATCCACCGAGCCGCGAGCATGTCGCCGTTGGCGAACGGGTCGACGTCGACGTAGAACTCCAACTCGCGAAACATCGCGCGGGTCTCGTCCACCATCGACTGCAGTTCGGCCGGGCCGTGCACGTCTCGGGTCGGCCAGTGCCCCACGAAATCGTCGGAGACGAGTTCGGCGGCCACCTGCTGCCCGGCCCACAGTTCGTCGATCCAGCGTCGGTACAACCGGACGGCGCTGCGCTCAGCCGTCCCCCGCGTCATGACCTGTTGGCTGTCCATCACCGAGGGTTACCCACATCACATTTCCGCTATGCAGGTCATGGACGTTCCGACCGCGGTGTGGCAACCGCATCGCCATGGCAGCCGTCGTTACTGGTCGTCGGCCTGAACGCCCCAGGGCGCTCAGCTGCGCGGCGCGACGTCACCGTCGGCGTCACCGCCCCCAGCCCGATCGACGGCACCGCCCCCAGCCCGATCGACGGCACCGCCGTCGTGGTCCTCATCGACGGCAGCCTCGCCCCTCAGCCGCGCACGAAGCTGCTCACGGTCGCGGCGGCGGCGTTCGTCCACCACGGCGATGCTGGCAGTGGCCCGCCGCCGCAACGGGGTGAACACCCACATACCCAGCGGGAGCGCGATGACGATCGCGAAAAGCAGGGCCACCACGACCGGGACGGCGACTCCGATCAGATACCCGAGACCCACGATCACCGCCGTGACGGCAGCCACCAGCGCAAGCCGCGCTGCGGCATAGGTGAAAACGTCGATGAACAGGCGTGATCCAGGCTGTCGGTCAGACACGATCCGAGCCTACCGAGGACGCGTATATTGACAGGAAGGAGGTTTTTAGTGGCGTATCTACTCCTGATTCTCGTCCTGGCCGTACTGGTGTATGTCGGCTGGCGGATCACCCGGGCGGCGGCGAACCGCCCACGTACCCGGGTGATCGGACCCGACGACGATCCGGACTTTCTGCGGCGTATCAATCCGCGGGACGACCAACCCCGGTCCTGACGGAAAGCGACCGCGCACAACGCGCGGCGGCCCTCAACCCGCCGTGTCGTGGGGGCGTCCAGCCCCTGGAAGCCCTGCACCTGGAAACCCTGCACCTGGAAAACCTTGTGCCACCGTCGCGGCCAAGTCCAGCAGGGCGTCGCGGGTGTCCGGCTTCAACCGGTCGAGACTGATCTCGGCGCCCTCTTCGAGGCGGGCGTCGAAGGGCACCTGACGCACCGACCGGCAGCGTCGGCTGAAGTGGTCGACCACCTTGTCCAGATCGACTGTCGCGCCGCGCCGGCCCGGCCGCCCGCGCACCCCGTTGACCACCGCGATCGCGTTGCGCACCAGATCTTCACGCCCGTGCGCGTCGAGCCAGTCCAGCGTCGCCGCGGCACTGCGGGCCCCGTCGACCGAGCCGGAGCTGATCACCAGCAGCACGTCGGCGCGGTCGAGCACCGCCGTCATCGCCGAGTGCAGCATGCCGGTGCCGCAATCGGTGAGCACCAGACTGTAGAACCGCTCCAGGACCTCCAGCGTGTCGTGATAGTCCTGGGAGCTGAATGCCTCCGACACAGCCGGGTCGCTCTCGGAGGCGAGTACCTCCAGTCGGCTCGGCCCCTGGGAGGTGTAGCGCCGCACGTCGCTGTAGGCGTGAATGCCCTCGGCGTCGCGCAGCAGGTGCCGGACGGTGGCCGGCGTCTGCAGCGGCACCTTCTGGTTGAGCGTCCCCCGGTCGGGGTTGGCATCCACCGCGACCACCCGGTCGCCCCGGGCCGCGGCGAACGTGGCGCCCAGCGATGCGGTGATCGTCGTCTTGCCCACCCCGCCCTTCTGCGACAGCACCGCGATCCGGTAGCAGCCGCGCAGCGGGGTCTGCGCCTGCGCCAGCAAGGTGTCGTGGCGAAGGACCTTGGGGCTTTCGCCGGGATCGATCAGCCGGCCGGACGCCACATAGAGCCATTTCCGCCAGCCCGCCGACGGGCCCCGCCTGCCCTTGCCGAGCAACGCCACGGTCGACAGATCCAGAAACGGTGCCGGGTCCACACCTGTCTCCGGCAGTTCAGGTGCCGGGGCGGGCGGCGCCGGCACACCCTGCGGCGGGGTGGGGGCCGTCCACTCGGCGGGGACCGGCGCCATCGGATCGGTGAACCGTTGCTGGGCGCGGAACCCCCCTGACAGCTCGGAGCCCGACGGCCCAGACGCTGGGAACTCGGACACGCCCGGCCTCCTCGTGCGGTCGATCAGCCCACCCCGGCGTAGGAGTGCAGACCGACGGTCACCAGATTGATGAAGAACAGGTTGAACACCATCGCGACGAAGCCGACGATGTTGATCCAGGCCGCCTTGCGGTCGCGCCATCCGGCCGTGGAACGCGCATGCAGGTAGGCCGCGTACACCACCCACGCGATGAACGAGACCGTCTCCTTCGGGTCCCAGCCCCAGTACCGACCCCAGGCCTCCTCAGCCCAGATCGCGCCGAAGATCACGCCGAACCCGAACACCGGGAACGCGAAGATCGTTGTCCGGTAGGCGATCCGGTCCAGCGTCTGGGCATCCGGCAGCTTGGACACGATGCGGCCGGCCAGATCGGAGCGTCCGGGCTGCCCCAGCCGGGACATCTTCACCAGGAACAGGATGCTGGCCACGCCCGCGACCAGGAACACCCCCGAACCCAGACTGACCACCGAGACGTGGATGGGCAACCAGTACGACTGCAGCGCGGGCATCACCGGCGCGGCGTGCGAGTAGAGCCACTTGCCGGACACCGTCAGCAGGATCAGCACCGGCACCAGCACGAACACCCACAGCGAGCGGTACTGCGGCCGACGCAGCACGACCGCGGCCGCGACCAGACCGCAGAAGCAGGTCAGGTTGATGAACTCGTACATGTTGCCCCACGGCACCCGCGAGGTGGACAGGCCGCGCAAGACGATGCAGCCCAGCAGCAGCGCGATCCCGACGTAGACCAGGGCCACCCCGGACGTCCCGATCCGCTCGTCGAAGGGACGCCGCGGGGCGTCGGTGACGACACCGGGGGTGACGCTGTCCGGGGTGACCGAGCCGGACCCCGCGGTGACGAGTTCGCGGGACTCGCTGCGGCGGCTACGGCTGTAGGCCAGTTCGACGGCCAACAACAGCAGCGCGCCGACGAGGATCAGCACCGACGACGTGAACGCCCAGTCGGAGTAACGGGCCAATCCGAGGTCGATGGTGGTGCTCATGGATGCTCTGCCTTCTTCTGTAGCCGTTCCGGACGCCGGGCCCGCTCCGCCGACTGCATGGCGGACAGCACACGCTCCGTCAGCCGCTCGAACTCATCGCCCCAGCCGGAGTTGTCGGTCCGGGCCAGACCACCGAACTCGACGTTCACCGTACCTTCCGGGCCTGGAACCAGCCGCAGCCAGACGCGTCGACGTCGCACGATGAGCGACACCAGCAGCCCGCCCATCATGGTCATCGCGAACACCAACACCCATATCTGGGCGGGATCGTGGGACACCTGCAGGTTCACGAACGGCGTCGCGCCGTCGAAGCGCACCACCGTCCCGTCGTCCAGGCGGGTGTCCTGTCCTTCGCGCAGGTTGACCCGGGCCACCTTGGTCAGCCGACCCTGGTCGATCATCCGGGGGTCCAGCGAGAACAGCGACTGGGGCCGGCCCGTGTCCAGCCCGGTGTCACCGCGGTAGATGTCCACGGCGACGGCCGGATCGTTCATCGCGGGAAAGCTGGAGGACAACAGCGTGCCGTCGAGCTGCTCGGTCGGTGCGAACAGGCCCTGGATGGCGATCTGGTTCTGCCGGCGCTGCCACTCGTCGGTGTAGGTGCCGCCCGGCGGGTCGAACCGCATCGCCCCCGACGACAGCATCGTGATCTGGTCGTCGGGGCGCCACTGCAGCGTCTGCGTGCGGGTCTGGCCGTCGGGGAACGTGACGGTGAACGTCGGCGCGTATCCGTGTCCCTGCAGGTAGACGCGATCCCCGCCGACACGGAGCGGCTCGTTGACCTTCAGCAGGTACGGCTGCCAACCGCCGGAGGCGAGGTCGTCACCGGCCTGGTACTCGATGTCGGCCTGATAGGACACGGCCTGCCCGGAATCCAGATAAGTGGCCTGGAAGTCGTTGACACGCACGCACATCGGGTACAGCGACGTGCCGTCGACGGTGTTACCCGCGCGGAACGAGTCGAACGCCGCCGGTGACGCCGAGCAGAACCCGGAGCCGCCGTCGGCGACGACGATGACGTTGCCCTCGTAGCTGAACATCTTGCCCGCGGCGATGGCGACCAACAGGCCCAGCAGCGAGAAGTGGAAGACGATGTTGCCGAACTCGCGCAGATACCCCTTCTCGGCGGAGATCTCCGTACCAGGTGTCGCCGCCGGGGCGGCTCCGGTGCCAGATGTCGCCGCCGGGGCGGCTCCGGTGCCGGAACCCTCTCGGCGGGTGACCTTGCGCCATCCCCTCAGCTCACCCTCGGCGGCCCCGACCAGCGCCGGGATGTCCTCCGCTTCGCCGGCGACCTCGCCGGTGTGGTGCTTGGGCAGCCGGCCCAGGTTGCGCGGCGCGGGCACCGGCGTGGCACGCAGGCTGCGCACGTGCTCGACCATCCGCGGGGTCAGACATCCCACCAGCGAGATGAACAGCAGCACGTAGATGGCCGTGAACCAGAAACTGGAGAACACGTCGAAGGCCTGCACCCGGTCCAGCCACGGTCCGAGCGTGGGGTGCTCGGCGATGTATTCGGCGACCTTGGCCTCGTTGAGGTTGCGTTGCGGCAGCAGCGCCCCGGGAATGGCGGCCAGCGCCAACAGGAACAGCAGCACCAGCGCGGTGCCCATCGAGGTCAGCGTGCGCCAGGTGCTGCGCAGCAGCGCGACGGGCCGGGCCATCAGATCGGCAGCCTGACGTCGGAGACGAACGCGTCGCGCACCCAGGACACGAACTCGTTCCACAGGCCGCTCACCAGGGCCGCGCCGACCAGGATTAGCAGCACCCCGCCGAACACCTGGATCGCGCGGGTGTGGCGGCGCAGCCAGCCCAGCCCGGACACCGCGCGCGCCGAACCGAAGGCCAGCAGCACGAACGGGATGCCCAGCCCCAGGCAGTACGCCAGCACCAGCGCCACCCCGCGGGCGACGTTGCTTCCCTCGGTGGCCGAGGCCACCGCGATCACGCCGGTCAGCGTGGGGCCCAGGCACGGCGTCCAGCCCAGCGCGAACACCGCGCCGAGTAGCGGCGCCCCGCCCAGCGTGGAGAACTGACGGGGCGCGAACCGGGTGTCGCGCTGCAGTGCGGGCACCAGCCCGATGAATACCAGACCAATGAAGATCGTGACCACACCGCCGATACGTTGCAGCAGAAGCTGATTGGTGATCAGAGTGGTCGTCATGCCGAGCACCGCGACGGTGCCGAGAACGAACACCGCGGTGAAGCCCGCCACGAACAGCGCCGCCGCCCCGGCCACCCGCAGCCGCGCTCCCCGCACCGCCACCCGGCTGCCCGCCGGCGCGGTGGCCGATCCGTCCACCCCGACCACCGCCGCGAGATAGGACAGGTACCCCGGCACCAGCGGAACGACGCACGGCGACGCGAACGACACCAGCCCGGCCAGCACACTGACCATCGCGGCCAGCAACAGCGGACCGCCGGTGGTCAGTTGGTCGAGCTGATCGGGGTTCACTGCTCGGCCGCCAGGCGTTCGACGACGGGCTGCAGGTCCTCGGCGAGCAGTTCCCGCAGGAACACCGCCGCGACCCGGTGCTGGCGGTCGAGCACGACGGTGGACGGGATCACCGTGGTGGGATAGCGCCCCCCGAAAGCGATCATCGTGCGCATCGCCGGGTCGTAGATCGACGGAAACGTCACGCCGCGATCCACGACGAAGTCACGCGGCGCGTCGATGTTGTTGTCCCGCACGTCGATCCCGAGGAACGCGACGCCCTGGTCGCGGGTCGCCTCGTACACCTGCTGCAGTTGTGAGATCTCGGTGCGACACGGTGCACACCACTGGCCCCATACGTTGATGACGACCACCTTGCCGGCGAAGTCGTCGAGCGAGATGGTGCGATCGGTGTCCATCAGATCCGGTCCCGCCAGCGGGCCGGGCCGGCCCCGATCCGCGGGCGGGTCGTAGAAGATGTCGGTCTGCCCGCCGGGAGCGACGAACTCGAACGTGCCGCCCTGGGCGACGGCGTCGCTGCCGGTGGAGCAGCCGGTCAACGCGGCCACGGCCATCACCACAGCCACGCACGCCGTGACCAGCGTGCGCCCGCGGGGCGCCGGCGACCTCACTGCCCTAACAACTCCGCGTACCCCCACCCCACGCAGGCGTCGTCGTGGAAGTAGAACGACGTCACCGAGGCCAGGTTGCACATCCGTTTGGTCGGGAAGTGGTGCAGCGCAGCGCCCGTCATCGCGCGTCGCAGCGTCTCGACCGGCAACTGGTGGCTGACACACACGGCCTCGTGCCCGGCGGCGTCGGCCCGGGCCCGCAGCACCGCGCGCGTCATCCGCGCGGCGATCTGACGGTACGGCTCACCCCAGGACGGGGTCCGTGGGTTGCGCAGATGCCACCAGTTGCGGGGGTCGCGCAGCGCTCCGTCGCCCGGCGAGACCCGCTGGCCCTGGAAGACGTTGGTGGACTCGATCAGTTCGTCATCGGTGCCGATCATCAGACCGTGCCGCTGCGCGATCGGCGCCGCGGTCTCCTGGGCGCGTTCGAGCGGTGAGGCCACCACGTGGGTGATGTCGCGGGCAGCCAGCCAGTCGGCGACGGCCTGCGCCTGGGCGCGACCCCGCTCGGAGAGGTGATAGTCGGGCAGGCGGCCGTAGAGGATCTTGTCCGGGTTGTGCACCTCGCCGTGGCGCATCACGTGCACCACCGTCTGTTCGGTCATGCCGGCTCCGTCGCCAGCGCCGCAGCGCGCGCGGCACCCGGCAGCGCTGCGGCGATGTGGTCGAACGCGTCGTCGTCCAGCGCCGCCGACACGAACCACGCCTCGAAGGCGCTCGGCGGTGCGTAGACGCCCGCGTCGAGCAGCCCGTGGAAGAACGCTGGGAAGCGCCAGATGTCGGTGGCCCGCGCGGAGGCGAAGTCGACGACCGGCTCGTCGGAGAAGAACACGCTGAACATGTTGCCCGCGCGCGAGATCCGATGAGCGACACCGGCGGAGGTGAGCGCCTCTGTGATGAGCCCGGTGAGCCGGTCGGCGTTGGCGTCGAGCTTGGCGTACACGTCGGCGTCGGCGGCGCGCAGAGTGGCCAGCCCGGCGGCCATCGCCACCGGATTCCCGGACAACGTGCCCGCCTGGTACACCGGACCCAGCGGCGCCAGGCGCCCCATCACCTCGGCGCGGCCGCCGAACGCCGCCGCGGGCAGCCCGCCGCTCATCACCTTGCCGAACGTGAACAGGTCGGCCTCGACCGGTTCCAGGCCGTACCAGCCCGATCGGCTGACCCGGAACCCGGTCATCACCTCGTCGACGACCAGCAGGGCCCCGTGCGCGGCGGTGATGCGGCGCAGCGCGTCGTTGAAGCCGGGCAGCGGCGGCACCGCGCCCATGTTGCCCGGGCTCGCCTCGGTGATCAGGCAGGCGATCTCGTCGCCGAACCGGTCGAAGACGTCCTCGACGGCGGCCACGTTGTTGTACGGCACGACGATGGTGTCGGCGGCTGCGGCGCCGGTCACCCCCGGCGAAGAGGGCAGCCCCAACGTGGCCACCCCCGAGCCGGCGTCGGCCAGCAACGCGTCGCTGTGACCGTGATAGCAGCCGGCGAACTTCACGATCTTGGCCCGGCCGGTGTACCCGCGGGCCAGCCGGATCGCGCTCATGGTGGCTTCGGTGCCGGAGTTGACCAGCCTCAGTTTCTCGACCGGGCCGACCCGGTCGACGATCTCGCGGGCCAGTTCGGACTCCGAGGGTGTCGGTGCGCCGAACGACAGCCCGTCGACGGCGACCCGCTGCACCGCCTCGACGACGGCGGGGTGCGCGTGACCCAGGATCATCGGGCCCCACGAGCACACCAGGTCGACGTAGCGGTTGTCGTCGGCGTCGGTCAGCCAGCAGCCCTTGGCCGAGGTGATGAACCGGGGGGTGCCGCCCACCGAAGCGAAGGCCCGCACCGGCGAGTTCACCCCGCCCGGGATGACGTCACAGGCCTCGGCGAACAACTTGGCCGACATGTCGGTACTGCTCATGGCACCAGTGTCCCAGCCACCGCCAATTCGTCCACTACAGGGTGTAGTGGGTGCGCGCTCACACGGTCGGGGTGAGCGCGAAGACCGGGTGGTCGGCGTCGTCCGGCAATTTGCGCCAGTACCCCTCGACCACCTTGCCGGCCAGTGGCCGGTAGGCGGCCAGGATGCGGCCGCGGTGTTCGACCGGGACCTCGTTGGCGACGTAGCGGGCGCCGTTGACCTCGACGTTCGGGTGGGCGCGGACATTCTTCACCCAGTCCGACTCGCCGCGCGTGGACACCAGATACCTGACCCCGTCGACCTCGGGGACGACGACGGGGATGCGCTGCGGACCTCCGCTGCGGCGGGTGACCGTCAACGTCTGGGTGCCGCTCAACCCCGTCGCCATCGCGACCCGGTTGAACACCCGGGCCGTGAACCACGGCGGCTTGAGGTAGGCCACACCGAGGAGTTTGATGGATGGCATGCAACTGCCGCAATGGCTGGCGCGGTTCAATCGGCACGTGACGAACCCCATCCAGCGGATGTGGGCGGGGTGGGCGCCGACCATGGGCATCCTCACCCACGTCGGACGCCGGTCCGGGCGGCCGTACCGCACCCCGCTGACGGTGTTCAGCACCCAGGACGGGGTGGCTGTCCTGCTGACCTACGGCCCGGACCGGGACTGGCTGAAGAACATCACCGCCGCCGGCGGGGGCACGATGCGCCGCCACGGCCGCAGCTTCCCGGTCACCGATCCTCAGGTGGTGTCTCGCGACGAGGCGGCTGCGGCGGTCACCGGGGTGATGCGTGCGGTATTCACCCGCCTGCCGTTCGAGTCGGCGGTGCTGCTGCGGCGGGGATGACCCTTGGCACGGGTCGGCCGGCATTTGACTACGGTGACCCGACCTGAGAGACAGAGGACATGACTCATCGCATCTCGCTCGTTGTGGCCGAGTCCGAGCCCGGCGGGGTGGCCGGTGTCGGCGCGGGCTTCGGCGGCGTCACCGCGTGGATCGTCGCGGCCGCGGTGGTGATCCTTCTCGGCGTCGTCGCGTGGTGGATCGCTCGCCGAGGCTGAGCGACCGGCCTTCAGGCTGCAGTCAGTTGGCGTCCTGCGCCGGCGCCAACAGCAACAGCAGCAGCACCCGCTGCAGATCCGGATGCAGCAGCGGTAGTTCGGCGACGCGACCGGCCCGTACGTACCGCGCGACGAGCTCGCTGGCCAGCGCGGCCGCAGCCACCGCGTCGATGTCCTGCGGTTCTCCGGCGATGCCGACCCGGCGACGCAGTACTACCGCGATCCGGCGCAGTGCATCGGCGAACATGCTCGCGCGCCGGTCGCGCGAGGCGAAGGCCCGGTCGCCGACGACGAGGATGTCGACGAAGAATGCGCGGGCACCGGCGGGCCGATCCATCCACCACTGCAGATACATGTGCAGCCCGGCGTCGAAGGCCGCCATGGGGTCCTCGGCGGCTTCGATCTGTTGCACGGACGCCTCGAGGAGATCGCGAAGCTGATCCCCGTGACGTTCGCAGGTGGCGATGAAGCAGGCCGCCTTGTCCTCGAACAACGCATAGAAGGCCCGGTCGGTGACGCGCGCCCGCTTGGCCACCTTGGGCACGCTGGCGCCGGCATATCCGTTCTCGTTGACCAGTTCCTCCATCGCGACGAGCAGGCGCTGGCGCTGGGATTCGAGGACCTCGGACTTGCTGAGCTTGTGCCGTCCGCGCGGCAACGGCTGCGCTCCGGGCTCAGACTCGGGCACGTTTCCCCCTGCTCAGCGACCTGACAGCGAGGCAGTTGGTCGACATGGTTGCGTTTAGACACGTATGCATGTCTAATTCCTTTCGTCAGCCGGCGGCCAGCCGTCGCATCTCGTCTCACGTATTCGAGCACGCCGCATCGAGGCGCCCGGTAAAGAGGAAGGCACGCCACAGTGAAACCCGAGAACAGCGCCGCTGCGGTGCAGCGGACCGTCACACCCCGCACCGGCGATGCGCCACGCTGGCTGCCCGCGTTGACGGTGGCCACGGGCATGGCGTGTGCGCTGATCGGCGGCCAAGGGGTCGCTTGGGCATCCCCCGACGACACCGAGGGTGCCGCGAGCTCGGTATCGCGTCCGTCCACCGGCGACACCGCGCCCGGCCGGTCCCGCGGGCCCCGCGCCGCAGACGCGCCGTCGTCGAGCGATTCCGAACAGTCGGGGTCCCGGCCGAATCGACGAGAGCGCGCCGCGGAGGACACCGAAACCCTCTCGGAGAAGCAGGCCGCAGACGAGGTCGCGTCCGAGGAAGTGAGCGCAGCCGAGCCTGAAGATCAGGACGAGGGCGCAGACGCAGCCGAGGCCGAGGCCGAGGACGCAGCCGCAGCCGACCTCCAGGACGACACCGACGGGGCGGGGTCCGATGCGACTCTGCCGGCGGATTCCGATCTGCCGCCGAAATCCGCCGCCGACCCCGATAGGCAGGACATCCCCTCGACCGGCGACGAGAAGGCCTCTGCAGAGCACGACCAGCGCAGCGAGCGCGAACGGCGGTCGGCGCCGCGCATGGCCGAAGTCTCAGACGGGACAGACGATTCGACCAACACCGGCGAGACCAACGATTCAGACACCGCAATCGACACACAGGGATCTACGCTGCACATGTCCGAGGAGTCCGCCGAGTCTGAACCGCAGCCACTGCGTGATCGAGTGTCGTCGAAAAACGTTGACGACGAACAGAACCCGGCTACCACGCCGCCAGCAGCCAGCACACCGGCGACGACCCTCGCCGTGTCGAGCCCGCCTTTGGTGACCTACAAGAGTGTCGTCGCCGACATCATGGCCTGGGTGGGGCTGGGACGATGGGCGACCGACCTGCCCGGGCCCGGGTTGCCGCTGCCGCGCCTGCTGGCGTCGGCGTGGCTGGTGGTGCGCGAATCGCAGTACAAGCGGAACAACCAGCGGCCCGCCGCCGACCCCACCGCTGCGACCACACTGAATCCCGACGGCGCAGTCATCGGCGAGCTGAATGCGACCGACTTCGAGGACGACTCGCTGACCTATACGGTCACCGGCACCCCCACCCACGGCACCGTCGTCGTCGACGAAGACGGCAACTTCACCTACGTCCCCGACGTTCCGGACGGGTCTGCGGTGATCGACCAGTTCACCGTCACGATCGACGACACCGTGGGCAACCCGGCGCACTACTACGGACTGCTCGGCCTGGCTGGTGTTCTCAAGGCGCCGACGGTGACCGTCCACGTCACCGTGACCTCGCTCGGAGATGTGAGCATCGCCCCGCCACCCCGACCGCTCGAGGCGGCCTTGCTGGCCGCCCAGGCCTACCTCTACGGCTACCCGCTGCTGGAAACCGAGCGCCTGCAGGACGAAGCCCCGGGCACCAACACGTTGATCGCCCTGACCAGCTACGTCGACCCCGAGCAGCGTCTGGTCGTCGCACCCAACGTGGACACCCTCTACACGCTGGCCTACCTCGACCTGAGCGAAGGACCGGTGGTGCTGTCGCATCCCGACATGGCGGACCGCTACTTCGGTTTCCAGCTGATGGACCCCTACACCAACGTGGTCGGCTATATCGGTTCGCGGACAACGGGTTCCGAGGCGACGAGTTACGCAATCGTCTGGGAGGACGGCCCGCAAGGAGAGATCCCGCCCGATGCGGAGGCCATCGTCGTGCCCTACGCCGACATCTGGCTGCTGGGCAGAACCGCCGCCGGTGACGAAGCCGACCAGCAGGAAGCCGTGGCGCTGATGCGCCAGTACACCATCACCGCGCCCGGCGAGCCGCCGACCTATCCGATCGAGGACTTCGACACCACCACCTCAGCGCCGCTGCCGACCGGGATCGACGCGCTCGACGCGATCAGCGCGGCGATGGTCGCCAGCCCGCCCCCCACCGACGATGCCGACAAGCTCGCCGAGCTGGCCCGGGTCGGAGTCGGGCCCGGACTGGAGGTTTCTGACGCCGATCTCAGCCCGGCGTCGCAGTGGGCCGCGCAGGCGGCTGTGCGGACGATCTCGGCGCTCCTGGGTCCCCTGGTGAGCGTGGCTCAATACGCCATGGCGGCGCGCAACGACGGGTGGGCGTCCCCGGATCCTGCGATCGGCGACTACGGAACCGACTACCTGCTGCGGGCCGGGGTGGCCAAGATCGGGCTGGGTGCCAACACTCCCGAGGAGGCGTATTACGCCACCGCATTCCTCGACGAGAATCTGCGCCGACTGAACGGCCGTCACTCCTATCAGCTGCATTTCGAACCCGGCCAGGAGCCGCCGGCCGACGCGTTCTGGTCCATCACCGTGTACGACTCCGACGGATTCCTGGTGCCCAACGAGCAGGAGATCTACGCCGTCAGCAGCACAGGCTCGGGCGACCTGGTCTACCAGGAAGACGGTTCGATCGACATCGTCTTCTCCCAAGAGGACCCGCAGGACCCGACAGTCAACTGGATCCCGGTGCCGGACGGCGCTTTCCGCGTCTACCTACGCGTCTATGTTCCGCAGGACGCGGTGCTCGAGGGCGACTGGGTGGCGCCGGGCATCGAGCGGATCTGACCGCCCTAGCGTCGGGGTGAGACCGCGAAGATTACGCTCAGCGCCGCGGGGTCACGTGGGCTGGGATCGGCCCGTGCGCCACCGTGGTGAACGGCACGTCGACCGGGAATTCGGACTCGCGCGAGGACACCCGCAGGCTTCGTACCACCGTCGCCAGCGCCAGCGTGGTCTCCAGCCGGGCGAAGTGCTCACCGATGCACGAGCGCGAACCACCGGCGAACGGCAGGTAGTGCCAGCGGTCGCGGGCTTTGACGTTCTGCGGACTGAACCGGTCCGGGTCGAACCGGTCCGGATCGGGCCAGATGGCCGGATCTCGGTGCAGCGCATAGATTCCGACGGCTATGAGCGTGCCGGCCTCGACGCGGTGGCCGGCGACCTCGATGTCGCGCACCGCCATCCGCCCCACCCCGGCGGCAGGGGGACACAGCCGCAGCGCTTCGTGGAACACCTGGGTGGTGTAGGTCAGGTACGGCACGTCGGCGGGTTCCAATCGGCGGTCCCCCAGCGCCGCCGCCTCGGCTGCCACCCGGTCCTGCACCTCGGGATGGTGTCCGAGCACCCACAACGCATAGGTCAGAGCGGTGGCCGTGGTGTCGTGCCCGGCGAGCATGAAGATCAGCAGATCGTTGCAGATGTCTTCGTCGGACAGGCCCTGCTCGGTCTCCGGATCGGTGGCGTCCATCAGCGCGCGGACCAGCGGCGCGTCCAGGCTCGGGTCGGCACGGCAGGCCTGGAGCATGTCGGCGGCGATCTGCAGCATCGACTGCACGGCAGCGGCGGCGCGGCGGCGCGCCGGCGTCGGAAGCCAGCGCGGGGCCCGGATCGGGCGCACCGCCCGATCCGCGGTGTACGACGATGCGACAGGCATGTGCGCGGCGATGGTGACGGCGTTGTCGTTGAGGTCGACGCCGAGCACCGAGCGGCCCAGCGATTGCATGGTCAGCCGCCGGCACTCGTGGTCGAGGTCCACCTCGCCACCGGTCGACCATGCCTCGGTGAACTGCTCGGCGG